>CEQL01089268.1_pt1 | contig 13819 bp, 13 predicted proteins | sample 356281 | NCBI WGS metagenome assembly CEQL01 (sample SAMEA2621203, study PRJEB7988) | marine metagenome | biome: marine biome (ENVO:00000447); feature: surface water layer (ENVO:00002042); material: "saline water (ENVO:00002010), including plankton (ENVO:xxxxxxxx)" | depth 5 m
TGAATGATTACTTCAAACAGAACCCGGCTTATGAGTCAGCTCAATCCTTTCTAAATCTCATTTGCTATAAGAAAAAAAAGTATTTTTCATAGACTCTAGATATTTACAATAACCTAAAAGTGTGTAAAAGTGTGCAAAAGTATACTTAAGTGTAACTTTTGGGACTAATTTATGGCTGGACTTTATGGGTTTAGCAGTCTTTCCTTGGACACAAAGGGAAGAATTGTTATACCTGCAAAATATAAGGATTTGCTGAAGGAAATGGCTTCAGGCTCTATTATTATTACTAGAGATCCTCAATATCCTTCTTTATTAATTTATCCAGGTGCATTATGGAAGAAAATTTCAGATGCTTTTGAAAATTTATCTGGATTGAATCCTAAAATTAGATCTTTGCAGTGGAATTTCCTTGGAAATGCCCATGCTATTGACTTCGAAGCTTCAGAAAGAATGACTCTTCTTATTCCCCAGCCCCTTAGAAATTATTGTCAAATAAAAGAAAAAACAAAAGTAGTTCTCATTGGCATGGGACAAAAATTAGAACTATGGAGTGAAAAAAATTGGAAATCTAAAGAAGAAGGAAAAAATGTCAAAGGAGAAAAGTTAGGCATAGAACTGCCTAATGAAGTGCAGGAGATACCATTTTGAACTACTCTCATGAACCAGTTTTGTTAGAAGAGACTTTAACAAACCTAATTTGTGATAAATCTGGTTCCTACCTTGATTGTACGTTTGGCTTAGGGGGTCACTCAAAAAAAATTCTTGAAAACTTAAACTCTGAAGGCAGTTTATTTTCTATAGATAAAGACTCAGAAGTAAAAGAATATGCAAATCTCATAAAAGATGAAAGATTTAAGTTTCAGATATCATCTTTTTCAAATATCTCTAATCTTTTTTTAGAAAATTCTATGGACGGAGTACTTTTTGATTTAGGAGTTTCTTCTCTCCAATTAGACAAACCAGAAAGAGGGTTTAGTTTTATGCGCGATGGAACCTTGGATATGAGGTTTGATAATACATCAGGCATATCAGCAAAAGAATGGATAAATAAAGCTTCAGAAGAGGAAATAGCAGATGTATTTTATTTTTTAGGCGAGGAAAGAAAGTCAAGACAATATGCAAAAAAAATAATTTTTGCAAGGAAAGATATGAATATTTCCTCTACTTCAAAACTTGCGGAGCTCATCAAGCCAAAAGGTTTTAAAAAGAAACACCCGGCCACAAATATATTCAGAGGTATAAGAATTTTAATCAATAATGAATTTGAAGAGTTAAAGAAAGGCTTAATTTCATCACTTCGCGTTCTTAAAAATAAAGGTATTTTAGCTGTAATTAGCTTTCACTCTGCAGAAGATAGAATAGTTAAAAATTTTTTTAGAAAAGAATATAAAATTTTTTTTGAAGATATCAATTTGAAGAATATAAATAAAATTAAACCATCTAAACAAGAAATATCAGCAAATCCAAGATCTAGAAGTGCAATTTTAAGAGTCGGGGAAATTGAGTATGTCTCTTAGATTTATTTCATTTCTATCCTTATTGTTCATTCTTACTATGGTGTTATTGGCCTATTTAAAATTAGACTTTGCAATAAAAAAAACAAATTCAGATATTTATAAATTAACAAAATCATTTAATTATGAGTTGGATGAGAATTTATCTTTGAGTAGCAGGATACAATTAAAAAAATCTTTAAAAGAGGCTTTTCAAAATTCCTCACAAAGCTTATCAATGATAAGACCAGAAAATATTATAAAGATTGAGGTTTCAAAATGAAAACCAGCTTAAATTCAAAAATATTTATTATTTCTTTGGCAATTATGCTGGGTGGGTACTCATTGGCTTTTTCTAATTCTAATTTAAATTTAAAAGAAAAAGATTTTAGGAAAATACCACTTTTTTTTCTAAATGGAAATGAGGTTATTTCTCAAAATGGTGAGATTATTAAAATTGATAATAATCTTTCTTCAAACTTGATCATTTTAACAATTGATAACAAAAAGTTCTTTGACCTAATCAATAATTATTACGAAATTCAAGAAGTCCTATTGATTCAGGATTTACATATTAAGGATGTTGAATATAAAAAGTTTGGACAAATAAAAATCCAAACAAACGATAGTAAATTTATTAAATTTCAGGATTTTCAGATTTCAAATCAATTAAAAATCTTGAAATTGTTTTTTCTAAGTGATGAGTCTAAAAATTTATTAAAAGATTTTAAATCTATCGATTTAAGACATATAAATAAATTAGCAATTGGATATTTTTGATGGCCAACAATAATAAAAATAATTTAAGAGTTGGAATAGATATCGGAACTTCTAAAGTAGTTTGTATTATTGCAGAAAATACTTCGGAAGGAATAAATGTATCTGGCTTAGGTATTCAAAATTCAACAGGTCTTCGCGATGGCGTCATAGTTGATATTGAATCAACAGTATCCGCAGTGAGCGAAGCAGTTGCTAAAGCTGAATTAATGTCAGGAAAACAGGTTACAAAAGCTTTTGTCGGAATTTCAGGTGGAAGCGTTAATGGTTTAAATTCTTCTGGAGCGGTTCCAATAAAAGATAGAAAGGTAAAAATGAGCGAAGTAGAGAAGGTCATGTCGACAGCTCAAGCACAAAGAATACCTGAAGGATACGAGCTTTTACATGCTCTTCCTAGAGAATTTATAATCGACAACCAACCAGGAGTTAAAGCTCCATTAGGTATGGCCGGTGTCAGGCTAGAAGCTCATGTTCATTTAGTTTCCTGCCTCAAAAACTCAGCAACTAATATAGGTTCTTGCATGAAAAGGTGTGGAATAGATGTTCAAAAATATGTTTTGGAGCAACTAGCCTCAAGTCATTCTGTTCTTACAGATGATCAAAAAAAACTAGGAGTTTGTCTTATCGATATGGGAGGAGGAACTTCTGATGTGGCAATTTTTTCTGATGGAGCAATAAGCCATACAGTAAATATCCCGATTGCTGGAGCTCATGTTACAAATGATATTGCTAGAGCTATTCAAACTTCAATTCAAAATGCAGAGGATATAAAAAAGAAACATGGTTGTGCTTGGAGTAAATTAGCAGACTCTGATGAAATAATTTCTACTCAATCAATTAATGGAAGAGAAAATCAATCATTTTCTAGAGAAGGTCTAGCAACAGTTATTGAAGAAAGATATCAAGAAATTTTTCAAATAATAAAGCAAAGATTAGGCAATATTAATTTTTCTCAAGAAATTCCTGCAGGAATTGTTCTAACGGGAGGAGCTTCAAGAATAGAGGGTATTTCCCAGTTAGCTGAAGAGATATTCCAAGCTCCAGTTCGAGTTGGAAAACCAGAAGGTTTAATTGGTTTGAGTGACATTTTATCAAATCCGATTTATTCCACTTCAGTTGGTTTAATTTTATTTGCTCAAAGAGAGTCAGAAGAGGATTACATGGATTTTGCCATGTTACATGAGAGAGGGTTTATTAATAAAGCCTTTAGATGGATACAGAATACTTTTTAACTTTATTTTAGGAGGAGTTATGAAATATAAATTAGTAGATAACGGGAAGAGAAATCAGACCATAATAAAAGTAGTAGGTGTTGGCGGTTGTGGAGGAAATGCCATCGATCACATGGTTGCCAATGGAGTTGAGGGCGTAGAAACCATTTCTGCAAATACCGACTCTCAGGCACTTACAAAAAATAAAGCAGCTGAGAAAATAATTTTAGGAGAATTAAATAATCATGGACAAGGTGCTGGAGGAAAGCCAGATGTAGGACGTGATACCGCTTTGGATGATTATGAAAGGCTTACAACGATGTTTGATGGTGCAGATATGGTGTTTATAGCTGCAGGAATGGGAGGCGGCACTGGCACAGGTGCAGCTCCAATTGTGGCAAGAGCAGCAAAAGAAGTAGGTGCTTTGGCAGTGGCTATAGTAACGAAACCTATGTCTTTAGAGTTTAAAGATGATTTAGCTGAGGCGGGAATAAAAGAATTGAGATCTGAGGTTGACTCCTTAATAACAATTCCAAATCAAAAACTAAGCGAAGTTTATGGGGGCGATTGTACAATGTTGGAAGCATTTGGGCATGCAAATGATGTTTTATTGGGAGCCGTAAGAGGAATTGCCGATATTATTACTCAGACAGGGTATATAAATGTTGATTTTAATGATGTTAGAACTGTTATGGCAGAACAGGGTGTAGCAATGATGGGAACTGGAATTGCTAGCGGTCCTAGTAGGGCAAAAGATGCAGCTGCACAAGCCGTTGGAAGTCCACTTTTGGAGGATATAAACTTACATAGTGCAAAAGGTGTACTAGTAAACATAACTGGAAAAGGCATCAAAGTAGGCGAGATAGAAGACGTTCTTAGGCAGGTATCCGAGTTCAAAAGTGATGGTGCTCAAATCATTCATGGAACTGTCGAAGATAAGGATATGGAGGGCGATATAAAGGTCACTATAATTGCAACTGGCTTATCAGATAGCTCGCAACAAACTGATAGAGCCTCAGGATTCAAAGTTGCTAATGATCCATATGGAAGATTTCAAGACGTACCCTCTTTAGGTAAAGTCGATAACGATATTACTAAATCTGAAACTTCAAAAAAAACTGATTATTTAGATATCCCTTCTTTTGTGAGGAAACAGATAGATTAGTTTGAATTCAAGTGAAAGTAACAAATTCAGAGAGCTTATCCTCTGGATTGTAATATTTTTAATTCTTTTATCTTTACCTGTTAAGCTTATTTTTTTTCAAAAAAAAGACTTTAGCTTTGGCGTAGAGTTTTCAAAACAAGCTTCAACTCGGCAATCTATTCTTACCTCAAAAAGAGGTGCAATTTTTGATAGAAACAACCTAATCTTAGCTGAAGATATTCCATCTTATGAGGTCGGGTTATCTCTTAAAGATTTTTCTTTTAATCCATATCACATAGATTTGTTATCAAATAACTTAGAAATAAATTTCGAAAGGTTAAAAAAGAGACTGGCAAATAAAAAAGCAAAATATTTAGTTCTTAAACCTAAAGTTACAAAACAAAAAAAAGAATATCTTCAGTCGTTAAAAATTCCAGGATTAGTATTAGGAAAAAGGAATTTTAAAAGGCACTATCCACAGGGAGAGATATTTTCTCAATTAATTGGCTTAACTAATTATAAAAATGAAGGTGTGAATGGAGTAGAGTTTGCTTTAGAAGAAACCTTAAAATCAATAAATGGTTATCAAAAAAATCAATATTCTAGAAAACAAGGAGTAATTAAGAACGAATTTATAAAAAAACCAATCAATGGATTAGCAGTCCAATTGACCGTTGACTCTAAATTACAATTTGTCCTCTTTAATAAGCTAAAAAAAGCTGTCGAATTTCACGATGCTGAGTCTGCCTCAGGAATAATAATTGATTTAGATACAAATGAAATTCTAGCCATGACCAATTTTCCTTCTTTTGATCCTAACAATAGAAAACTTCTAAAGAATATAGAGTTATTGAAAAATAATTCTGCAATTGAATTATTTGAGCCTGGTTCTACTGTAAAGCCTTTAGCTTTATCGGCACTTTTGAAGAGTGACTCAAATTTACTTTACTCAAAAATAAATACCTCTCCTGGATGGATTGAATTTGAAGGTTATAAAACTGAGGATGCAAGAGATTATGGAATTCTTTCTACAGAAGAAATAATTTCTAAATCCAGTAACGTTGGCATGGTTAAGCTTTGCGCCAATTTAAATCCCAATGAGATTTTGCAAACTTATTACTCACTTGGTTTGGGCAAATATATGAATGAAATTTTTATCCCAACTCGAGAGGGTTATCTGCCAGAGTTTAAGGATTTGTCCTTGAGAGAAAAAGTATCGTTGTGTTATGGGTATGGACTGCAGACTACTTTAGTTCAATTAATTTCAGCATACAGTACTATTTTTTCAGAGGGTTCATATAGACCGCTTAAGTTAATTAAAAATTCTTCTAAATTTGAAGAAGAAAGAATTTTAAATAAAGAAGATGCCGAAAATATAAAAAGCATTTTGTATCAATCTATAAAAAATGGAACCGGCTTTAGAGCTAAAGTTAAGCATCATGATGTTTTTGGTAAAACTGGAACAGCAAGAATATTCAAAAACGAAAAGTATAATGATGATTTACATAATGCATTATTTATTGGAATGACGAAGCTAGAAAACAAAGAGTACCTCATAGGTTTATTTGTTAAAAATCCTAGGTTAAATGGAGATGGTGGAGGAGACGTCGCAGCTCCAATATTTTCAGAGATTATTGAGACTATTCAAAAATTTTAAAATGTCATCTTTAAATGAAAATCTTTCAAAACTAGAAAGTGTAAAATTTTCAGGTTTCACAGATAATTCAGCTTTTGTTGAGTCAAATTTTATTTTTTTATCTTTTGCTGCAAATCTTAATGATGCTCTTAAACATTCAAGAGATGCTATAAACAGAGGGGCAATATTGGTAATCAGTCAGATCAATCTGGGTGAAGAATTTAAAGAAAAAAATATATATGATTCAAATCTATTAAATCATAAAGATAAGTACCTTAAATCTCTATTTAATAGATCTGAAAAAGATATAAAGGTTATTGGAATAACTGGCACAAATGGAAAATCCTCAACAGCATTTTATTTACATCAACTTTTATCTTTGAAAAACTTAAATGCAACTCTTCTTACAAATGTGCCTAAAATTTCAGATCTAGAAAACTCTGAATTATCTCCTCTAACTACTCCTGATAAATTTCTGCTTCACTATTATCTAAAAAAATCTATTGATTTAGGAAGAGAGTATTTTCTTATGGAAGTTTCATCGCATGCTATAGATCAAGGGAGAATTTGTGGTTTGAATTTCATTACAAAATCCTTAACTAATTTCTCTCAAGATCATCTTGATTATCATAAAAATTTAAATAATTACAGAGAAACCAAAAAAAGCTTTTTTAATCACACTGACAAAAATAATGTGGTATCAATCGATTGTGACTTAGGAGAAGAACTTGCTTCTGAAAACAATTCAACACTAACAGTATCTGTTAAAAAGAGAAACGCAAACTTATTTTTAGAGAGTAATTGGATCAAAACTCCTTGGGGAGATTTAGAGAACTTTTTACCCTTTAAAAGTGAGTTTATGATGTCAAATTTTTTATGCGCACTAGGATTATATGGAAAGATATCAGGCGGTATAGATTTAGAACCCGATATGCTTAAAAATTTAAAAAACTTGCCGGGTAGATTGCAAAGAGTTTCGCTTTTTGAAAATAAATTTTCCTACATAGATTATGCTCATACGCCAGATGCCATGTCATCGGTTTTAGATTATTTAAAAAATAGGTATAAGGGAAAGATAATTACTATTTTTGGTTGTGGCGGAGAGAGAGATACTCTGAAGAGAGAAGAAATGGGAAAAATAGTTGAAGACAAATCTCACTTTCAAATTATTACAAATGATAATCCTAGAAATGAGGATCCTGATGAAATAATTTATGAAATAAAAAAAGGAATGAATTCTAAAAATCATGAAATTATTTTTGATAGAAAAGAAGCTATCCTTGAAGGTCTCAAAAAACTCAAAACATTGGAGCCTGACTCTGTTCTGCTTATTGCTGGAAAAGGCCATGAGAATTTTCAAGTCATAAAAGATCAAAAAATATACTTCAATGATTTAGAAGTTTTAAATGAATTAAAAAATGTTATTTAAAAAAAATATTGAGAATCTTGCAGCCTTTGGCGGCGGTAAAATGCATAGTGAAAATTTAAATTTTAAAGATATAGTATTTAATTCAAAAGATATCAAAAAAGGAGATGTTTTTTTACCGCTAAAAGGAGAAAATCATGATGGACATAAATTTATTGCCGAAGCATATAGTCTTGGCGCAGTATGTGTTGTTTCAGAAAAAAAAATCGAAAATCAAAACTACATTCTCGTAGAAAATACTAATGCTTTTCTTGAGAAGATAGCAAGAAAACAAAGAAATCTCTTCGATGGTTTGGTAATAGGAATTACGGGAAGTAACGGCAAAACCACAACAAAAGAAACTCTTTACAAATATTACAAAAATAAATTAGGAGAAGAAAAAGTTTTAAAAAGCTTTGGAAATTATAATAACTTTTTCGGACTTTGTTTTTCTCTTTTGGAATTGAGTAAATCTCATGAAGTTGGTTTTTTTGAAATTGGTACTAACAACGTTGGTGAGATATCAAAGTTAGCAGAGGTTCTAAGAATGGACATCAGCATAATTACAAATATAGGATATGCTCATCTAGAGGGCTTAAAAAGTCTCAGCGGCGTGGCAAATGAAAAAACTGATATTTATGCTTTTACAGAAGATAGTGGATACTGTATCGGAAATATTCCATATGAGTTTTTAAACTTGGCAGAAAAAAAATCGCATAAGAAAAAAAATATTTTCTATACTGAAAACGACCCAAAGAAATTATTAAGCAAAGCCATTGAGACAATTAATAATCAATTAAAACTCAAAAGTTTGCCTGAAGAAGTTTATAGATTTTTGGATCAAAAAATTGATGTGTCAGGCAGGTTTGAGATTAAGAAATCTAAGTCAAAGGCAATAATTATTGATGATGCTTATAATGCAAATCCTGACTCCTTTTTATATGCCTTCCAAAAAATACTAGAATTGGGTATTTCAAAAATACCCTTCGAAAAAAAAATTTTAAAAAATCTTAAGAGGATATGTGTAATGGGTAAAATGGGAGAATTGGGAGAAAAGTCAGAAGAATTACACGAATATATTCTTAAAGAAGCATCTTTGATATTTGATCTTGTTTATGTATTGGATTTTAAAACGAATCTTAATGAGTCGAATATACAGTATATGGGAAGAGAAAATATTAAGTCCAAATTAAACGAAAATATAAATGAGGATGTTTTAATTTTCTTCAAGGGTTCCCGTTCAGTTAAAATGGAAAATATCATTAATGATCTAACCTAAAATGTTTTTACCTATACTTGAATATTTAGCAGAAAGTTATGGACCCTTAAGAATATTTAACTATTTTACTTTCAGGGCAATTCTTGCAACTTTAACCTCATTAGTTTTTATCCTTTTATTAGGAAAAACTTTCATTAAATTTGTCGCTAAACAGAAGTATGGTCAAATCATCAGAGAAGAGGGGCCGCAAAGTCATTTAGAAAAAAAAGGAACTCCAACGATGGGAGGACTTTTAATTTTATTCTCTATTGTATTTTCTTGTTTATGTTGGGGAGATTTAAACAATAAGTATCTCCTAATTTCAATAGCAGTAACTTTTTTATTTGGCGTTATTGGTCTTGTTGATGATTATCTAAAACTTCGTTTTTCTGACAGTAAAGGCCTCAGTGGTAAAAGTCGACTTTTTTGGGAAATATTAGTAGCAATCTGTGCAAGCACTTTAATTTATTCTTTTGCAACTAGTGTTGAAGAAACAACCCTGTTTCTTCCTTTTTTTAAGGATTTTGCTCTTCAGCTTGGAATTTGGTTTGTATTATTCAGCTCCTTAGTTTTAGTTGCTACGGCAAATGCAGTTAATTTAACTGATGGGCTTGATGGACTTGCAATAATGCCTTCTGTAATGGTTGCCGCAGGTATGGGCATAATTGCTTACATATCTGGCAATGCCATTCTTTCAGATTATTTAAATGTTCCTTATCTTTTTTATTCTACCGAAATAGTAATTTTTTGTGGGGCACTAGTTGGGGCAGGAATTGGCTTTCTTTGGTTTAATACTTATCCTGCACAAATCTTCATGGGCGATGTGGGTTCTCTTTCCCTAGGAGCCGCATTGGGAATTATTGCTATAAGCATCAGGCAAGAATTTATTTTAATGTTGATGGGAGGAGTTTTTGTTATAGAAACCCTATCTGTTATTTTACAAGTAGCTTCGTTTAAATTGACTGGTAAAAGAATTTTTAAGATGGCTCCTTTGCATCATCATTTTGAGCTTTCTGGGCTTGCAGAGCCAAAGATAATTGTTAGGTTCTGGATTGTAACTTTAATTCTTGTTTTATTTGCTTTAGCTACTTTTAGACTCAGGTAAAATGAATTCTTCCAAGCCTATTCTCATCCTTGGAAAAGGAATTACAGGCCAATCTTTCAGACAATATTTCATTAAAAAAAAAGTTCCTTTTTTTACTTTCGACACAAGGGTCACAAAAGAAGAATTTAAATCAAAAGAATATAAAGAATTCAATTTTATAACCGAAAAAGAGATAGATTTTAACAATCTAAAGTTTATAGCATGTAGTCCTGGATTTGACTTAAATCATCGAATAATTGAAGAGGCAAGAAGACATAACATTCAAATAAAAAGCGATATAAGTATTTTTTTAGAAGAAAATTCATCAAAAAAAATATTAGTTTCTGGTACAAATGGAAAGTCTACAGTTTGTTCTTGGTTGGAAAAATTATTCAATTTTAAAAATTTAGATGTTTTGGCTGTAGGAAATATTGGCAAGCCGGTTTTAGATTATATTGAGGAAAAAAAGGATTTTTTTGTCATAGAGGTTTCAAGTTTCCATTTAGAAATAGCACCATTGCCGAGCTTTAAGTTATCAGTTTTGCTAAATATCTCCCCCGATCATCTTGATAGACATAAAAACTTAAGTAATTACATTGCAATCAAAAATAAATTAAATGAGAGTAGTGAAATTTCAATTGCTAATGAAAATCTTAAGAAAGTTATATCTCATGTTGATTATTTTTTTAGTTGCGAAGGGACGGTAAGAAACCAAAACCTTAATGCAATAAAAACTATATGTTCAAGCCTAGAATACGATTTTTCCGATGAAGAAATCTTAACTTGTTTTGCTCAGTTACCTCATAGGATGGAAACTTTTCATTATTTGGATGAAAACATATCTTTCATTGATGACTCGAAAGCAACAAATGTGGCTTCATCTTTGGAAGGGTTAAAAAGTATTGATCAATCGAAGTCTTTAATAGTCATTTGCGGCGGAAGATCAAAAAACCAAGATTTTGAAGAATATGCTAATTTTTTAAACCAATATGCCGCAAACATTCTTTTTTTTGGAGAAAGTAGTGCAGCATTGAAAAAACTTTTAGATCCATCAAAATCCCTTCAAGTTAAAGACATTCAAATGGCAGTAAATTCAGCTTTAAAACTTGTAAAAAATGACTCAGTAGTGATTCTTTCTCCAGCTTGTTCTAGTTTAGACATGTTCCAAAGTTTCTCAGAACGAGGCAAAAAATTTAAGGATTTAGTTCTTAATGCCAAAATCTAAAGAACAATCTTTATTGCAAAGAGTTTTTCTTGGTAAACATGAGAGAGCTTTAGTACTTTCTGATTTTGACATTCCCATATTATTAATTTCAATATCTTTGGCGTTCTTTGGAATTGTTATGGTGACTTCTGTTTCATTTCCTTTAACCTCAGGGTCTTTTAGTATGACTATAAGCCATATACAAAAAATCTTTATTGCACTTGCGCTTGCGTTATTTGTATTCAGGTTCCCGATAGTTTTTTGGCAAAGATATTCTATTTATTTTTTGTTATTTTCATTGCTCCTATTGATATTAGTTTTTATTCCATTAATCGGTCGAGAGGTTAATGGTGCTTACAGATGGATACGGATCTTAGGATTTTCTTTTCAACCGTCTGAGTTAATGAAATTTTCTCTCATTATTTATATTTCTTCTTATTGCATAAGAAAATACGATGAATTCAGAGAGGATTGGTTAGGTTTTTTTAAGCCGGTCTTTTTAATTTCTCTTTCCATTTTACTCATTTTACTAGAGCCCGATCTCGGCTCGTCGATTGTAATATTCATAGTATCCTTTTCGATACTTTTTATTGCTGGAGCTCCCTTAAAACACCTATTATCAATATTTATTTTCGGCTTAATGACTTTCGTTGGTTTGATATTTACAGCAAGATATAGGATTGAAAGAATCATGTCTTTTTTAGATCCATGGAATGCTGAAAATGAACAGTTGCGAGCTTCTTTAAGTGCGATAAGCAACGGCCAATGGTTTGGAGTAGGCATGGGAAACAGCAAGATGAAAGAAGGATTTTTACCAGATGCTCAAACAGATTTTATTTTTGCAATTATTACTGAAGAGCTAGGTATTATTTTTGGGCTAATTTTAATAGCTACCTTTTCTTATTTGATATTAAGATGTTTTTTGATAGGCAGACTAGCTCGCCAAAATGAACATGCTTTTGGTAGCTTGGTTTCTTATGGAACTGGTGTTTTAGTAGCTCTTCACGTTTTTATAAATATTGGCGTATCTACAGGTTTATTGCCTACGAAGGGTTTAACTTTGCCTTTAATAAGTTTTGGGGGTTCTAACTTGATGCTGATGTTTGTGTTAATTGCTTTAGTACAAAAAATTAAAACAGAAATAAACTTTTCAAATAAAATTTCTGTCTAAAAGTAATGCCAGAGAAAATCAAAAAAATCATTATCTGTGCGGGAGGAACAGGAGGGCATGTATTTCCTGCTAAAAGATTAAGCGAAATGCTTTTGCAAGAAGGAGTTCAAGTAAATTGGATTGGCTCTTCTAGAGGGCCAGAAGAAAAGATATGTAAAAATTTAGGAATAAAATTTTATAAATATTCTTTGATTGGGTTTCGAGGCAAATCCCATGCTTTGAAAATTCTCAGTATTTTTTTATTAATTTTTGCAAGTCTTAAGTTTTTTCTAGAATTTCAGATTAGAAATATATTTTCTAAAAATAACGTCTTGGTTTGTTTCGGAGGGTATGTTTCTTTGCTAGGCTTGTCACACATCTCTGGCCCCATATACATTCAAGAGCAAAACTCTGTACCCGGCTCTGCAAATAGATTGTTGGCAAGATATAAAAACATAGAAGCAATCTTTTGTGGCTTTCCTGAAGCGCAAGATTTTTTTCAAGAGACTAATACTTTATTTTCTGGAAATCTTATAAATTTAGATACTCAAAAAGTACATAAAAGTCAGCTCAGACCCAATGAGTTAAAAATTAAAATAATGGGAGGTAGTCAAGGTGCAAAATTAATTAACAAAACAGTTCCTAAAATCTTTAGCAAAATTTCAAAAGAATTTCCTGAATATAAATTATTCTTATCTCATCAATGTGGCAGAGGCAATTTAAAAGAAACTCAATCTCTTTATGATGCATATGATTCAACCCATGAGGTGAAACTCTTCGAATTTGAAGAAAGCATGGAAACTTTTTATTCAAATGCAGATCTGATAATTTCAAGAGCAGGCGCCTTATCAGTTTCAGAAATTTGTGAGTCTCAAAATATTGCAATTTTCATTCCTTTAAAAAACTCAATAGATAATCATCAGTATAAAAATGCTAAATTTTTGGTAGATCAAGGTTCAGCTTTTATGTGCAAAGAAGATTCTTTAGAAGAAAATTTAAAAAATCTCATTATCAAGATTATGAAAAATCAAGAGACTCTTGAGGATATGAAAGCAAGAATATCTAAACTTTCTTTGACGGATAAAAATAATGTGATTATCAAAGAGATCCTGTCAAATGGATGACATTAAAAAAATACACCTAATTGGTATAGGTGGTGCGGGCATGAGCGGCATTGCCGAAATTTTAATTAATTTGGATTACGAAATTTCTGGCTCTGATTTGATAGAAACTCCCATAACCAAAAGACTAGAAACCTTAGGAGCTAAAATTTTTTATAATCATGGTCCTTCTAATGTAATAGAAAAAGATTTAGTAGTTATCTCATCAGCTATTTCAAAGGAAAATTTAGAGGTATCAGAAGCAGAAAAGCTAAAAATTCCTATAATCAAAAGGGCTGAAATGCTTGCCAATTTAATGATGCTTAAAGAAAGTGTTGCTATAGCTGGCAGTCATGG
>CEQL01050456.1_pt1 | contig 13772 bp, 8 predicted proteins | sample 356281 | NCBI WGS metagenome assembly CEQL01 (sample SAMEA2621203, study PRJEB7988) | marine metagenome | biome: marine biome (ENVO:00000447); feature: surface water layer (ENVO:00002042); material: "saline water (ENVO:00002010), including plankton (ENVO:xxxxxxxx)" | depth 5 m
GAACTACCACCCCGATTAAAATTGATAGGCAAAAGTATCCTTTCGTTTATATTAAAAAAAGTAAAATATTAATTTTTTAATTATAATGATTAAATCTTAAGTAAATTTACCGACCAATTGATAATATAATATGTCACTAGATTTTGAAAAACCTATTATAGAGCTTGAAAACAAGCTAAATCAAATGAAAGAAATTGCTTCCAAAAGTGGAAAAAGTTTAGATAATGAGGCAATATCTCTTGAAGAAAAAATTACAGAACTTAAGAAAGAAATTTTTTCAAATTTAACTAGGTGGCAAAAGGTTCAACTATCAAGACATCCCAATAGACCATACTTTTTAGATTATATATATAAAATTACAAATGAGTTTATTGAGCTTCATGGTGACAGAGTTGCAAAAGATGATAAAGCTATGGTTGGAGGAATTGGTGAAATTGATGGTAAGTCTTATATGCTTATAGGTCAGCAGAAAGGTAGAACTACAAAAGAAAGGCAATTTAGAAACTTTGGGATGTCAAATCCAGATGGATATAGAAAGGCTTTAAGATTAATGAAAATGGCAGAAAAATTTAATATGCCAATTATTACATTAATTGATACTCCAGGTGCATATCCTGGTCTTGAAGCTGAGGAAAGAGGGCAAGCTGAGGCGATAGCTAGAAATATTCAAGAGATGGCTACTTTGAAAGTACCAGTTATATGTATAGTAATTGGTGAGGGCGCTTCTGGAGGAGCATTGGGAATAGGAGTAGGTGATAAGGTTTATATGATGGAATACACATGGTATTCTGTTATTTCACCAGAATCATGTTCATCTATTTTATGGAGAAGTTGGGATTATAAAGAACAGGCGGCAGAAGCTCTTAAACTAACTTCTAAGGACTTAAAAAAGATGGGTATAATTGATGGTATAATTAAAGAACCGCTTGGCGGTGCTCATAATGATATAGATCTAGCAGCAAAAAGAATTAAAAAGGTAATCCTTAATGATACTCTAGAATTAGAAAAGTTAAAATCTGATAAAAGAATTGATCAGAGAATTAATAAATTCTCTGATATGGGAGTAATAAATGATTAGATTTCTAAGTAAACTTATTTTTCTTAATCTACTGGGATGGAAAATTACTGGTAATGTACCAGAAGATAAAAAAATTATTGCTATTGTAGCTCCTCACACTTCTTGGCATGACTTTTTTGTTGGTATTTTCACGAGGTCTATTTTAAAGATGGAGAAAAGAATAAAATTTTTAGGAAAAGATGAATTATTTAAAATTCCAGTAATTGGAAGTATTCTTTTAAAACTTGGAGGCTATCCTGTCGTAAGAAATAAGAGAATGAATTCAGTGGACAGTGTTGTAGAAATATTTAAAGACAATAAAAAATTTTTTCTAGCCATGGCACCTGAAGGAACTAGAGCTAAAGTTGATAAGCTAAAGACGGGTTTTTATTATATTGCACTTAAAGCAAAAGTTCCTATATTATTAGTTGGTTTCTGTTTTAAGAATAGAGTTGTTCATTTTGGTGAAAAGTTTTTTCCAACTGGAAACATTAATAAAGACATGAAAAAGATTATTAAATTCTTTAAAAATTATCAAGGAAAAATTCCTGCTAATGGACTAAATCACTTTATATGAATTTTCTTATATATATAATTTCACTATTTTTTTTATTAATATCCATAACTGGAAATGATAACCACTATAATTCATCTTATAAGAATTTAATTCTTTCTAATGATTCATTATTATTCCCAAAAGCAAAACATAGGGAACAATCTAAGTTGATTTACCAGCTATTATCTAAATACCATTATAAGAAAGTAACTTTAGATGATTCTTTATCAGAAAAAATATTAAAGAAATACATTACATCATTAGACCCTAATAAAGAATACTTCTATTATTCAGATATAAATTATTTTAATCAATATCAATATCAGATGGATGATTATGTTATTTCTGGTTATTTAGAGCCTGCTTATGAGATCTTCACAGTTTATAACGAAAGGGTAAAAAATAGAATTGATTATGTTTTTTCTATTCTTGAAAATGAACCAGATTTTACTAATAATGATGAATTGATATTTAATAGGAAAGATGCTGAGTGGTTTGATGACATAAATCAAATGAATACTTATTGGGAAAAAAAAATTAAAAATGCAATTCTGAATTTGAAAATACTAGGTAAAGATTGGGATAGCAATAAAGAAACATTAAATAAGAGATATAAAAGGTTTTTAAAAACAATCTCACAATTTAATTCTGAAGATGTATTTGAAATGTTTATCAATTCATACGCTGAACTATATGATCCTCATACAAATTATTTTTCACCTGTAAATGCAGACAGGTTTGAAATTAATATGAGTAAAACTTTTGAGGGAATTGGAGCTAGACTTCAGCAAGATGTTGAGTATACCACAATTTTTCAAGTTATGCCTGGCGGCCCAGCATATAGAAGTAAAGAGTTAGAAAAGGGAGATAAAATTATAGGAGTAGGTCAAGGAGATAGTGAGATTTTCGAGGACATTATTGGTTGGAGACTTGATGATGTTGTCTCAAAAATTAAAGGTCCAAAGGGTTCAGTAGTTCAACTTCTAATATTAAAAAAAGAATCGAATATTGACGATTACCCTGATACTGTAAGATTAGTTAGGGACAAAGTTGATGTTGTTGATGAAGATGCTACTTACGAGGTAATACCTTATAGAGCAAACAATAATTCATATAACTTGGGCCTAATAAAGATTCCAAGTTTTTATATAAATTTTGAAGATGCACAGAAAGGTCTACAAAATTACAAGAGTGTTACTAGAGATGTAAAAAAGTGTATAGATTCTCTAAAAGCATTATCAGTTGACGGAATTATAATTGATTTAAGAAATAATGGGGGAGGTTCATTACAGGAAGCAATAGATCTAACTGGTCTATTTATTGAAACTGGACCTGTTGTTCAGATAAAATCTGCATCAGGAAGAATAGAAGTTGAAAAGGATTTTGATAGAAATATTCATTACACAGGTCCTTTGTTAGTAATTAATAATTCTTTTACAGCGTCATCGTCTGAAATTTTTTCAGGTGCACTAAAAGATTATAATAGAGGTTTAGTTGTTGGTGAATCTACCTTTGGTAAAGGAACGGTTCAAAATTTAATTGATCTTGAAAGGTTTTTCCCTAATTCTAGTATGCAATTTGGTCAACTTAAAATAACGTTAGCAAAATATTATAGAGTTAATGGTGGTAGTACACAAAAAATTGGAATAGAGCCTCATATAGAGTTTCCAAATATATATGACAGATCAATTTATACTGAGAATTCAAGAGATAATGCACTAGATTGGGATAGAATTAGAAATGTTTCATATGATAATATCAATTATATAACTGAACCTTTAGTAGATCATCTTACTTCTGCTTTTAATTATGATATTAAAAATGATTCTTCATTTATCAATTATTTATCATTTGTTGAAGAAACGAGAAAAAATAGAAAGAAAAAATCTATATCTCTTAATTATAATAAAAGACTTAATGAAAAAAAGAATAATGATTCAAAGTCAAATAATTTAAATACGTCAGTAGAAATATCTGAGATATTCCCTGTAAAGGAAGAAGATTTATTAAAAAAAATTAAAAACGATTTATATCTGAGGGAAAGTATTAAGTTATTTGTGGAGATGTTAAGTTTCAAAGAGAGTTAGTTCTGGTGATTATCCACAAAATATCTTAATAAACACCAATTTTTATGTTGAAAACCTTGTATAAAAGGTGTGGATAAATTGTTGATAATTTTAATATTTTTTTTTTGATTCATTTAAAAAAAATGTCTTACTTAGTATCATCAAGCGAGAGATAATGAAGTTTAGACTCGTCTAGCCTTGAGGCAAAAAAGTAGAAAGGGATTACGGTTCCAATTTACGAAGTTGCAGCAAGCTCTCAAAGAAAAAACTTAATTTATTAAGTGGAAACTTTAAGGACTTTGTAACTGTAGCTTGACGTTTGGAAAGCACCACGGTGATTTTTAAATGAAAAGGGCGAAAAATTCGATAAGAATTTACGCCCTTTTATTGTTTATAGACCTTCCTACTTTTATTATTTATCAAAATATTTAATTAGTTGGAAGAAACATAAGAAGACAGTTAATTCTTATATAAAATTTTATTTCTTATAGAAAATAAAACGATATCATCTTGGTGATAAAATCTTGTTGATAATTTGTTGAAAACTTTATTGACTTTTTTTTGTGAGAAATTAAAATACTTTGTTACTTAGTATCACTAAACGAGAGATATTAAAGTTGAGATTTATCTCGGTGGGTTTTAAAAATGAAGAAAGCACCACGGTGCTGAATCAGAAATGAAACAAACTCTCAAAGCGGAAACTTAACTTGTTAAGCGGAAACTTCAAGAACTTTATAACTGTAGTTTAGCGTTTGGAAAGCACCACGGTGATTTCAAAATGAAAAGGGCGAAAAATTCGATAAGAATTGACGCCCTTTTATTGTTTATAGACCTTTCTAATTAATTATTATTCCCTTAACACCATTTGAAGATAAAATATCAGTAAACTCCTTAAGATCACCATTTATTATTTTATCATAAGGTTCAATGAATTTCTGGTAGTCACTCTTTAATTCATCAAGTCTGTTAATCATTCCGTCATTGGGTTCTTGATCATCTGTGGTTATTCTATCATATAAATGTGTAATGTGATTCATCCACTTTCTTGGATAATTAATTTCATCTTGTGAAGTTTCTATTTTGTTCTGATATAAATTTTCTTCAATTTCTCTTAATTTAGATATTATATTATTCCCACTTTCTTTTATCTCTTCATGAAAATCTTTCTCTTTTGTTAAATTTATAAATGTATTTATTTGATCAGAGATATTTCTTATTTCATTTAACTTTTCTTGAGATTTCTCAATCATATCCTTGACAATCATAGCTGAATTGAATTGTTTGACTAATTCTTCCCTAGCTATGTTCCACCTAGGATCTATTGATACCTTAAAATCTTGATTATATTTTACTCCTTCAATTTCCAATTCTATTAAGTAATTTCCAGGTAATGCATCAGGGCCATATCCACCCCTTGCACTATAATACATCGAAACGAAATCTTTCTGGATTTCAGGTGCTTCATATGCTAAATCCCAATAAAAAGTATGAACCCCACCATATATTGTTGTAGAGTCATAATCCACATCATGTAAATATTCGACACTTTCTTTTAGGTTTATTACATCATTGCCTTCTTGATCTTTAATACTCATATTTACTTTATCTAATTCTATATTATTTGGTAAATAAAACGAGATGTCATTATCAAATCCTATTCCACCTGATCTCCAACCGCCAAGAGAAGTTCTTAGAGCTTCCTCGGGTTTAAAAATATGGGGTGTATTTTGATTTGAGGTTATTTTATTGATTTCTTGTAGTATATTGATTTTATCTAGTAACCAAAATCCTCTTCCTTGAGTTGAAATTGCAAGATCATTTTGAGTTACTTCCATGTCTGTAATAGGCACATGAGGAAGATTTAATTGTAATGAATTCCACTTGCTACCATTATCAAATGATACAAACGCTCCAAATTCAGTACCAGCATATAACAAACCAAATTTTGAAGGGTCTTCAGCTACTGTTCTTACAAAGTGATCACTAGGAATACCATTATTTTTAGATATTAATTTCCATGATTTTCCATAATCATTAGTTAGGATTATATATGGTTTTGGATCATCATTTCTATAATTATATACAGCTACTATAGCTCTTCCAGCTTGATGAGATGACAACTCAATTTTATTAATAGTTCCTTGAAACGGAATTATTTTATTAGGAGTTATGTCATCCCAGCTTTCACCTCCATCTTTGGTTATGTGAATCATTCCATCATCGGAACCAACCCAAATTTCACCTTCATTATGTGGAGATTCCTCTAGAGCAAATATGGAAGAGTAGACTTCTACACCTGTTGCATCATTTTGAATTGGGCCACCAGGTATTTCTGCTTTCTCTGGATCATTTTCGAGAAGTTTTCTTGTTAAATCTGGACTTATTACTTCCCAGTTTTTTGCTTTATCTGATGTCATATGTACAACATTTGACCCCACATAAACATTATCAGGATTATATTTAGATACAAAAACTGGATAATTCCATTGAAATCTATAAAGTAAATCATCTTGTCTTGTGCCTTCAGTAAGGTGAACATAAGGAGTTCTTTGATATTCTTCTCCACTTTCTAAATTTTTATATGTAAACTCACCACTATAACCTGTAGAATATATAATGTTTGGGTTAGTTGGGTGAACGGCAATATCTGAGCACTCTGTACCACCAGCATTGAACCAATTTTCAAAAGGTGTTAGGGCTGGAATACCTCTGCTTGGTACTGATATTGTTGAATTATCTTGTTGTCCAGCATATAACCTAAATGGAAACTGATTGTCGACAGTTAGTCTGTAGAACTCTGAAGTAGGTTGATTATATTGGGTAGACCAAGTTTTACCACCATTTAATGTTACATTTCCACCACCGTCGTTACAATTAATCATAATGTCTGTATTATTTGGATTAATCCAAACGCCGTGGTTATCACCGTGCGGAGTCCTAATTCTCTCATCAAAAGTCTTTCCTCCATCTATGGATCTATAAAATCCGGTATTTGAAGCGTAGATTATATTTTCATTTTTAGGGTCAGCATGAATATGTGAGTAATACCATCCTCGTTGTCTTAGTTTATGGTCTCTATTAATTCTTTTCCACGATTTTCCACCATCATCAGACCTGTAAAGCCCCCCTTCCTCTTCTTTTTGAGCTTGAATCATAGCCCACAAGCGATTAGAGTTAGCTGGTGAATATTCTACTTGTATTTTTCCGACTAATCCTTTAGGGAGTCCCTCAGTGAGTTTTTTCCAATTTTTCCCTCTATCTTTTGACATAAATACTCCACCTTCATCACTTCCATCAATTAAAGTCCAAGGTTTTCTCCTAACTGTCCAGAATGAAGCTAATAGCTCATTTTCATTATCTGGATTTATTTCAACATCTCTAGCCCCTGTTTTATTACTTATAAAATGAATTTTTTCCCAGGATTCACCTCCGTTTATACTTTTATATATTCCTCTTTCATCATTTGAACCAAATATATTACCTAGAGCAGCTACATATAAAATATCAGCGTTTTTGGGGTGTACTTCCACTTTTCCTATAAGTCCAGCTTTGGGCAGGCCTATATGTTCCCATGTTTCACCCATATCTGTAGACTTGTACATACCATTACCTGTTGATATGTTCCCCCTTGGATCAGCTGAACCGGTTCCCACATATACTATATTTTCATCAGATGGAGCTACTGCTATAGAACCAATAGATCCTACAGTTATTTGACCATCTGAAACATTTTTCCAGGTATTTCCAGCGTCTGTGGTCTTCCAAACACCTCCACCCGTAGTTCCCATTAAAAATGTATATGGTTTCGTGATAAAACCAGAAACTGTGGTAGATCTTCCTCCTCTATAAGGACCAACAAATTTCCATTCAAGAGATTCATATAAATCTTCAACAGAAAAATCTTGAGAGTAGGAGGGTGTTCCGAAAAAAGTTGAGAATAAAATAATTTTTGTGAGTATCAGTCTTAATTTCATAATTATATTTTTTTCTAAATTAAATTAAGAAGATTTAATTACTTAAATTTTTCATATTTTTCTTTTTTATGTGTTTTAGTCATGTCTAAATAATTATTTATAATATACTATATATCAATAAGTTATGATATATAATTATAATTAAAAATTTAATATTAATATTTTTACATATTCTTCAATATTTTATTGAAATATTTATCATTTTTTTCATGAGTAAAAAAATAATTAGATAAGTAGATATCTTATAATGAATAAATAATCTTTATCTTCAGACTCAAAAAAAAATATGGTTAGAGAAAATTGGGGTAGTAGATTCGGATTTATAATGGCTACTGCTGGCTTTGCTATTGGTATGGGTAATATATGGAGATTCCCCTATATAGTTGGAGAGAGTGGAGGTGGTGCATTTATACTAGTATATCTCATTTTGACTGCAATCATAGGAATTCCTCTACTAACTGCTGAAATAAGTTTAGGTAGAAAAGCACAGCTAACACCTTTAGCAGGAATGAAGAAATTAACGTCTCCATCATCATTTTGGAATATAATTGGATGGGTAGAGCTTCTAACAACGATCATTATTCTAGGTTTTTATCTTATGATAATGTCGTGGGTAACTGTCTATTTAAAAGAATATATCACTGGAGAAGCGTTTCAGTATACATCTGAGACAATTCAATCTCATTTTGTAGACCTCCAAAAGGATCCAACAACATTAATAACCTATAGTGCCGTTATTTCCGCAATAATGGCTTTTGTTGCTGCAAGAGGACTTCAAGGTGGTGTAGAACTTGTTTCTAAGGTTTTTATGCCTGTATTATTGGTCATGTTTATTATTCTAGCTTTTGGCTCAAACACGTTCGAGGGATCATCTGAGGGTTTATGGTGGTACCTAACTCCTGATTTTTCAAAAATAAACTTTGGTGTTATTCTAGCTGCTTTAGGGCAGATTTTCTTCTCTGTAGGCATTGCTTTGACTGCAGGTTTTGTTTTTGGAAGTTATCTGGATAAGAAAAAAAGTGATATACCTGGTAGTGTTGGTATTGTAGTATTTTTTGATACTGCTATAGCAATAATTGCTGGATTAGTAATTTTTCCTGCTCTATTTGCTTTTGGGATTGAGCCTAATTCAGGTCCTGGCCTTCTTTTTGTTACTATGGCATCATTATTTAAAGAAATTCCTTTTGGTATGTTTCTTGGTGGTTTATTCTTCTTTTTAGTGTTTATTGCTGCATTTACCTCTATTATTGGACTACTAGAAGCAGTCATCTCCACGGCAATAGACTCATTTAATATCTCAAGGGTAAAATCTGTTATTTTATGTGTTACAATGACTTTTGTACTATGTGTTCCAAATATTCTTGGATTTAGTACTTGGAGTGAATACCAGTTATTTGGTATGAGTATTTTTGGATTCTTTGACTTCTTATCCGCTAAAATATTATTGCCATTGGGAGGGTTGTTGATTTCAGTATACGTAGCTTTTGTATGGGGATTTAATAATTTTATGGAAGAAACCAATGAGGGCTCTGACAACATAAAAGTTACTCCAATTTGGGGTCCAGTAATGAAATTTGTTATACCAATCATAATTCTTGTAATCCTTATTTATGGGCTTGCAGGAGAGAATTTAGCATAAAATTTAAAAATATGGATAAGATAGATTCGTTAAATCAGACAGCTGATTTTCATAGATTATTTAATCACCCAATACTACAAAACCCCACGATTCCTGATAAGAAAAGGTGTGAGTTGAGAGTCGAGTTAATTAGTGAGGAGTTAAATGAATTAAGAGAGGCAATTGTTAATAATGATCTTGTAGAAGTGGCGGATGCACTGTGTGACATTCAGTATGTACTTTCCGGTGCTGTACACGAATTTGGGATGAGTGAAAAATTTGTTCGTCTTTTTAATGAGGTTCAGCGTTCAAATATGAGTAAAGCCTGCGAAACTAAGGAAGAAGCTGAAGCAACTGTTAAGTTTTACAAAGAAGAGAAGAATACTGATAGTTTTTATGAGAAGAAAGAAGGAAAGTATCTCGTGTACAGGGAAGGGGATAGGAAAACACTTAAATCGATAAACTATTCGCCAGCACAATTGAAGAAAATATTAGAAGACTAGATATTAGTATTTACGTTATTGAGGTCAGCGAATGATTCACGAAGCCTCTTAATCATTGTATTTTCTCCCTCTAGAAGCCATTTTCTTGGGTCATAATACTTTTTATTTGGCACGTCTTCACCCTCAGGATTTCCGATCTGAGAATTTAGGTATTCTTGATTCTTTTTATGATAATCATTCACTCCCTTACAGAATGCCCATTGCATGTCAGTATCTAAGTTCATCTTAACAGCTCCGTAGCTAATAGCCTCTCTTATCTCTGCCCTAGAAGAGCCAGATCCTCCATGAAAAACAAAGTTAATAGGGTTAGATTCTGTATTGTGCATCATAGAAACATACTCTTGTGAATCTTTTAAAATTCTTGGTGTAAGTTTAACATTTCCAGGTCTGTATACACCATGAACATTACCAAAAGCAGCAGCAATCATGAAATTAGGGCTTATTTTAGTTAGTCTCTCATAAGCATAATTAACTTCCTCAGGTTTCGTGTATAGTTTAGACTCGTCGACATCTGTGTTGTCTACACCATCTTCTTCTCCGCCAGTCACCCCTAGCTCTATCTCAATTGTCATACCCATTTCATTCATTCTGTCAAAATAGGTACAGCATATATCTAAATTTTCTTCAATTGGCTCTTCTGATAAGTCTAACATGTGTGAGCTATAGAGTGGAATGCCTTCTTTCTTATAAAACTCTTCTCCTTCCTCGAGAAGCCCATCAATCCAAGGAAGTAGGTTTTTTGCGCAATGGTCTGTATGGAGAATTACTGGAACATTATACTCTTTTGCCATGAGGTGTACGTGATATGCCCCAGATATAGACCCTGCAATTGCAGCCTTCTGATTTTTATTGTCTAGGTGTTTTCCGGCATAAAACGATCCTCCTCCATTAGAAAATTGAATTATTACGGGAGAATTTAAGTCTTTTGCGGTCTGGAGAACAGCATTTACTGAGCTAGTGTTAACTACATTAACTGCTGGGAGCGCAAAGTTATTTTCGTTTGCGTAATTAAGAAGTTCGGTGACTTCCTCTCCGTGCAATACACCCGATCGGAATTTCATAATCGTTTGGTTTTTATTTTTCGCAAGCTACTTACTAGACCCATTAATTACAAAAAAAATGCTAATAATTGTACACAAATATCTCTTTTGAGCGGTTTAGTGCGTCGAAACGAATTTCAAGTTTTACCCTTTCTTCCTCTGCCCTATATGGTATCTCTGAACAGTTAGGATGAAACATGATATAGTAGAAGTATATTGTCTGCCCCCTCTCGTAGAGCGTCAAATTATCTGGCTTGCCGAGGATATCTATTATCTGATTTTGACGATACCTTAAAAATTTCTCTTTATTTTCTGTGATAAGTCTTACCATTTTCATCCTATCACCATTACACCCAAACTTATCAAGTTCCCATTTTTTGAAGTCTAAACCCTCAATACTTGGTATGGTGGTCTCACAAGAAGTTAGAATATAGATAGATAGGACTGTTTTGAGAAAAAATCGTAGCATTTAGTACAAATTTATAACATTTCCAAAATTTTTTTAAAAAAAGCTTAAAAGAAATTTCCATTTAAAAAAACTATTTTTTTTAAAAAAAAATGTATTAAATTGTGGTTCTCTTTTGACGAAAAGAGATGTATAAAATAAACCACTAAACGACACTTAGTTTGAAATCATTTATTGATAAATTATTTCCTGCTACTTCTTTACTTTTTTCGCGCTTGGCGATCTGGTTTATTTTCATGTTCTATTTCTTACCTAATCAGTTATTTGCAACTGACTATAATATCAAGGTAACGGCGACAAATAATCAGGATTATATTTTCAATAGTAGTGGTTTAAATCTTGTAGATGTCACTGATCCAGCTTTTACGGTAAATGTTGGAGATAAGCTTATTTTTGATGTATCGGAAGTTGCTGGTAACAATCATCCCTTTGCAATAGTAAATGATGTAACGGGTGGCTATAATCCAGCAAATAAAGTTACTGGAGTTTCTTTTAACGGAGAACCTGCAGTAGCAGAGGTAGTTTGGGATCTTACTGGTGCTACCCCCGGTTTATACTTTTACATTTGTACTAATCACCCAAATATGGTGGGTGAAATCACGGTAATTGCTGCAGTAACTGGAACCGATACAGATAATGACGGTGTTCCAGATGTAGACGATGTAGATGACGATAACGATGGAATTTTAGATATTTTTGAGGGTGTAGGTCCTGATGGTATTGTCGGAACAGCTGATGACGCTGACTTTGATGGTGACGGAGTTCCTAACAGGTTAGAGATAGACTCTGATAAAGATGGGTGTTACGATGTGGAAGAAGCAGGTTATGGAGATATTGATAATCCTTCTGATGGTAAAGTTGGTACCTCTGAAAATACAATTGGTGATGATGGTAGAGTAAAAGTTGAAGGTGGATACTATGAGTCTGCTGATCTGATTGATGATTTAGATAATGACGGCGTAAAAGACTTCTTACAGAAAGGAACTATTCTTTTCAAGAACCTTGACCCTACTTCAGTTAAAGTTTTAGAGTATTCTAAGGTAACATTTAATGCTGGTGGTGGAACTCCTGGTGACCTTGGTACTATCACATACTCATGGCAAATTACTCAAGACATAGATAATGCCAACCTCTGGCAAGATATTGATGTTTATATTAGTGAAAACCCAGATCACCCAGGAATATATAGTGGCATTAAAACAACTGAATTAGTTATTGATTCAGTTACTTCAGCAATGGAAAATTTTGGTTATAGGCTTAATATGGAGACTCCAGCGTTCAAGTGTGATGCAAACGTGACATCTGCTGCCGCGAGATTAAGTGTCTTCAAGCTTGATACGGATAACGATAATATTCCTGACGAAACTGACTTAGATGATGACAACGACGGTATCTTAGATACCTACGAGGGTGCAGGTCCTGACGGAATCGTCGGTACTGATGATGACGATGACTCTGACGGAGACGGAATACCAAATAGGTTGGAGATAGATTCTGATAATGATGGTTGTAATGACGTATTAGAATCTGGATTAGATAACACAAATGATGAGAATAACGATGGTCAAGTTGGTATTCCTCAAGTAGTTGTAGACGATCAAGGAAGAGTACAGTCTACAGGAGCCTCTACAGATCTTTATTCATATGGAGAACCAGCTGATCTTGATGGAAACGGTACCTATGACTTTTTAGAGGCTGGTGATGTTGCTACAGTAAAGACCGATCCTACCGATAAGTCTGTTGGACATAATTCTAAGGTAATATTTGTAGCAGAGGGAGAGTCTGACTGTGAAGTGGGTTATGAGTGGGAGGTTAGTACTGACGCTGGTGATACCTGGTCTAAAATAGATAACTTTGATCAGATTGGAGACCAGTCTGAGATTATGATTGTAGGTGGTGGTTATCCTGCAGGTTTAAATAATAATGGTACCGCATTTCTTGAACTTTATGCTAATGCTGATATCGCTGCGAATACTTACAAGCTTAGATGGATTGCAATTGGCGGTCAAATAAGAGAGTATAAAATCAAACATGATATTAAACAGGGTAAGTATATTTTATTTGGTAATAATGGCACTTGGTGGGTTAGGTTTTTTGGGGGCAACGTTGCAACTTTATACGGACAATATACATCTAACGATAAATACGGTCAGTATTATCAAGATGATTGGATAGATGATATGAACGGAGAATTTATCCTAGAGATAGTTAAAATGGATCCGGGTGAAAATGGTGTCTATGAGGGAACTGGTGATGATAAAGACGGTGTTGTTGTTGACAGATTTGGAAAAACAACTTCTGATGGCGCTCCACCTTGGGTTGCTCATCAAGGTTTTTTCAAGAGGAAAGATAATTTTTACGCTGACTCAACATTTAGATTTTCTGACTGGGATGTTTGTTCAGACTGTCTCAAGGAAATGAACAGCAATAATTGGCCCATTAACAGTCTTAATGCAGTCCCTTATGACTATGGAAATGTAAAGTTACCGAAT
>CEQL01058357.1_pt1 | contig 13746 bp, 12 predicted proteins | sample 356281 | NCBI WGS metagenome assembly CEQL01 (sample SAMEA2621203, study PRJEB7988) | marine metagenome | biome: marine biome (ENVO:00000447); feature: surface water layer (ENVO:00002042); material: "saline water (ENVO:00002010), including plankton (ENVO:xxxxxxxx)" | depth 5 m
ATAAATGTTCTTTCAAAAAATTTTTTATATCTTCACTCAAATAATTTTTTTTATAAATTAATTTTAAATTTTTTGAACCACAAAAGGGACATTTAAGTCTTTCAATTAGAGCCTTTTTTACCATTGCAAAAAAGTTTTCAAATTTTTTTCAATATATCTTATTTCATCTTTTGTAAGATTTTTTTTTGATTTTGATATATTCTTTATTGAGGTATTAAGATCAAAGTTACAATCTTTTTTAAAACGGAATTTTTTTTTTACTCCAATAAACTTACACAAACGACTATTTTCACTATCAAAATTATTTAAGAAATTTTCAAATTTAATATGTAAAATTTTTTTATTTGTTAAGATTTTGGCAAAATTTTTTGATCCAAAATGATATTTAAACCAGTCAACAAAGATTTTTGCATTATAATTTGGTGCAGCACCAGCGTTACCCATTTTCATGCTTGAAAAAATGTCTCTTGGATCTCGTGTAACAATAATTATTTTTGGGTTTTTAAAATATTTTGTAGAATCTAGTGGGTTTAAAACATCTATTGGATTATTTAATACAATGTTTCTTGAACGTACTTTTGATAATCCAGCATATTTAATTATTTTTTCAATATATATTTTCGACTCTTCAATAAAAATATTGTGATTTTTAGGCATTATTATATTTGTAAATTTCATTTCATGATTTTTTCTTTTAAATCTTAAACCTAATGAATATTTGATTTTGTTTTTTATATCAAAGTTTACTCTTTTATAATGAGGTATAGCGTAATAACTAATTTTTGTGATTCTCTTAACAAACTGTTTTGTAAGTTTTTTTAAATTATCATTATACAATTTGCCTTTAACACCCTTCTCTAGATATACACGATGCTTTTGTAAATTATTTATATAATTTAAAAAAATTTCAAAACCATATCCAGAATTCAATAAGCCTTTGTTCACATAGCAAAGATTATACAAATTATTTAATCCTGTTGGATCTGAAATTATTCTAAACTCATTATCACCAAATGGATTATCAAAATCTGTTCTTGAGGAGAGGTAATCATTTATAGCTCCACTACCACTCCTGAATGTTCCATTTACTAGTACAGATTTCATTAATCTTTTAGATGTTTTTTTTTACAATTATTTGGTAACCAACATTTATTACTTTTATGTCTTTTTTGTGTTGATTAATAAAATTTAATACTGCAAGTATAGGATCTTTAGTTAAATCTTGATAATATTTTTTCAAAAAATCATCAAATATAATTATACCATTTTTATTAAGAACATTAAATGAATTGTATGCGTCTTGTATAACATCATCATAGTGGTGGCTTCCATCTATATATATTAGATCGTAATTTTTCCGCGTATTTATTGAGTTAAAAAAATGTTCAGATGTGCCCTCGTATAAATCAATTCTTTTTTGAAATTTTTTTGTATTATTAAAAAAGTTTTTTTTAATTTTTGCAAAATCTATTTTAAAATGTTCATCTGACCCTTTGAATGTTTCTATACAAGTAACTTCTGAATTCTTAAAATAATTTAAAAAGAAAACAGCTGAACATCCCTCATATGATCCTATCTCTAATATTTTTGGTTGTATATTTTTTAATTTATGTTTTTTGAAAATAGCATCCCAGGTAGTAATATTGTTAGAAAACCAGTCATTAGTTAATGTAAGGTTATTTTTCATAATTTTTAAAAAATAATTTTTTTGATTATTAAAAGTTTTTCTGTAAATTATATTCCTAAAACCGCTATCTATTAAAAATTTTATGGAAATAGACAGAGTAAGTAAGCGTAAATTTCTATCAAATCTGAATACTTTCATTAAATACATAAATTCAGTAAATATATATTTTAAATGAGAGCTAAAATTTTTAATAAACATTTTGATAATAAATTTTTTTAAAAAAATAATATTTTAGAGATTTGGTCAAAATTTAATATTTTATAACATTTTAAGTTTATCTGCAGTCTGTCTAAACTTATCGCTTACCTCAATCAATTTTTCAAAATTTCCCTCTCCTTTAAGTTCACCCTTATCGATAAAGAAGATATTATCACATTTTTTTACTGTGTTAATTCTATGTGTAATAATAATTATTGTTGTATTTTTATGTGAATTTATTAAATCTCTCATGACCGCATCTTCTGTGAGGTTATCTAGGGCATTAGTTGATTCATCCAAAATTAGAATATTAGGTTTATTATATAAAGCTCTTGCGATCCCAATTCTTTGTCTCTGACCACCTGAAAGCCGAATACCACGCTCCCCTACTGTAGTTTGATATTTTTGCGGTAGTTCATGCTCTACAAAATTGTGCAAATTTGCTATTTTGGCGGAATGTTCAACCATTTTTTGGTCAATACTTTTATTGTCTTTTCCAAAAGCTATGTTAGCAGCAATTGTATCGTCGGATAAATATATTTGTTGAGGCACATATCCAATAGAACTTTGCCAAGTACGTAAATTATTTTTATCTATTAGCTTACCATCAACTTCCAATTTACCTGTTTGAACTTCAAGTAAACCAAGAATTATATCAACCAAAGTTGTTTTACCACTTCCAGTGGCACCAACTATGCCAACAATAGAATTAGCCTTAATTGATAAATTAATATTTTTTATTGTTGACTCCGATGAATTTGGATATCTATAATTTACTTCTTTAAGACAAATACTTTTTCTAAATATTAAAGCTGATTGATTGTCAAATTTGTAAGGAATTCTTAATGTCGATAAATCTTTGTATAATGAATTAAGAGTTGGACCAACATATTTTAGTTGAGTAATACTAATATATACTCCTTGTAAAGCTGGCATCAATCGATAACCGGAAACCACATAAAGCGCAAGTATAGGAACAATATTGACAAAATTTTCACTTGAAGCCATTAAATAAAGTACTATTAATAACATACCACCAAAAGCTATTATTTCTAAAGCATATCGAGGCATATTATTAACAACTCCAAAAGAGGCTTGATATTTTGCAAAATTTTTTGCAGGATTTGAATATCGATTAGTAAATTTTTGTTCTAGGCCAGCAACTTTAATTTCCTTAACAGCTCCAAAGGCTTCAGATACAGCTGTAAATAACCATTTATTATTTTTTAACCTCTCTTGCCCTATTCTTTTTAAAAAATTTCTAGTAAATTTATATACAAGTCCATATGCTGTACCAAGTGTTAAACCAACTATCAAAGCAAGTTTTGTGTCTACAATTAAAAGCAAGGTGAGTATTGTTATAGTTATTACACTGCGAGAAATTAATTCCATCATAGGAACAATACCATTAGATACGATCATGCTCACTTCAGATAAAATAGTTTTACCAAGATCAGCGCTATGACGATTTAAAAACCAACTGTATGGCTGATTTAGATATCCCTCTATTACTCTTTTACCAATGCTATATTGGCTTGTAGCTTTAAATAGTAGTTGGACATATGTTGTAAGCGCTTTAAAAGCTATTGATGCAACTAATAAAATAAATACTGTCAATCCAAGAAAAAATAAGAATTGTTGATTGTTTTGCACACCAAAATAAGTTGAGTAAATATAAATTTCTTTAATAAATTTGTTCGTTTCTATAACTTCTGGATTAGATAACATGGCCATAAATGGTAATATTGAAACTAGTCCAAGCATTTCTAAAAATGCCATTATTAAAATCATAAACAATAAAATAGCTGCTTTTTTTTGCTCTTTAGGACTTAATAGATATAGAAGTTTCTTTAAATTTCTCATTTTTATAAAATAATTTAAATAAAATTTAATTATTAATACTCAATAAATTCTTAATTTTCAAATAAGGCTTTTTTGTGCTTTAAAATTTTTAAAATTTAACTGCAACTTATAAAATTATACTATTTAAACACATTGATTTTTTAAAAAGGATTAATCTAAGTAATTTATTGCATTACTATGAATTTTTTATTATTAATTTGTTTGATTGCCAAAAAAGATATTCTATTACATAAGATAGATTATATTGAAATTGTTAATGATTAAAAAAATTTTTTTGAGTATTAATGATACTTATTTTATAAGAAAAGATATATCGAGTAAAAAATTAAATGACTGTATATCATTTATATCAAGGCAAGGAGATATAAAAAAAGATTTCATTAAAAAATTTTATAAAAATAAGTTAGAAAAGAAAGTAATTTTACCAAAAATATATCGAGGAGATGTAGATATAATTATTAAAACAAAGATTGATAAAAATTATAAGTATATCGATATTGTTAAACAAAAAATTTTCTATAAACAAATCAATTTAAATGATATTTCTCTTAGAAAAATTAATAAATATCAACTTAACAATATTAAATTTTTTCCTAAGACTTTTATTTCAAATTCATATATTTATCAAAATTTGGCAAAAGGCTCACTTAAAATTCCAGATAAAATTTCAAATATAGACAAAAACTTATTAAGTAATATCAGCCTTGTAATAAATTGTCTTTCAAAAAATAAGCAAAAATCAGAAGTTGTTTCAGAATATTTATATAAATTTAGAAATTCAAAAATAAAAGATAATCTTAATTTAAATATAATTAATAATTATTTGTCGTTATTAAAGAATTATAAAAATGAAAAGATAAAAACTTCATTGACTCATGGAGACTTAAAATTTGATCACTTATTTATTCTAAATAAAAAACTAGAGTATGTTATAGATTGGGAAAATATAAAAGTGCGGTCTATTTACTTTGATATTTTTAATCTATTTATTCCTTGGTTTAGTAAAAGGTCACATAATTATTTAAAAATAAAAAAATATATTAAAACATTTATTAATAAATATTTACCTCAATTAAATCAACACATCGAAAATAATTATGATCTATACTTTTGTGTTTATGCCTTAGAAAGGTATGAAAGAATAGGGGAAAGTTATTCAAATAAATCTGATATTGATACAGCATATAAAAGATTTAATTCGCTTTTCTATAAATTAGTAAATGAAATTAAATTTTAAATCATGATTTAAAACAAAATTGTAATTAATCTAATAAAAAGATGTTTATTCATATAAATTACTTATAGTTGCTTAATAATTTTTTTGAGTTAAAAGAATAAAAATGTCAATTTTTTTTATTGCAGAAATTGGAATAAATCACAATGGTGATATGGGGATATGCAAAAAGCTGATAGACTTAGCTGTTGAAGCAGGTTGTGATGCCGTAAAGTTTCAAAAAAGAGATATTGAATTGGTCTATAGTAAAGAGTTCTTGGATAGTTTTAGAGATAGTCCATGGGGTAAAACTCAGAGAGATCAGAAAATGGGTATCGAATTTAATAAAGATGATTACATTGAAATTGATAATTATTGCAAAATGAAAAATATAAATTGGTTTGCATCCGCATGGGATTTAAAAAGCCAACTTTTTTTAAGAGAATTTAATCTAAAATATAATAAGATTGCATCTGCTATGTTGGTTAATTTAGAGCTTTTAAAAATGGTTGCTGAAGAAAAAAAACATACCTTTATTTCGACTGGTTTAAGTACAATGAAGGATATTGAGGTAGCAGTAAATATTTTTGAAAAAAAAGGTTGTCCGTTTGAATTAATGCATTGTGTTTCAACTTACCCAATGAAATATTCTGATGCAAATTTAAAGACAATTTTAACACTTAAAAACAAATTTAATTGTAATGTTGGTTATAGTGGGCATGAGACAGGACTTGTAATATCATATGTTGCATCCGCTCTAGGTATTTCTTCAATTGAAAGACACATAACTTTGGATAGGGCAATGTATGGATCAGATCAAGCGGCTTCACTAGGCCCTCCAGGATTAAAAACACTTGTAAAAGAGGTAAAAAAGATTCCAAGAGTATTGGGTGATGGTGTAAAAAGAGTTATTGAGGATGAAGTCCCAATTGCGAAAAAATTGAGAGAGCACCTAAAATAATTTTGTACGAAAACGAACTTTATTAACTTATAAAAAACTTCCTTTTTGAAATCTTTCTTTTGGATCACCGTCTAAAACTCTATTTCTATTTTTTTTCCAAATGCACCTTTTAAATTTTTTTCCCATCATATAAGTTTTTTTCTTTTTATTCCCTAACTCAAAAATATAATTCTTAAAACTTTTAATATTTTCTTTCAAATCATTATCACTTGACGTTGTTTTGACTTCACTAAATTCTTTTAGTAAACTTATATAATTAGCTCTTTTACTTTTCATTTCTTCAATAGTATGCATATCCTCTATTTTTCTACTTACTGAAATTTCTGGTTTTACATCTAAATAGAACATGCCATCAGGAAATGGAAAAAATTGTTCAAGAGGTAAAAATTTATTTTTCTTATTTGGAAACTCTCCTCTTAATTTATCAGTTATATATCTCTCAAATATTGTGACGCCATGACCAGAGTCTGCAAAAGCCATACCTAGTCTATATTTAATATATTGGTCTAATAAATCAATACTCTGACCTAGAATTGATAAAAATACTCTAATAGGAAAAATCTTTTGTATAATTTTATGATTAATCAATTTTCTTAAAAATTTATTCATAAATTTAGTGAAAGGCATTAATGGAAGGTCTGATTTCATATTAAAATAAGCTGGGTCCATTTTACTGAAGTTTTTAATCACATAATTACAAATTGTTGTCTTGCCGGCACCGTCATTGCCTACTATAGCTATCGCAGGTAAAGGATTATGCTTTTTTGACCATACTGCTAATGATCCAAATATCAAAGCATAGATAAATCTTTTTGATCTGATAAGATTTTTAAGTTTAATTTTACCGGCAAATATTTTTCTTTTTTTTTGTCGGATAGTTCTTTTCTCAATCCAAAAGTTTTTAACATTATTGTCTTTTTCAAAGTTACTAAAATCTAGATCAATTAACTTTTTTATCCAGAAAATCTCTTGAGGTAAATTTTTTGAGATTAATTTTAAAATATTTTCAAGTTGATTTTTTTCAACTAAATTCAAAATTCTTTTTAATTTAAAAAGTTGCTCATATGAAAATACAACGCCATATGAAAAATATTTCACCAATTTATAATAAATTAAAGCGTTCAATTTAAAATGCTTTAGCCCTGTTTTTTTGCAAGTTATTGAATCGTCTATATTTAGAATGTTTAAGATAGGTGTACTAGGGGAAAAAATTGCTAAATCCTCAACATCTACATTAAAGAAATCCATGTATTCTTTTTGATTAATTAAAAATCTAAAAGAACCTTTTTCTCTTTTGTGAAAAATAAAATTTTCGTCAATTTCAATATCTAAAAATTTTTTGTTTTTTAAATAAAATGTATCTATATCTCTACCACTAAAATTTTCAAATTGGTCACATTCATGCATTAGAATCGCATCAGACTTTTTTACTATTTTAATTATGGTTTCTTCGATATTAGACACTAACTTTTGATTTAAACTGTTAATTTTTCCAGAATCTTTTATGTTGCTAATATAAGGAACCAAATCAAATTTATTTTTTTCTTTCATTATTTATCTATAATAAATTTTTTTTAATGATGTAATGAATGTTAAATATTTTAAATTATTGAAAAAGTATACATATTTCTTAAATTATGATACAAATAAAAATTAATCTTAAGTCAATTACTAACTTAAATGTTAAAAAAATTTAAAATTCCCTGGAGTGCCAGATCACATTTTTTTTCAATAAAAGAGAAAAATCAGATTATAAAAATTTTAAATAAATCTGATAAATTAAGCCAAGGTGAATGGTTGGAAAAATTTGAAAAAAAATTTTTAAAATTTTTGAAATCCAAAGGAAAGGCATACGCTGTGACAAGTGGAGCAAGCGCTATCGAACTGGCGGCAAGTGTTTTAAGACTTAAATCATCTGATGAAGTTATTATACCTTCCCATACTTATTGCGCTACTGCGTTACCATTTTATCGATATGGAGTTAAAATTAAGTGGGTTGATATAAACAAAGATGATTTTACAATAAATATTGACCATTTAGAGAAAATCATAAATAAAAAAACTAAAGTGATTGTTGCGGTTCATTTATATGGTTTGCCATGTGAAATTGCAAAAATTAAGAAAATTTGTGATAAAAACAAAATAATTTTGGTTGAAGATTGTGCACAATCTCTAGGGTCAAAGATAAAAAATAAATTTGTTGGTACTTTTGGAGACATGTCAGTATTTTCATTTCATCAACAAAAAAATATGACCACATTAGGTGAGGGAGGTATGTTGGTAGTTAATAATAAAAAATTTCAAAAATTTATTCCTGGATTAAAACATAATGGTCATAGAGCATATAAGAATAAAAAGAAATACTGGAAGCCAGCAATGATAGATGTTTATCAAGATTTGGCAGGTGTAACGCCTTTCAATTTTCCTATGACAGAAATTCAAGCATGTGCTGGTTATCACTTGCTGGATAGAATTAAAAAATTAAATTATATAAGGAATATTAGAGCAAAAAGAATCATAAATTCTTTTAAAGAGTTTAAATTTATAAAATTTCAAAAAGTTAAAAAAAACTATTTTAACTCATACCATTTAATGCCTGCTTATTTTGACAAAAGTAAGACAAGTTTTTCACGGGACAAATTTATAGATATTATGAGTAAGAAATATGGAATACAAATAATTATCCAATATCACCCACTTGATAAATATCATTTTTTCAAGCAAAAGGGTAATTTTAAAAATAATTTAAAAAATACTTATCATTTTTATGATAATATGTTTTCAATACCTTTTCATGTTTGGATGAGCAAAAAAGATTTTGATTATTTAATTTCAAGTTGTAGAAACGAACTCAAAAAAATAAAATATTTTGAAAAATAAAATTTGTTTAATATGTTGTAGGGGTGGATCTAAAACAATTAAAAATAAGAATATTAAATATTTTGCTGGAAAACCTCTTTTAAGTTGGGTAATAGAGGAAGCAATAAAAAGTAAAATTTTCGATGAAATTATTTTATCAACAGACTCAGAAAAAATTAAAAGTATTGGTAAAAAGTATAAAATTTTAATACCTGGTTTAAGGCCGAAAAATCTAGCAAAATCTAGCTCCGATCAATTTGAGACTCATAAATATATTTTTAACAAACTTGGAATAAATGATAAAAATTCAATAGTTTGTGTCTTAAATAATAATCCTTTTATAACTTTTAAATTAATAAAGAAAAGTTTTAAAATTTTTAAAAAATTCAAATACAAAAGAATTGTTGCAGACTATTCAAAGGTAGGTGGTGATTATATAGCGCCTAAGCAATTTTTTATAAAGAATGGAGTTATAAAATTTATGGATAGAAAAAAATTTTTGGAGTTAAAAATCAATAGACAACAATTAAAAGACTATTACTCATTTATTTTCAATATAAGATGGGGTCTTCCTTCAAATCTTAGCAATTATAAAAGTTTTAAAAAAAATTTATCAAACAACGGTCATGGTTTTGAACTTTCTAAATTAGAAAATTTTGATATAGACGATTTAGAGGATTGGAAAATAGCTTCTATTATTTTTAAATCAATAAAAAATGTTAAAAGAAAATAATTTTAAGAAAAAACTTTCTATAACTCAAGGAAGACATTTAAAAAAAATTGGTAGAAAAATCCAGCTATTCCCTGAAAAGAATTGGAAAAAAGAACTAAAATTATTTAATAAAACAAAATTAAATTATATCGAGTGGGTAGTTTCAAAAGATAATTACTATAGTAACCCTTTGTGTTATTTAAACGGTTATAAAACAATAAATAAAAATTTAAAAAAAAATAAAATAATATGTAGATCTGTTGATTTAGATTTTATTGTAAAAGAAAATCCCCTAAAATTATCTAAAGAAAGAATTAATTTATTTTTAGATAAGATAAAAATTATTTCAAATAACTCTTTAAAGGTAGGTATAAAATATTTAATTTTTCCTTTTTTAGAAAATGCTTCTCCACGGGGAAATATGGCAATGAAGAAACTTTTCTATATCTTGAAAAAAGTGAGAAAAATATCATCAAATAAAATTATAATTTTAGTCGAGACTGATCTAAAACCAAAAATTGTTTTAAAGATAGTGAGAAAAATGAGAAATAAAATATTCATAAATTATGATATTGGCAATAGCGCATCAAAAAATTATGATTTCGAAGAAGAGAAAAAATATTTTAAATTTGTAAAAAATATTCATCTTAAAGATAGATTAAAAAAAGGTTCTACTATTAGATTTGGATATGGAAATGCAAATTTTGATAAATTATTTAAATATTTAAAAAAAAATAAATATAATTATGACTTTACTCTTCAACCAGCTAGATCTAAATGCAATAAAGATATAAAAGAAATAAAATTAAATATAAAATATATAGAGCAATTGTTAAAAAATTTATGAAAAAGAAAATAGCTATAGTAAGTTCCTCTGGAAATATTGGCAATTACCTTTATAAAAAATTAAAAAAAAACAATAAAGTAATAGCTATAGAAAGGTCAAATAAAAATTATAATTTTGTGTGTAAAGATCTTTCAAACTATATGTTGAATTATGAAACATTTAAATTAATTAAAAAAGGGAACTCAAAGATAGATGCAATAATTATTTGTTCTGGAAAAAGTAGTAAAAATACAGATAAATTAAATGATGAAAAATTTATTAACTCTTTTAAATCAAATTTTCTTTCTGTTTCAAATACCATAGAGTCTTACCAAAAAGTCTATAATAATAAACCGACTAAAATTATTGTTATTTCTTCTATTGCAGCTTTAAGAGTTATTAATGCGCCTGTAGAATATTCTGTATCAAAATCTGCACTAAATCATTATTGCAAAATTAAAGCTAAAGAGTTGGCAAAATATAAAATTAACTTAAATATAATTTCACCAGGAAACATATTAAATAAACATAATAATTGGTATTTAAAAATGAAGATTAACAAGAGACAAGTAAAAAGTTATATTAAAAGGAACGTTCCATTAAATACTTTTTGTAAACCATCGGAAATATTGGCTTTATGTGATTTATTAATAAGTAATAAAGGAGATTTTTTTCAAGGTTCTAACATAATTATGGATGGTGGTCAGACTTTATGATTAAAAAAAAAAGAGTTCTTATCACAGGCGCTGGTGGGTTTTTAGGTGTTGAGCTATGCGCAAAATTTTCTAAATTGAATTATGATCTAATTTGCTTAGAAAAAAATAAATCAAAAATAAAGTTTTTGAGGAAAAAATTACTTAAATTTAAAAATGATAAACTTTTTTTTCTGGTTGATATAACCAATGAAGAAAAAATAAAAAAATTATTTAATAATTTAAAAAAAAAGAAATATTATATTGATATTATTATAAATAACGCAGCTAACAATCCCGTAGTAAAAAAAACAAAAAAAATAAGATTAATGGATATTGATAATTGGAAAAAAGATTTAGATGTTGGTCTTATGGGAGCATTCATAGTAACTAAAACCTTTGCCAATTGTATGAAGAAAGAAAAAGGCGGCAGTATTATAAATATAGGATCAGATTTAAGTGTTTTGTCCCCAAATCATGACATATATAAATATGGTAATAAAAACTTTTTAAAACCAATTTCTTATTCAGTTATAAAACATGGGCTTGTAGGGCTTAATAAGTATTTTGCAACATTATATGCAAAAGATAATATAATATCTAACATGATTTCGCCGGGACCTATAGATTATAAGATCCCCAATTATTTACGTATTAAATTAATTGCAAACACTCCTATGAAAAAATTATGCTCAGTAGAGGAAGTTTTTAAATTGATAATATTTTTTTGTGACACTAAAAATAGACATATAACTGGTCAAAATATTTTAATTGATGGGGGAAAAAGCTTAATATAATTTTTTAATTTTTTAGTCTAGAAATTCCAAAAAAAATTTGATGTTCAATATAATAAAGAAAACTAGGTATAAAATTTTTTATGTTTCACCAAATAAAATTAAGTTCTGTATTAGTCCATCAAAACATTCTGATTATAATCAATTTAACAGTGATTTAAATCATCCTCACGCTGGCCAAAATAGAGGAGTTTTTAAGGAAAATCTCTCTGGTTTTATTAGAATTAACAACAAAAATTGGGATATCAAACCAGGAATTTTTTTTTCTAAACTATTGGAGTATCGTGCACTTAAAGAGCATTATAATGGAAAGCAAAATTGGAAAAAATCTTTATTTGCCCAGAGATATATAGAATATATAAAGATTAAAAAAGTATCGGATAGAGGTTTAAACATTCATAATTTTTTAGTTGGAAGAGAAAAACAGATAGATAGTCTGTTTAAATCTGTTCAAAAAAAAGGGGTTTATCCTTCGCATAATTTTAAAAATAGAAATTTGTTTATTGATAATATTTCAGTGGCTCTTACAAAAAAGGAACAAATTTATTTTAATAATAGAGGTCATCACAGACTATCAATTGCTAAGATATTAGGATTAAAAAAAATTCCCATAAAAATAACCGTCGCAAAGTCAAAAAAAGTTTTAAAAGAATTTGTTGATAAGTCAATTTTTGCTTAAATTTAATTAGCTAAAAATTTTAAATATTTATTAACTAGGCCTATTGAATTTCCTAAATAATATCGAATAGTATTAGTATGCTTAATATTATTAATTGGGAAAGTTACTTTTTTATTAATTAAACTTAAAATTCGTTTAACCATTTTATCTCTATTTGAATAGATTATTTCATTATTAAAATTATATAAATATTTTCTCATTTTATTATTTTTCTCAAAAAAGGGAACTAAAACATATTTTCCATTAACCAATGCTTCAATGGTAGATGCAGAGTTTTGTCCAATAACTATATCTGATTGATTTATCAATTTTTCAGCGGTCCCAGTTGAGAAAATTTTAATATTTTTTCTTACGCTGTTATTTATCTTAACTTTAGAATTACTCTTCATTTTTATGGTAATATTAATATTTTTATTTCGCGATAGTTTATTTAACATTTCTAAAACTTGGCCATAAGAATGGCTCCAATTTAATTTTTTGTTTTTGATATTATTAGGAATTCCTCTCTTTTTACCAAAAGACAAAAATAATAAATTTTGTACTTTTTTATTGTACTTTTTCTTTATTATATAATCTTTCAATCTAGGAGATCCAATAACAAAAATTTTTTTTTTATTTGATTTGTCAATTTTAACAAACATATCTTTTACAAGATTGTTATAAACTGCAATAGAATGAAAATAGCTGAACATACGACGATACTTATAACCACGGGATTTTGTTTCTTGTTTAGCTTCTAAGGCAGTTTTAATACCCTCTTTGTACCATAGTTTTACTGGTATATTATTTTTTAAACAGCCATCATATAATGCTGTCTCGGCAAAATAAGTGTAATTAAAAGTCACAATATTTAGAGATTTATTTTTATAATTTTTTTTTATGTAAAACATTATATTCTTCCAAAAATCTTCGTGTTTTTTTTTATATATTTTACTTTGATTAAAATATTCTACATCCTCTAAATTGGGTTTTAAGTAATTAAAAAAAAATTTTCTTTTTTTTGAAAAATAAAATAAAATTATTTTGGTTATGCTTCTCCTTAAAAATAAAAATTCTGGTGCTTTAGAAGAAGATTCTTTAATTATTTCAATATCTCTATGACCTATTGCTCTGTCAAGTACAATCACTATTTTTTTACTTTTAATTTTATTAATTGAAAACTTATTTTTTAGTAGAGAAATTCTAATCAAGTAAGAACAAATCAAAGGTAAATTAAAGTAGCATGTTAAATAAATTAAAAAATGACCTATAAACTCTAAGAT
>CEQL01132141.1_pt1 | contig 13664 bp, 13 predicted proteins | sample 356281 | NCBI WGS metagenome assembly CEQL01 (sample SAMEA2621203, study PRJEB7988) | marine metagenome | biome: marine biome (ENVO:00000447); feature: surface water layer (ENVO:00002042); material: "saline water (ENVO:00002010), including plankton (ENVO:xxxxxxxx)" | depth 5 m
TTCCAATAAATAAGAGGTTTATTTCTTACCTTGATCAATGGCTTAGGTAATTTTTCTGTAAAAGGCCTAAGCCTCTTTCCAAAACCAGCAGCTAGGATGAATACTCTCATAGTGTTTTTAGCCTTTGATCCAAAATTGGTGTTAGGCTTTTAAAGAAATCACTATACCGTTTTGTTTCGCTATATTCTGAAGAAGTATTCATTAAATAATTAAGAATGGTTTTAAAATCTTTTATTCTTTCTGATCGTTTTAACTCTAAAAAAACTTGAGATAATTTTCCTAATATTCTTGTCTGTCTTTGAAGACTAGCAAAATCAATCATTCTTTTGACGTCTGTAAATTTAAGTGAATAACTTTTGACAATTTGAGAATTTTCTAAGTAAAAATCAAGCCAATTACTTATTTCTTCTTTAGTCCACTCTCTATAAAGATCTTTAAATATGGAGGCTAGGTCTATTCCAAGAGGGCCTATCAAAGCATCTTGAAAATCAAGTATGCCAATTTTTTCTTCCGACAATGACATTAAGTTTCTTGATTCAAAATCATAATGGTTTATGACCTGGGGATGATTTCTGAGTTCAGATATTATTATTGAATAAAATTCATCTATTTCTTCTTTTAAGCTTTCGAGTTCAGGTGCTTCCAGAAATTCTTCTAAAAAGAAATTTTTAAATAAATTTAAATTATTTTCTATAATGTTTTCAAAGCCAGAAAAGATGTTTTTATCCAATTCAATAATTTCAATTTTATGAATTTGTTCTAAAGCTAATTTAATTAATTTATTTGAATTTTTTTTATTCAAATAAAATTGCAAAACGTCATCGCCAAAATCTTCAACAATTAAATTTCCCAGCGTATCATTTTTATAATAAATATCAGGCACATTTACATTTGCCTTTTTAAATATTTTTGCCTTGGTGTAAAAAGACTCAATACTCTCATCTATTCCTGCTGGAACCACCATTAATATTGAGCTTTTGTCTTTAAAGGGAATGCGAAAAAAAGTCCTTTGACTAGACTCTATTCGAAGCTTTTCACCTTTAGCTAGAATGTCTACTTTTGATGAGCCAATACTTTCTGATATCCAGTTTAAGGATTCAGCAGAAATATCACTTGGCTGAATCAAAATTTTTAGGAGTCTATCGCTGCCTGAGGAGGAGGAATATCATCTGGCACAAAAAAGTCTGGCGCTAATTGCGCAAAAGGTACCTCAGCATATTTTGAAAAATCTTTTACTCCGTTATCTGCTAGCAAATTATCATCAATACAAAAGTTACCTGTGAAATCTTTTGAATTTTTTGTAAGAATTACATAGGCTGCATCAGCCATAATTTCAGGAGTTCTAGAGACTTTTACGGTTTGATCTCCTCCAAGAATATTTTTTACTGCAGCTGTTGCAATAGCTGTTCTGGGCCATAAAGCATTTACTGCAACACCTTGTTCCTTGAATTCTTCTGCCATTCCCAAAACACAAAGACTCATCCCAAATTTAGCTATCGAATAAGCCACGCTATTTGCAAACCATTTGGGATTCATATCCAAGGGAGGAGACAAATTCAAAATATGTGGATTTTTAGCTTTAAGTAAAAAAGGAAGACATTTTTTTGAAGTTAAAAAAGTTCCCCTTGCATTTATTTGATTCATCAAATCATATCTTTTCATGTCAGTTTGCAGGGTATTCGTCAATTGAATTGCACTTGCGTTATTTACACATATATCAATTCCACCAAAATGATCGGCTCCCTTATTTACAGCATCTTCCAATTGATCCTCAAACCTAACATCGCATAAGACAGGAAAAGCTTTTCCTCCGGCTTCCTCAATTTCTTCAGCAGCTGTGTAAATTGTTCCAGGAAGTTTTGGATGAGGTTCTGCAGTTTTAGCTGCCAAAATGACATTAGCTCCGTCTTGAGCTGCTCTTTTTGCAATTGCAAGACCAATCCCTCTTGAAGCTCCTGAAATAAATAAAGTTTTGTTTGTTAAGTTGCTCATAATCTATCCTTAAAAACATTTATTTTAAACAGAATTTAATTTCTGTATATCTCTAAAATTAAATTTTATAAAAGGTTAAAATAATATGGTTGAAAAATATATTTAATCTTCTTTTTTTTATTGCCCTTTTCATTGGAACTTTGTTTTCTGCAAATATTCAATTTGAGGCAGACAAAACAACATTAGACTCAAAAAAAGAGTCTCTAATACTTGAGGGAAATGTTTCTCTCAACTACGAGAGTCTATTATTTAAAGCGAATAAGGTAAATCTAGACAGAAAGAACAAAGTTTTTTCTAGTGAAAAAATAAGTTTTTCTTCCTTAGATAATTTTCTTTATGGTGAAACAAAATTTGTAAGCATTACAGAGGAAGAAACAATTTTGAAAAGTGTCGAATTTTCAAGCTGTCCATGTAAAGACAAGATTTGGTGGATTGAATCTGAAGAACTGTCTTTTCTTAATAGCGAGAAAGTTCTTAGAACAAAAAAAAGTAAGTTAATCGTCCAAGGTCAAACTTTGGCTTACTTGAATAATGCTGAATTTCCCATAAGCGCTAAAAGAAAAAGTGGAATTCTTATCCCAGAAATTTCAATAAACGAAAGATCAGGTTTAGATATTAAGATTCCCATATACCTGAACCTCAAAGAAAATATTGATTTAACTCTAGAGCCTAGATTAATGACGCAACGAGGATATGGCTTAACTAATCAACTAAGGTATCTAGGTAAAAATTATGAAGGATATTTCAATTCTTCTTTCTTGATGGATGATGAATCTTCATTTAGGGCTCTTGAAAGAGATGAATTGAGATGGTCTTATGATTTCTATCATGAACAGAACTTTGGAGATTCAGTTTTTTTAAATATAGAGACTTCCTCATCAGGAGATCCATTTTATTTGTCTGACTTAGGAAGCTTTCTGAGTGGCTTATCTCGTACTTATATTTTGCCTCAGAAAGTTAATCTAAATTATTTTAAAAATAACTTAAATATTCGCGCTGATATAAATTCTTTCAAACTAACTAATCCCTTAGCCAAAAATCAGTTTCAGAGGCTGCCAGGATTTAAATTGGATTATTTTGTAAATAAAAACAATTTTAATTTTCACTTTGATTTTGACTTTGCTTTTTTTAGAAAAGGAGGTTCGTTTAGAAATGACAATAAACAAAATTTAAAGAGATTGTTTATAACGCCAAAAATTTCACATGCAGTTTCTATTAATAATTATTTTTTAGAAACCTCTTTATTTATAAATCATGTTTTTCAAGATTTTGAAAATATAAGTAACGAAGAGTTTTTACCAACATTAAAATTTAATCAATCTTTGAAGTTCTTTAAAAAAAATGCAACAGAAAAACTATTTGTTGAGCCTTTTTTAAATCTAACTGTTTCAGATAATAAAAAGATTATTAATAAAGTAAAAGTTGATTCGGGATTGCGGCTTTCATTGATGAATGAACAACAAAAATTTGGTGATTTTTTTCTCAGTTATCAAAGAGATATAAATTTTGGAACTAAATTATCTTTTTATGACGACAATAAAAATAAAATAGTTTTCAAGATTTCAAAACTCTACACGAAGGGACAAAAAAAACTATTTTATGAGAATCTAAGATTTGATTTACCAGAACCTTTTGTGATCGATTTAGATTACAAATTAGATAAGAATATTTATTACAACTCAAGCTTATCTATTGATGATAAATATGATTATAGCTCTTTCAAGAATTCTTTTAAAATCAATTATGACAAATACAAGATTTCTCTAGGTCATTATCGAATTAAAAATATTAGTATTTTTAATTTAAAAAATAACTCGCAAAATATAGAAAAAATAAATTCTTTGGAATTTACTGCATCGCTAAATTTCTCTAAGAACTGGAGCGGCGGATTAAAAATTATTAATGACCTGGAAAAGAAAAAAAACATAACCAATGTATTTTCTATCGATTATGAAAATGATGGATTGATTATTGGAATTGCTTATATGAAATCTTTAGAGCCTGATTGGGTTAGTATTTTGGAAAATAACTCCTTTAAGGATTATCATAAAGATAGGTTAAGATTATTTTTTGAACTTAAGGGACTTGGCTCAATTGGGAGGCCAAAAGAAGACTACTTAAAACGAAGAGGATTATGAAATTTTATCTTTTATTGCTAATTATTTTTGCAAAATTTATCTATTCAAACATAAATTTTCTAGATCAAATCGCTGTAATTGTTGATGAAGGAATTATCATGGAATCTGAAGTTAATATCGCCCTAGAAAACACTATCAAGAATTTTCAAGATAATGATGAAATGCTTCCTCCTAAAGAAATATTATTTGACAGAGTACTGGAAAAATTGATCATGGATGAAATACTTCTTCAAAAAGCTGAAAGATTTGGAATAAGAATAAGTGATCAGGAGCTAAATGAATCCCTTAATGCTTTTGCTAAACAAGATGGATTGTCTCTTCAAGAATTAAAAACAAAAATAGAGAAAGAAAATAATTCGTTCAAACAATTCAGAGAGGCGATAAAGCAGGAGATGATTTTAAGAAGAGTTCAATCTGGCTTGGTTAGACCAAAAGTTTTAATTTCAGAAAAAGAAGTAAAAAACTATATTAATTCTACCGAAGGACAGAAGCTTATTTCTATTGAATATAAAATAAATCAAATTCTCATTGAAGATGTTAACGATGAAGAAATTAATTCAAATGTTGTAAAAAGCATTTTAGGTGAAATTTCTAAAGGCTTGTCGTTTTATGAAGCTACCAAAAAATATTCAAAGCTTTATGGTTCAGAGAATAATGGAAATCTGGGATGGAGGTTAAAATCACAAATCCCAACTTTATTCGTTGGCCACTTAGATAAGTTAGAAAAAAATGAGGTTTTTGGACCTGTTAAGAGTGGCGCAGGTATTCATATTATCCAACTCGAAGATATAAGAGGAGATACTATTCAAACAGAGTCTCAAACTTTGGTGCAGCACGTTTTAATTACAGAATCTGAAATTAGAAGCGAAAAACAAGCAAAAGATTTAATCAATGATATTTTTGAAAGACTTAATAAAGGTGAAGAATTCAATCTCTTAGCGAGAGTTTATTCAGATGATCCTGGATCTAAGCTTGATGGAGGAAAACTTGATTGGGCTCCTCAAGGCGTTTATGACAAAAAATTTGAAGAGGTCATGATTAATTCAAAAATAAATGATATTAGTAAACCTTTCAAAAGTGCTTTTGGGTGGCATATATTAAAGGTACTAGATAGGAGAGATAAAAATATTTCTGAAGATCTTTTAAGAGATAAGGCCTATAGAATTCTGTTTCAAAGAAAATACAGAGAACAATTACAAAATACTCTTGAAGAAATAAGATCTGAAGCATTTGTTGATATCAAAATCTCTGCATCATGAGTAAGATTTTTATCTCGCCTGGCGATCCTGCTGGCATTGGTCCAGAAATAACTTTAAAAGCCTTAGAAAAAAATAAAAAAATTCAAAATAAATTTGTTTTAGGAGGAGATAGAGATTTTTATGAAAACTTAGTAATCAAACACAATATTGACTTAAATTTAGTTGAAGAAGGATCTAATGAATCTGGAGTTATTCTCAAACATTTTCCTTTAAAAAATAAAGTAGTGCTTGGAAAGCCAGACATAGCTAATGCCAGTTATATCATAGATATACTTTCACATGGTTCTTTAGGCTGCCTGAATAACAACTTTGAAAGTCTCATAACCGGCCCTATAAATAAAGAGCTGATTAATCAATCTGGGTACGAATTTTCAGGTCATACAGAATTTTTATCAGATATTTCCAATATTAAAAAAGTTGTTATGCTTCTGATGAATAAAAAGCTAAAGATTGCTCTTCTTACGACACATATTCCTTTGTCTGAAGTTCCATCTAAAATTACCAAAAAAAACTTAGATGAAACTATTTCAATTATTTCAAAGGAACTTGAGTCAAATTGGAAAATTACTAATCCGTCAATTTGTCTATTGGGCTTAAATCCACATGCTGGCGAGGGAGGTTTTATAGGCCACGAAGAAGAAGAAATCTTAAAGCCTTTTGTAAATTCTTCAAACAAAAACATTCATGGTCCTATTTCTGCAGACACTGCTTTTATTGAACAAAATATAAATAAATATGATGTCTTTTTAGCAATGTATCATGATCAAGGGCTTCCTGTGATTAAGTCAATGGGGTTCGGAGATACACTTAATATTACTCTAGGATTACCTTTTCCAAGAATTTCAGTTGACCACGGAACAGCATACGAAATTGCAGGTACGAATAAATCTGACTTTTCAAGTATGGATCAAGCCTTAAAAACTTCTATTTCTCTTTTGTAGAAATGTACTCAAAAAAAAGATTTGGACAAAATTTCTTAACGGATAAAAAGATACTTGAAGATTTAGTAAGACTAATAAAAATTTCATTTGAAGATAAGGTTTTAGAAATAGGACCGGGAAAGGGTGATCTGTCAGAGAATATTATTAATTGCTGCAATTCATACTATGCAGTGGAAATAGATCGAGATTTATTTAATATTCTTAAGACTAAATTTCCTAAAAATAAAAGATCTTTTATTAATGCAGACATATTAAAGCTCAAACCAAGAGAAATTATGCCGGATGATAATTTTAGATTAGTCGGTAATATTCCATACAATATTTCTAGTCCAATTCTAGATTGGTGTGAAAAAAACTACGAAAAAATATCTGATATGCACTTCATGCTTCAGAAAGAATTTGCACTGCGATGTTCTGGAAATGAAAACACCTCTTCATATGGGCGCTTAAGCGTAATTTGCAAGTATTTATATGAGGTAGAAGTTTTGAAAGAAGTTTCAAAAGTTTTTTTTAATCCCGAGCCAAAAGTTGACAGTCTTTTTGTACGCTTTTACCCGAAATATGCAAAGATTAATGAAAAAGAATTTCAAAATCTAAAAAAAGTAACAAGAGCATTATTCAATAAGAAAAGAAAAAAAATATCTAATTCATTAACAGACATAATGAGAGACGATGATATTAAAAAAATAGATTTGGACTTGAATTTAAGGCCAGATGAGTTATCCCTAGATGACTTTCTTAGTATATCTAACCTAGTATAGAAATATGTCCAATTACGCTGTGGGAGATATTCAAGGATGCTTTGAAGAGTTCAAAGAGGGTTTAAAATTAATTAATTTTGATAAATCCAAAGATTTTTTATGGATAGCAGGAGACTTGATAAACAGAGGGCCTGACTCTTTAAAAGTCTTGAAATACATAATTTCAATAAAAGACTCAGTCCATATTGTTTTAGGCAACCACGATTTACATTATTTAAACTGTTTTTATAACAATTTAGAGCCTAACAATAATGATACTTTCGAATCTCTCATATATGCTAAAAAAGCAGATGAAATGGCAAATTATCTTCTTAGTCAACATTTTGTGTTTTCAAAAAAAATCCAAACCAAAAAAAAGGTTATAAATGTAGGCATGGTTCATGCAGGAATTCCAAGAGATATGTCTTTAAAAAAAGCCGAGACTATATCAAAGTTAAATATTTTAAAGCTTAAAAACAATCCAAAAAAAAGTTTGAAAGCTATTTTCAAGAATAATGGTAAGATTTTTCATCAAAATTCTTTTTGCGGGTCAATAAACTTTTTTACAAGAGTCAGGATTATAAATAAGAGAGGTTTGCCTGATTTTTCTTATAAAGGAGGGATAAAAAATATCACTTCTGGTTTAACCCCTTGGTTTAGTAAAAGAAATAAAGTGATGAATAGCCTTGATTATCTTGTTTTTGGTCATTGGGCCGCTTTAGAGGGTAAAACAAACATACCCGACATCAAAGCTCTTGATACTGGATGTTGTTGGGGAAAGGAACTAACCTTTTTAAGGTTAGAAGATAAAAAAGAATTTGTTATAAAAAGTAGACAAAAATGAAAGTTTTTTTAGTAGGAGGAGCGATTAGAGATGATTTATTAGGCCTGCCGTTTGAGGAGAAAGATTGGGTAGTTGTTAATTCTTCCCACCAAGAAATGATAAAAAAAGGATTTAAACAAGTAGGAAAGAATTTTCCTGTTTATATACATCCTAAAACTAAAGAAGAATACGCTCTAGCTAGGAAAGAAATTAAAACGGGGAAAGGACACAAAAATTTTGCTTTTGATACTAATATTAAAATTTCTCTTAAAGAAGATTTAAAAAGAAGAGATATAACAATAAATGCAATTGCTAAAGATGGGTTGGGTAATTTTTTTGATCCCTATAAAGGAATTGAAGACATAAAAAATAGAAAAATAAGAATAGTTTCAAAAGCTTTTTCCGAAGACCCTTTAAGACTCTTTAGAGTTGCAAGATTTAAAACAAAACTAGCAAACTTTAACTTTTCTTTAACTGCAGATACTTTGAAAACTTTAAAGAAAATGTCTTCAGAAAAAGAAATTGATTTTCTATCTGGAGAGAGAATCTGGGATGAAACTCAAAAAGCTCTTAGCTATGAAAATTCTAGTATTTACTTTTCTACTCTCAAAAGAGTCGAAGCTCTTAAATACTTTGAGGGGTTGGATGCAGTATATTCAAAAAACCTAAGATACTTAAAAAGACTTGATACAAAAAGTAACATGATCTCAGAAAAATGGGCCATCATTAATCTCTCGTCAAAAGAAGCAGATATTTTAGAAAAAAAAATTAAAGTTCCAAAAAAAATTACTAATTTTAGAAAGGCTTTAAATGGAATATTCCAACTAATTAAACAAAATAAATTAGATGGAGAGAAGATTCTATCAACTTTAAATTCTATGAATTTTTTTAGAAATGACATCTACCTAATTGAGTCATTGAATTTACTAAAAGAAGCAAAAATAATTAGTGATAAAAAGGTTTTGAATTGGAAAGCTATGATTAATGAGCTTAAAAAAGTTAAAATTAAAACTTATGATCTTGAGCCTATTGATATAAAAGAAAAACTACTTCAAAAAAGATTAAAAATAATTACAAATCATAAAAATGTCTAATAAAAATGTTTTTGTAACTGGCGGAGCTATAAGAATTGGAAAAGATATTTGTCAGAGAATGCATAAAATGGGTTTCAATGTTATATGTCACTATAATAAATCTGAAGCTGAAGCAAAAAAACTTAAATCTGAGTTAAACGAAATAAGAAAGAATAGTTGCGAGATTTATTGCTTGGATCTAAACGATCATAGCCAAGTTAAAAATCTTGCAAAAAAAATTGAAGATAATTTCAAAACTCTAGACGTCTTAATTAATAATGCTTCTTCATTTTTTAAGACGAATTTATCGAAGCATGAAAATACTGATTGGGACAATTTAATAAACTCTAATTTAAGAGGGCCATTTTTATTGAGTAGATATTGTAAAAACATGCTCTCTAAAAGTAGAGGGTCTATCATTAATATTTCTGACGCTATGGTTAATAGAGGAATGAAAGATTATGTAATTTATTCAATGGCAAAGGCAGGACTTGAAAATTTAACTAAAACACTTGCAAGAGAACTTGCTCCTAATGTGAGAGTAAATGCAGTTGCTCCAGGAGCTATACTTCTCCCGTCTGATGGGTCATCACAAGAAAGCGAATTATTAAATGAAATTCCTTTAAATAGAATAGGTACAAAAAAAGATATCTCTGAGGCGGTCATTGGTTTAACAAAATTTTCTTATGTTACCGGTCAAATTCTAAAAATTGATGGCGGCCGATCTTTAAATTGATGTATATTTACTTTCTTTAAGAAAATCATGTCAAATAAGTTTAGAGGGGAATATTCAGGAACTAAAAGCGTATCTGAAAGACATCAGATCGACCAAAACGATCTACAAAATTACCTTAATGAAAAGCTAGAAGGATTTGAAAAAATTTCTTCAATAGAGGAATTCATAGGGGGTCAATCTAATCCAACTTATTTAATAAAAACTAAAAACAATTCTTATGTTTTAAGAAGAAAACCACCTGGAAAACTTTTAAAGTCAGCTCATGCAGTTGATCGTGAATATAAGGTAATTGCTGCTTTAAATAAGACAAATGTACCTGTGCCAAAAGCTTATCTGCACTGTGAAGACGAGACTGTAATTGGAACAGAATTTTTCTTAATGGGTTATGTGGATGGTGAGGTAATGTGGGAACCTCATATCCCTCAAGCTTCAAATGAAGAAAGACAAAAGATATATCATTCTATGAATCACACCATCGCAAAGCTACATAGCGTAGATTATGAAACTATCGGGCTAGACTCTTTTGGAAAGCCTGGAAATTATGTTGGAAGGCAAGTGGCGCGATGGACTAAACAATATATTGCATCAGAAACGAGAGAAATAAGCTCTATGAATAATTTAATGGAGTGGCTTCCAAAAAATCTTCCTATTGAAAAGTCAACAAAGTTAGTTCATGGTGACTTTAGCTTAAGCAATGTCATGATTGATTTAGAGACTTTCAAGATATGTGCAATTTTAGATTGGGAGCTATCAACGCTTGGAGATCCAGCGGCAGATTTTAGCTATCATTGCATTCAATATAAGCTAAACCCAGTTTTATCTGATGAAAAACAATGCAAAAAATTAGGCATTCCTTCTGAGACAGAATATTTAGAAATGTATGAAGAAAAAACAGGTTATCAAATTGCAAAGGAATGGAATTTATATATGGGTTTTAATCTATTTAAGTTAGCAGCTATTAGTCAGGGCATAATGGGTAGGGTAAGAGATGGAACTGCTGCAGGAAAAAATGCAGACTCTTTTGGTGAAAACGCCGTTATGATGGCTGATGCAGCTTGGAAATTAATCAACGAGTGAGGTAAATATGTCAAAAATAAAAATGCCAGTAGAAAAAAGTCATATTATGATGTTTGCAAGATCTATTGGAGACCCAAATCCCAAATATTATGAAGATGACGATGAAAAGGTAATTGCTCCCCCAACATTTATCCAATCAAGTGCGCAATATGATCCTGATTATTTTTTAAGACCAAAAATAGGAGGCGACAATTGGTTTGGTTCCGGTAAGGAGGCTACTGGAATGAAATCTTCTGGATCGGGTTCTAGTGGAGGTGGAGCAGCGATGGGTCTGCATGCCGAACAACATTATGATTATCATCAACCTCTGAAAGTTGGAGATGTTATTTCAGCTGAAGTTAAACCAGGAAAATCTTGGGAAAAAGAAAGCAAAAGAGCTGGAAAGTTAAAATTTAGCGAAAGTGTAACTGAGTATAGAAATCAAGACGGCGAGCTAATAATTACTGCTACATCAGTTGGAGTAGTTACTGAAAAACCAGTTGAAAATTAGGAGAAAGATATGTTGAAGAAAAATGAAATTAAAATCGGGGACACATACTCTGAAAAAATTGTAGAAGATTTAAAGAGAACACAAATTGTCCAATATGCAGGAGCTTCTGGAGACTACAATCCACTTCATTCTGACGATAAGTTCACAAAAGAAATCGCCGGCTATCCAGGAGTGTTTGCCCACGGAATGTTGTCAATGGGAATGACTGGAAAAATGCTTACTAATTTTGTTGGTGATGGAACGTTAAAAAAATATGGAGTGCGTTTTACCAATCAAGTTTGGCCTGGAGACTCTCTAGAAAGTACTGCAACAATCATCGACATAAAAGAAGAAAACGGAGAAACTTTAGCTGAGATAGCGATAGAAACAAAAAATCAAGATGGGGCAACTGTCATAACAGGTTCGGCCATTGCGAAAGTAGATTAAATAAACAGTTAATGAGTAATTCTTCAATTCCTGAAGTAGGCGGACGTAGTGCAAAATTTGCTCTAATTTTACTTGTAATTGTCTATGTTTTTAATTTCATAGATAGACAAATATTAACTATTCTCGCAGAAGATTTAAAAGCGGACTTAAATATCTCCGACAGTGATATTGGATTTTTATACGGAACTGCTTTTGCAGTTTTTTACTCAGTGGTTGGCATTCCAATGGGTAAACTGGCAGATACTTGGAACAGAAAAAATTTAATAAGTTTAGGTTTAGCTTTTTGGAGTTTGATGACATTTTTATCAGGAACTGCAAAGTCCTTTTTATCTTTGTCAATTTACAGATTCGGCGTTGGAATTGGAGAGTCCAGTGCATCTCCAGCATCATATTCTCTTTTGTCAGACTATTTCTCACCAAAAGTAAGAGCAACAGTATTATCAATATATGCAAGCGGACTCTATATAGGTTCTGGAATAGGTATATTTATTGGCGGGCTGATAGTAGATAACTGGAATGATGCCTTTCCCATAATATCCGAAGCTCCTTTTGGATTAAAAGGATGGCAAGTGGCTTTTATGGCAGTCGGTCTTCCAGGGATTTTATTAGCTTTGATAACATGGCAAATAAAGGAACCGCCTAGAGGATTGAGTGAAGGTTTAACAGAAGCCAAAAAAGAAAATCCCCTTAAAGCTGCCTTTGGAGAATTAGTAGGATTAACTCCAATTGGACTTCTCCAAGCTGAAAATTCACAAAAAGAGTTGATAAGAAATTTTGCTTTGCTAATTTTTGTTTTATCTAGTGCTTATTGGTTAATTCAAACAACCGGAGATTATTTACAATGGATTGCCTTTGGAATTGGTTTTTATATTGTGTGTAACTGGATTCAGGGGCTGAGAATTAGAGATAAGGTTGCTTTTGAATTGATGTTTAAAAGTAAAGCGCTATTGCTTGGTCTATTAGCTTTTCCTTTCATAACTTTCGTTACTTATGCGTTGGGTGCGTTTGGACCTGCTTTTTACATAAGAAATTTTGGTATGACAGCTTCTGAGGTTGGTGTTATTTATGGTTTGATTACTGCTTTTGGTTCTATGGTAGGAGTAATTGGGGGTGGTTTTGTTGGAGATAAACTTAGAGAAAAATACATAAACGGAAAACTTTATTTGATAATAGCTTCCGCCTTAGGAACAGCAATTACAGGGTTAGGATTTTTGTATTCTCCTGAAGCTAATGCCTCCTTTACATGGAAGTTTTTCTATCATATTTCTTCAACTGCTTGGTTAGGCTGTGCCGCTTCAACAGTGACTGAGCTTGTTTTACCGAGATTAAGAGCTGTGGCAAGTGCATTTTTTATTTTAATGCTTAGTATGGGCGGGTTAGCTCTTGGACCATACTTGACAGGCATGTTGAGTGATATTTACACAGTGCAATTTCTTTCTGAAGGGCTGAATAAATCAATGGCCGAAGCAATTGGTTTAAAACAAGCACTTGCACAGTCCTTGATAGTCTTATTAGTACCAATGCTTTTATTGGGTTTTGCTTGTAGATTTTTGAAAAAAGATGAAGAAAATCTTTTTGAAAAAGCAAGAAATCTAGGCGAAGCTATCTAGGCGAAACTATCAAACATCTTTCTCCAAATTTCTGAGATTTTTTCTTGATGTTTTGGGTGAACCAAGTCTGGTGCAATTTCAGCCAAAGGTTCTAAGACAAATTTGTAAAGATCAATGTCCTCATTAGGTATATCTTTACCCAAAACTTTGCCTACGTATTTTCCGTAAAGCAATAAATCAATATCTATTTCTCTATCTGAAAACTTTTCAGACCTGTCTTTTCTGCCAATTTTTTTTTCGATGTCTTTCAAGGCAGTAGCAACCTTTTCTGCAGAATCTTCGGTAATAAGACAAATGACTTGATTAAGGAAGTCTTCACCTTCAAAGCCTTCTGATTTTGTTTTATAAGTTTTTGATTC
>CEQL01149274.1_pt1 | contig 13645 bp, 12 predicted proteins | sample 356281 | NCBI WGS metagenome assembly CEQL01 (sample SAMEA2621203, study PRJEB7988) | marine metagenome | biome: marine biome (ENVO:00000447); feature: surface water layer (ENVO:00002042); material: "saline water (ENVO:00002010), including plankton (ENVO:xxxxxxxx)" | depth 5 m
GATTATAGTCTCCTGGATTGCATTGATCATCATAACAATAATTTGTTTTGGTAGCGTTAGGGGGTATTGCATTTAGATCTCCACCAGCAACAAAATTGAAACCACTCGCAACAATATCATCTAATATTTTCTTGAACCCTGATATATGTTTTTGTTTGGTGTCATCTGTAGCAAAGGCTGTAAGGTGAGCGTTAACAGCAAAAAAAGGAGATCCGGGCATTTTAACTTTAGCTGTTACAACATTTCTTCTCAGATAAAATAGTTGGGTCAATCCATCTTGATCTCCCCTAAGAGGTAGTTTATGCCGAGTTGCGTCTTCAAGTTTCCATTTGGATAAAATAAGATTACCGGCATCAAACCTTCCATAACCCTCCGCAGGAACAATCTGCGTTTTTATTTTTGAGGCATAAGCTCCATAGTTCATTCTAGTGTTGTTCAATAACCACTGAGCCTGATCAATGTAAGAAGTTCTTTTAGATTGAATGTCTACTTCTTGCATCAAAACAATATCTACACCGCTATCGTTAATTTTTTTTGCTATTCCTTCAAGCCCTTTTATTACTTCACTCTTACTGAAAATTGCTTTATCGCCACACGCATCTCCAAAGAAATCAAGACGCGCTATTCCAAAACGTATGTTCCAAGTCATCACACTTACTGATTGTTTTGGAGGATAGTCCCTGATTAGGTTTGCTTGGTAAAGGACTGCGTCTTCAGTTTCATCAAAGGTAGTTACGAGTGGATCGCAACCAAAAATCAAAACGCTTGCCAAAGATGCAATTAAATAATTTTTTCTTTTCATAATCATAATTTACAACGCTCGATACCGGTTGCAAATAAAACAACAGACTGACTGTTTTCTATCCATCCAACGTTTCGCAACTTTTGAAATGCACCCCATACAACTCCAGCTTCAGGACCAGCGTTTATTCTTGTAATAGAATTAAATTCATCGGTTAGACTTTGTAGGTCGCTTTCAGGCACATCAACCGCTATTCCATTGCTCTCATACAAGATTCTTAAAATCCAATACCCTCCAATGGGTCCAGGAACATTAAGACCTAGTGCGACTGTTTGGCTATTTTCCCAAAACTCAGTTTTGTTTTCTCGTCGTTGGAATGCTTTAACAACAGGAGCGCACCCGGTTGATTGGGCGGCAACCATACGAGGCAATTTCCCCGATACTTTTCCTAGTAATTTAAGTTCATTAAAGGCTTTCCACATGCCTATAAGCCCTGTTCCACCTCCAGTCTCGTAGACTATAACATCTGGCAATCTCCACCCAAGCTGTTCGGCTATTTCATAACCCAATGTTTTTTTACCTTCCACTCTAAATGGTTCTTTGAGAGTAGAAATATCAAACCAGGTTTCCTGTTTTTGCTTAACCATTTCTTTTGCAGCATCAGCTATGGTTTTACCGCTTAGCTCTACATGCTTAGAGTATCGCTTACTTTCTAATAAGTATTCCTTGGGAATGGATTCGGGAAGAAATACATGACAATTTATCCCAGCCTCTTTGCTGTAAGCAGCAGCAGAAATGCCAGCATTTCCTGCTGACGGCAAACATATATTTTCAACTTTTTGTTCTTTTGCCATAGATATGGCAAGAGACATGCCTCGATCTTTAAATGAGCCGGTTGGATTTACGGTTTCATTTTTTACGAAAATTTTTTCTGAAATAGGAATTAAAGGCGTAAAACCCTCGCCCAGAGTAACTCTTTCTTTAATTTTTGGAAGGACCGATGCGTATCTCCACAGTGATTCTTCATTTATATCAATGTGTAAATTTGTAAGGGTGTTTTCCCAGTCATAACGCACAGACAAAGGTTTTCCAACAGAAGATAATCCAATTGGAGTTTTTGGGGATTTAATAATAGCATTGCTGTGCGTACATATAAAATACATGTTGTCTACAATTCTTGATTGATTTTGCTTCTCAGACTAAGTAGTTAGTTAAAATTTGTCATATATTTTAGTGAAATAAAACATCACATAAAAGGATACATCATGAAAAGGTTTTTGGTTTTACTGAGCTTGATTTTTATCATTCCAAACCTTGCAGTTGCGGACGATCTTAAAAAAAAGGTTTTGACGCTTAGAGATCGTTCTGAAATTCGTAATAGGCTTTTAAAAGACCGATTTGAATCTGTATTGCCAGACATAATGGAGCGCACTGGTATTGACATGTGGATAATTGTTGCAAGAGAATACAATGAAGATCCTGTCATTAAAACCATGCTTCCTGCAACCTGGCTTAATGCTCGGCGTAGAACAATCCTGGTTGTCTACAATCCTGGAAGCGGAAATAAACTAGAATCATATGCCATTGCGCGCTATGATGTTGGGGAAGTATTTAAAAGAATGTGGGATCCAGAGCAACAACCAGACCAGTATAAGGCTCTAGCAAAGCTTATTTACGATAAAAATCCAAATAAAATTGGCATTAATCAGAGTGAATTCTTTGCGCAAGCAGATGGCTTAACTGCTACGGAATATAATTTACTTAAATCTTCATTAAATAGACGCCAATTAAAAAAAGTTGTCAGCGCTGAAAAACTTGCTATCGGATGGCTAGAGACTCGAAGCGCAATGGAGATGGAGTATTATCCTGAAATATGCAATATCGCTCATGAAATTATTAAAGAAGGTTTTTCTTCAAACGTAATCACTGCTGGAGTAACAACTACCGATGATGTTGTTTGGTGGTATAGAGATCGCATTAGAGAATTAGGTTTAATAACCTGGTTTCATCCAACTGTAGACTTACAAAGATCAGATAATATTAAGTTTGATTTTTTAAGCGCGTTTTCAAAATCAAAAGTGAGCAATGTCATACAAAAAGGTGACCTTTTGCATGTAGACTTTGGTATTACCTACCTTGGTTTAAACACTGACACCCAACAGCATGCATATGTACTAAAGGATGGTGAAATGAATGCGCCTGCAGAGCTTAATAATGCTCTTAGGATTGGGAATAAACTTCAGGACATTCTTACAAATGAATTTACAACAGGTAGAACTGGCAATGAAATTTTACTTAGCGCTCTAACCAAAGCTAAGTCTGTTGGTATTAAACCGCAAATCTATACCCATCCAATCGGATTCTATGGACATGGGTCAGGCCCAACCATTGGAATGTGGGACAAGCAAGAGGGAGTTCCTGTCAATGGGGATTATCCACTTTTCAAGAATACTGCCTACTCGATTGAATTAAACGCTAAAGTCTATATTGAATCTTGGGGCAAAGAAATCGCTATAATGTTAGAAGAAGATGCTTTTTTTGATGGTGAAAAATGTGATTATATGGACTCTAGACAAACAAAAATGATACTTATCAGATAACTAACAATAGTTATCTAGATAATTCAAACTCTCCGGTCTCATTATTTTTAACAACTGAGTCGTAATCAAAGCACTTTCCGTTCATTGCTACATAAACACCATTTTTCAAACTTTGTACAAATCCTATAGCAGCGCCCAAATTGAATAGTCCATCTGAACTCCCAAATTTGTATGGTATCATTGCTCCAGTCAACACTATTACTTTATCTGTATTTTTAAGGGCAATAGACCGAGCAGTTTTTACCATTGTATCGGTTCCATGAGTTACTATAATATTTTTTTCAGTAGCATTTAAGCAATTATCAGCTATAAGAGATCTATCAGTCTCATCCATTTCGAGACTATCTTTCATCATTAGTGTAGATATATTAAGATCAATTTTTGAACGGCCAAGCTCTAACATTTCACGTAAGTGACTTTTATTAAAAAACAAACGTCCAGTTAATTCATCATACTCTTTATCAAAAGTGCCACCAGTAACAAAAATTCTAACACTCATCATTATTCCAACAAGTAAGATGCATGCTTAATAATAAATTTCTTAGCGGTTTTGTCGCTGCACTTGAGTTTATAAGCAAGTTTTTTAATATTTATCTTGTTAACGTTTTTAAACATGCAGTCCTTTACAAAACCATCGATCATGCCATTTTCAATTAAAGAAATTATTTGAGCCTCAACGGGACTTGAGTACCACTTACGATGATTAGGATTGGCTCTTAAACTATATATGGTATGGATCTTTTTTATTTTTTCATCTGATGTGAATGCAACCGGTGAATCGCTAGTTTTCATTCCTCTGAGCCCAGTAGTTAATGAATTGATTTCATGAAGATCTTGACCTGTAGACATGAACCAATCCTCATATTCAATTATTGGTTTATAAAGTGTATTATCGACAAGCAATTTTTTTCCGCCAGATAGTTTATTCAAATATACATAAACCATCTTATTAAATCTTTTAGTGAAGTCTTCAGAGTTTAATTTTAATGCGCATTTATAAAGAAATTCATGATTTAATATTCGTACAGTGGGCTTGTTAACATCAGTATTGGGTTTGGTCTTATAGTTTAAAATGGAGCTACTTAAGGAGACTCTTACACCCCATAGTGGTAAAGGGTCAATTAAATCGTAAATGGAACCTGATTTTTTAAATTCATCATCACAAAGTCTATTATAATAATCAATTCTTCCATTGATATATTCCAGAGAATTAAGCCGAGTTTTTTCATCATTGTATTTATAGTTTCTATAAAAAACTTGATCCTGTATTGGGTCATAAAATTCTACTTTATTTGATAAATAATACCCGCTTGCTGTTTCTATTGGAAGCAGGTCTTTGATTTGGTCTCTTAGACTCATGTTGTATGAGTCTTTTGTGTAACCAACAAGCGTCTGAACTACATTAAATATATCTGAATCGTTCATGTATTAATCGGAATATCGGATTTATTAATATATAATGTCAATCTATAATCGGAAATTCATATTAATATAACTAATTATTCGATAGATATCTTTTAAGTACCAAACTATAGTCATAAAATTAATTTTTTATTTATTATCATAAATAATTATAAAGTAATACTTAAAATATATACTAAACTGCTTAATAGAGCTTTAATATTTCAATTATGTTTGTAATTATTTAGAGTTTAAATAATTCATCTATATTCTAGACTGCTTTTGTAGAATAGTAGTGTTGATTATGTATTGTTAATGACTAAATAAAACACATTTGGTACCATATTGATTTATGTATTTGTTAAAATGATTTTGTTTATTCTTTTTGTTGCAAAAATTTTTTTTTCTTGGTTATTTTTGAGTACAGTTTAACCCAAATCACATTTTTTCGAAGTGAAACGCGATTATATTTACATATAATTCATACCAGTTTTCTTTTGGCTTTCAAACTCTAGTTGTTAATTCATTAGTTTTAATAACTGCGATTTATGATTAAAAATCAAATATTATGTATAACTTTTTATATTTAACATACCTTTTCTTATGCATAGATTATCGACTGTTAAATAATATTTTTCTAACATTTAATTGTAAAATGTTTACTGTGACTTTGTAATTTGTTTTTTCCTTTTATCAGTATTTTTTATAAGAAAAAATCTCCTGAATTTTTTTCTTTTGTGTTCGTAACTTTTATTAATGAAAAGTTACGTTCATAGATTGTCCGATCCCCGGGATCCAGCTTATCCCTTTTCAGATACCTATATTTGTTCCAAATGCAATGAACGTTTAACACCTGAGGCAATTACCTGTGATATATGCAATTTATATATTTATGGTGAAGTTGATACCTCTGCGCTTAATGACCCTTCCACATATCCCAAGCCATCTCCTTTTAATAAAGCCTATATTGTTGATAAAACTAATTCAAGTCTTACTGATACCATTGCGGTTGAAAAAGATGAAATTAACCTTGAAGTAGATGACTATATTAAATCATTATTTAGTCAATCTTTTGCTATAATCGCATTGCTTAGTGTTATTTTGATGGCATTTTTGTATTTTGATTTCACGAATATTGTCATGGATTTTAATCAACAACTACTAGGCAATTAGCTTTTGATAAAATTCTTTATTAGACTAGTCGCGTTTTCGTTTATTTTTATATTAATGCTTTATGTATCAGTTGAGGCTGGAAAGTACACCCGAGATCGTGCTAGGCTATCCAATATTGAAACTTTATCAAAGTCTATACAGTTTTATAATAATACATACGGCTATTATCCCCAGTCAGGTCTTGATAGCAATGTTTCTATTCTATTGCATGATGAACAAATAGTTTATGGTCAGATTAGGGACCCATTATTTCTCAGCTCTACTGTTGACCTTAACAATATTATTAATACTGCCTACAAATCTTATGAAAAAATCTCACGTCACACAAATTCAGATACGATTAGAACTTATTTTAATAGGACTAAGCTTGGTTTGTTAAGCTATTTCAATTTAACATATGATTCGATAGATACTCTATCAGTAATTACAGACGATACCACGCTTTCCTCACCACCAGCCTCTGATACACTCATCAATCCGATTTCAGATGATTTAATTACTTATTCCCCTGATTGTGTTATAACCTATAGTTCAAATTCTGAGACGGGTTCATATGAATTGAGCGTATGCTTAGAGAGTGGGTTTTTTAGATCTAAGAAGAAATGGGATGGTGGAAATGACGACAACCGTTATGAAGTTGGGAATGATTTAAGGCTAAACACCTCAGTATACATCGATGTTAATAATAAAATAACTTCCTCAGAAAATACATCTATTATTAAGTAAATTGTATAATGGCGACAAAAAAAACTCAAATCATTACCCTGGTTTGCAACAAAGGGGGTGTGGGCAGATCCACAACAGCAATTAATATTGCATGGAGTCTTGCTAATAAGAAGTGCAACGTGTTAGTGTGCGATCTTGATGCTCAAGCCAATACGTCATCCAGCCTGGCAAAGAACTATCAAGAGGATGTAATTGAAGATGGTAGACATGTCACCAATCTATTGAAGTCATATGGGGATAGCGCGACAGACTATTTAGTCGATACAAGAAATCCAAATATAAAATTGCTGGCTTCTACATTAATGCTTGACAATACAGAGGGTGAGATTAAATCTCTTTTAGATTTGAATATTTTTAAACTGTTTGACCATTTTTTTAACAGAAAGCTTAAATCAGAATATGATTTTATTATCATTGATACGCCACCACAAAAGTCATCAATTTTGACCTTAAACGCACTACTTACAAGTAATTGGTATTGGTATGTTTTAAGTGCAGAGGATCAATGGTCTTTGGATGCAAGGATTGTAAGTGATAAAATAATTCAAGATGTAAGAAAGTTGAATCCAAAAATAAAACCCCTGCCTGTGCTAATGACAAAATTTGTGAATGGTTCGTCACAATCAGTAGAAATGAAAAAAGTGGCAGCATCAGAGTTTAAAGCTGGAGTTTTTAAAACAACAATAGGGTATTCGAGTATTATTTCTAAATCTCATAGCAATAGAAAGTCCATACGTGAATTTTCTTCAGGTCATAGAGTTGCAAAGAATTATGATAGTGTAGCGATGGCAATTAACAGATACATATCAAAAGTAAAACCCGCTTGATGAGAAAAAACAAAAATAAATCACCCATTGACACGAACTCGATTCACAAAGGGCTGATCGATAATTATAATATAGATGATACTAAAATGAAAAAAGATTCAACCAGCAATGTCCAAGATTTTCAAAGCGTAGCAGAGTCGATTGAAAAACTAGAGAGGATTATCGAAGATGGTAGAGATTTAGCTAAGAAGGATGATACATATGCTGAATTTTTAGATGGTGTTAAAACAAATCTTGTAGATCAAAAGTCTCAGCTTTTTAAATTGAAACTGACCAATGCTGAGTCAAACGTTTCTCAAATGCTGTCAGATGTTGATGAGGATGCAACCTCAAATGATTTTATTGCAATAGAGCGAGAAATAAAAAAATATAGCGAAGTTGTCTTTGCTTTAAAAAATGAGGCAGAGGATTCACTGCAACAAAAATCTTTGTGGAGCTCTCATCATAACAAGATAGAAATCTTTCACAAACGGCTACAAAAGAAACGCATTCAACGTTCTGTAAAGGCAAGCAAAGATCGAGTTTTGGCTGCAATTCACGATTTTGAAAAAACAATTGATCATTCAAAATACACACTGTTACGTAAGGACCTCACCAAAGCAAAAAGATCTTTAAAGAAAATGCAGTCTACTATTGATGAAGCCCAAATTACTGGTCAAAAAGATGAGGCATACCATGAATGGCTTGAGCAAGAAATAAGTAAGTTTGATGATTATGAAAAAAGCATCACAGATGTAGACTTGAAAATTGATATTGAGCAACACAGGAAGGCGCTGGAGGATGCCCAACCTGACGTTGTAAAAGGTATTAATGAGCTTAATCGCAATATTGAGGGTGTGGATTTTATTGAAGAAGAGCTTGAAGAGAGAACCGATGAGGCTGAAGATGAACTGTGGGAAACTGATGATGATGTTAAAGAGAGTGATGCTTCAATATCTAAACGAAAAGAAAAAATAAAAAAATCACCTTTGAGGTTATTCGTTGAAGTAACATTCTACACTGGAGTGATTGTAGCTCTTATATATTTTACATCTCAAAACTATATCAAACTTCGAGATTTAAGCAATGAGCTTCCTGCTAAAGAAAGGAAACTACATTTAATTACAGGATCAATTGTTGGTAATCAAATCGAGATGAATCAGTTAGTAGACACACAAAACAGCAATCGCGCAATAGCTCTGTCGAAGCTTCTTTCAAATATGACCCCTTCAAGAATTAAGCTTGATGAGGTGATATATACTTCAGATACAAGCGGAGGTTTTTCTTATATGGTAGAGGGGGAGATACTAGGTAACAACAGCACAGCGACCAGAATATTTAATAAGTTTATTTCTGATTTAAGAAAACAACCATTGATAAATAGGGTAATTATCAGAGACCAGAAGACATTACCCGTAGGTGGTTTAATTTTTACTATTGATATAAAATCATGAAGAACGAAAACAAAAGGTTTAAAGGTATTTTACAAATAGTGGTTCTAATTTGTTTTGTTGCATACAACTACATTACAACGCTCAACATAAACTCAATTAATAACAAGATATCTTATATTGATAACAAAATAGAGCTTTCAAATTACAATACCTTGAATATTCCAGATTTACTTGCTGTCAATAAACGATACATTAACTTTTTGGAAAGAATCACACAGCCCTTTGAAGCAGATGTTGACTACTTAAAGTCACTAGATAAAATTAAGGAGATTTGCAACGCAAACAACGTGGTTGCTAGCGACCTCAGCTCAGAACTCAGGAATACACTCTACGCGGCACAGGGTGCATTTGAAAACTACAGCAAAACAACCGAAAGATATGAAATTAATTTAAAAGTTGCGGGCACATTTTTAAACGTTGGAAAGGTCATTGAGCAGTTGTCCAAAAAAAACTACTATATTATGTCTGTTAAACTCAGTCGATCCTCAAATTCTAGAGTTACGGGCTTTCTAGTTTTATACCACTACATATCTAAACCCTTGAGCGCTGTGGATATGCTTACAATTAATTTTGAAAACGCTGTTAAGAACACACCTAGATACACCGACGAAAATATTGTGGTATCAAAAAATTGGGGTAAAGATCTCTTTTTAAAAGCTAAAAAAGTTTCAAAACCAGCCCCAAACAACAGAGCATATTATCTTACTAAAATTCGTTTTTCAGCTAATCCATCAGTCACAATTAATGGAAAAACATATCAAAATGGATCCGTTATTGATAATTATATAGTCAAAGACATAACTACAAACAGTGCAACGCTGTCAAGCTCGAGAAAAAGTATTGTGCTAGAACTTGAAAAGGAACTAGCGCCTCAGGTTACTACATCTGGATTTAAAGAAGCATTTGTCAAGGCTCGAAGAAACGGTCAAAACTATTTTGAATATAAGGGTAAGCTATATAGTACGGATTTAAATTAACTATATGAGTATAATTGCAGTAGTGCTTAGAAAAGAGCAATAACCTATTTTCAAATTAACATATTCAGTTTATTTAAATTTTATATTTCAAATTATTCAATTAACTATTTGAGGAAAACCTATGAACTTCAAACTTAGATCAGATATAAATGCACGAACCGCTTTAGTGTACGGAGGTGCAGCGTTTTTGCTAGTTATTGTTGGTTTTAGATCAATTTTTGCAACGCTCGACCCTGAACATGTAGGGCTAATGACCTATTTATCTATCGCGGCTCTGATTCTAGAATTTGTACTGCTTTTGGTGTATGCACAAAGCATTTATAATTTGGGTCCGGACGGTGATGGCGGAGGATCACAAGTAAGCGCATCCGCTGCGGCCGGAGAGATAAGCAAAATGGATAAGGATTCCGTTTCTGCTTTGACTGGCGCTGTTGCAGGGCTTAAAGAGGAGCTTCGAGATCATAACAAAAAAATTGAGACGCTCAGTGATGGCGTTAATAAGCTGGTCAAGGGAAGCGTCCAAAAAGAAATTCACAAAGAAATTAGCAACATTTTAAATAAAGCATTAGATAAATAGATAGAGCTATGAAAAAAGTAGAAGTATACTTCCTTATTAATTTAGGTGCAATTCTAAGTATTTTTGCCATTGAAGGTGAGCTTGGAGAGTATATGCGCCGGCAAAATGATATTTTGCTTGAAGTTGCTAAGGACAAACTAGAAGCGATGGTGAGTGTTGATAATGTGAATTCTCTTAACTCAGATTCGCTATATAAATTCACGTTTAATCTTGATGGTGAATATGAAAAGAACTCTGCCAATGTTGAAGCAACATTTACGCTGAATGATACAAGTGTTGCTGGAACACAATATAGTGTCTCATCAAAAGCAGTTGAGAAAGAAGGTTCGTATGTCGCTGAGGTTCCACTATCTGATTTTGATATTTATCAAGATAAAAGGTTTAACGTAGAACTATTGATTGGTTTTAAACCTGAAATTTCTCCTCAAACACTTACAAGTTGGGCCGATGTGTTTGGCAGTGAGCAAATCGCAACTAAAATCGAAAAGAATATTTCAGACAAAGTTCGTAGAGAAGGTTCATTTAAAATGTCCAGAAAGCTTGACGCATTTATTACACCCGTTCCACTTGAAGGGCAAAGAACCGATTTCTTTGTACTCTTTGACAAAAAACGCTATACAGTATTAAAGGGTTTGAAGTGGGAAGTGCCGGTAACTGTGGGGGGTGTATTTTCAAATAAGGACTTTGAGGTTTCGGTGTCTAGAGGGGCAGATATGGTAAGTAGCCTTGAACAGGGCACTCCCAGAACAATGCTTATTGGAACCTCAACAAATACTGGTGGAACAATTGAAGTAAGTGGTGTTAGAAAAAGCGATAGTAAGGTTGTCTCAACCAAAGCCCAGGTTGTAGTAATTGAGCCGGAATGGGCAGCTGAACAAGACATCACAGAAATCTATACAAATGAAAAGTATAATTTTGATATGAGAGTAAAATCACTTTCAAGAGATAGAGTTACTATAAGATTCAGTAGTAGCTTTGGCGATAAGAACAAACTTGTTGAAAAATCTTCCATGTCGGTAGGTCCTTACAAGAAATCGGGAAAACTTACTTTTGAAACTCTTGTTGATGGAACTCCATTAAAAGATTTGACACATAGCGTTTCGGTAAAGACATTACCCGCTCCATCTGTGGACTTCAAAAGGAGGCCTAATAGCAATGACTTAACTCTTGAAGTTATTACTTACGGAAAGTCGAACGCAGTAGACAAAATGTTCCCAATAGGCGGCATTAGTGGCAAGTTGATTGAAATTGGCAGTGAAAAATACGGCAATAGAAAACTTACTAGATACAGACTATCTATTTCAAGACCTGCATATGGGGGCTTACAAACTGTGAAGTTAAAAATTAAAGATAAATATGGTGATATAAATGAGTATGAAAATGAATTTGAATATCTCGACTAAGAAAATCCACAAGGCTGTTTTAAGCCTACTGTTCTGTAGCATGTCTTATCTATTTGCTCAGCAAAACCTGATTAGCTGGGAAGTAGCAGATCCACAACTTAATAGAAAATTTATTGAAATGTATCTGAACAAGCTGATTGAGAACGATAAATTTGAGCAAAATTCAATTCAGGCATCCGACGTCATAATGGTTCAAATGCAACAACAAGGCGATAAGTTAACCCTAAAACGCCTTAGAGCTAAAAACTATGACTCTGGGGAGTATAGAAGATTTATGATGGATCAAGTTCAGAAACTTGGACCTGATATATTGAATACAATAATGGATCGTAAATATAAGTGGGCTGAGATCAACAGACGAGATTTATCAGCTTTAGAAACCTATAGCAACATTGATAATATTTTAAATGAAAGAAGCTTTAAACGCGCCAGAGATGGTTTTTGGTGGACGACTTCACAAGTCGAGGTCTCAACAAATCAAAGTGTATACATACGTTCTAAATCAACTAATCAAGCTTTCAGGCTTGAAACGGGTATTTCCGATCTTGGATTGCATCGTCAGTTTTTTGGAAACACTATTCTTGGCCTGTCTAATGACATTTCAAGTACTTACTTTATTGTTCCGCGAACTTTAAATGCAGATAAAACTATTGTGCAGCCACTCGATGGAACCTTTGGAATTGGTTTCAAATTTGATACGCATTCGATTGGTGGCCAGGTAAACTATATGGATTCTGGAAACAAGTTTAAAACTGGTCGCGTTGTTGATGAAGAACATGTAGTTCTTCCATCCGCAAGCGGGCTAGTGTATTGGAGCAATACATTTGCCATAAATAATTTTGTAGACTTATCAAACATTAGTTTTCTTAAGCGATTAAACAGAAATATTTCTGGCGCTGAAAGAACTGACGAGGCCTTTGGGTCTCTAAGATTAAAAGTTGGGTTATCATTCACTGAGTTTATTCATGCTAAGCTTAAGCCTGGCACAAAAGATACCAAGGAAGGTAGAGATCTTGAAATAACAGACAGATTAAACAAGGTAGATGAAGCGTTGGGGTTTTTTGTTCGTTCTGAACTTGTTACAGATAACAAAAAAATTAAAGCATATGCTCAAGCCAATCAATCATTTAACGGATTTAGCAGTATGTCCCTTGGGGCAGAGTACAGTATTAAAGTATTGAAGCTAGGTTTTGAGGTTGTCAACATTCCTAAAGGAAGTGGCTTAGAGTTTCTTGAGAGCAATTCAAGTGAAAATCTTTGGAAATGGTATCCAGCTGGAGAAGAGGGTGGGCAAATCATCTCACCATATATATCATTCCATTTTTAATCAAGGAAAGAAAATGAAAATTAAAAGTTTAGTATCATCTAAAATCGCATTCGCTTTTGTGTTTCTCTTTGCAAGTGCGGACGCACAAGAAGTAAAGAGCCTAGATAAAAGAAAGTTTATTGCATGGACAGTAGATCATATGCCTTATCATATTTTAGTTGAGGACGCTATTATTGACTATAACACGCTAAACACTCTTGAAAATCCTAGGATTCAGAAAAAGAAAGGTGTTAAAAAACTTCCAATTCTCAAAGAGATGCGTGCGGATGATCTGTTAATTATTGTTCAGCAAAAAAAGTCAACCAAAAATGAAATTCACGAAATTTGGTATGGTAACGGGTTGAACTTTGATATAATTCCACGAGAGATCGTTGATTGGGTACTCAGCCAAGATATCCAAGAAGCGTTGATAGAAAAGGATCAATATTTAAATAGCCCTTCCGACGTGGTCTTTTTTGA
>CEQL01146308.1_pt1 | contig 13616 bp, 12 predicted proteins | sample 356281 | NCBI WGS metagenome assembly CEQL01 (sample SAMEA2621203, study PRJEB7988) | marine metagenome | biome: marine biome (ENVO:00000447); feature: surface water layer (ENVO:00002042); material: "saline water (ENVO:00002010), including plankton (ENVO:xxxxxxxx)" | depth 5 m
GATCGGGTATAACACCTACGCAATAATCACCGGCGATAGTGTTATACCTATTAAATAAATATTGTAAACAATGAAATAATAAAAATTATTATTATTTAACAATATTTTTTATATAGTCTTTAAGGCTTATTTTTCCAAATAATTTATATACCCTGTTAGATAAATTCATATTTGTTAACGCAGAAGCGTATCTTTCACCCTTTCTGTGGGGTAAAAATTTAATTTTTGAATTAAACATTTTTGCAACTTGCAAGATAGTAAAGCTTTCCTTGTGAGAAATACTATAATGTCTGCACTTATTTGTTTTCCATGCTAAATAGCATGCATTAATAGTATCCTCAATATGAGTAAACCTTCTTGATTGTGATCCTGGTTTAACAATTGTTAAAGGTTTTTTATTTTTATATTTTTCTTCAAAAATACCAATTACAGTTGCCATTTTTCCTTTTGTAATTTGTCTAGGTCCGTAAACGTTATAAAAATAAATTATCTCATATTTAAAATTAAACCAATTTTTTAAATTTTCTAAAAGCTCAAGATTTTTTGCTTTAGTAAACGCATATGGAGACAAATTTTTATCCTTTCCCTTATTTCCAATACTTGCTGATGTTGCTGAGTAAATAAGTTTGATTTTATTTGAAAGACAAAAATTAAAAACTGCATTTGAACCTATTGTGTTAGATTCAATGCATCTTTCCATTTTTAAAAAACTTTGATAAATTCTAGAAAATTCTCCAAAATGAAAAACGGAATGAATTTTTTTCTTATAAGGATTTAAAGCTTTGAATATTTGAGAAGTATCTGATTTCAAATATTTAATATTTTTATTTTTAATATGATTTTTTTTTGAACCAGTCGAATAATTATCAATACTTATGATTTTATATTTTGTATTTTTTAAAAGTTTTTCAATTAAATTTGAACCAACAAAGCCAGCTCCGCCAGTAATAATTATAATATTTTTCATTTTTTTATTTCATTCAAGTAACTTTGATAAGATTTGAGTATAGCTTCATCTAAAATTATTTTAGGTTTCCATCCATATTTTTTGGCCAAACTTATATCCATTAATTTTCTAGGTGTTCCATTAGGTTTGGTCTTGTCATAAATTATTTTTATTTTTTTTTTCAATATTATTTTAGATATTTTTTGTGCATAAAAATTTATATTATAATCTTTTCCAGAACCAATATTTATTAAATCCTCTTTAGTTTTTTTATTCATGAAATAAACACATGCATTAGCTAAATCATCTACGTGCAATACTTCTCTTTTGGCTTTGCCATTTCCCCAGAGTAATATTCTGTTTTTTTTCTTTATTTTTATTTCATGGATTTTTTTTATTAAAGAGGGAAAAAAATGTGAGTGAAATTTATTGTAATTATCATTAGGTCCAAAAACGTTTGTTGGCATTAATGTTCTATAATTTACTTTATATTGTTCATTAAAACTTTGGCACATTTTGATACCTGCAATTTTAGCTATTGCATATGCATCATTAGTCTCTTCTAACTTGTCAGTTAATAAATATGACTCTTTGATAGGTTGTTTTGAAAATTTTGGGTAAACACAGCTTGAACCTAAAAAAATTAAATTTTTTACTCCTGATAAGAATGCTCCGTTTATTACATTCGTCTGTATTAATAAATTTTCTGTTATAAAATCTGCTTTTTTTATTTTATTTGACAAAATTCCACCTACTTTAGCTGCAGCTAAAAATATAAATTTTGGTTTATTCTTTTTTAAAAATTTGTAGACTTTTTCTTGATTTCTCAAGTCTAAATTTTTTCTATTTATTGTGAGTAAATTTTTATATCCCTTTAATTTCAACTGTCTTAAAATTGCACTACCTACAAGTCCATTATGACCAGCAACGAAAATTTTTGATTTATGACCTATCATGTTTTAGTAATTCAATTTCGTCTCTAATCATTTCTTTTATAAGATTTTTTATACTTATTCTTGGTTTCCAGCTTAATTCTTTTCTAGCTTTTGTCGCGTCACCAACCAGTGTATTAACTTCTAATGGTCTAAAATATTTTTTATCACAACCTATAATGCATTTGTTATTTTTTTTTAAATAACATTTTGAATTAACTCCTCTTCCTTTCCAATAGAATTTTAAATCTAATTCATTTAATACCAGATTAATAAATTCTTTTACTGAATACTGCTTTCCAGTAGCAATAACATAATCTTTTGGTTTTTTATTTTGCAAAATTTTCCACATAGCTTCAACATAATCTCTGGTGTGGCCCCAATCTCTTTTACTTTCCAAGTTTCCTAGATAAAGTTTTTTTTGTATTCCATATTTAATTTTACAAAGCCCAGATATTATTTTTTTTGTAACAAACGTTTCACCTCTTCTAGGGCTTTCATGATTAAATAATATCCCATTACAAGCAAATATATTGTAAGCTTCTCTATAATTCACTGTTATCCAATGAGCATATAATTTTGCAACTCCATAAGGACTTTGTGGATAAAAAGAAGTGTTTTCATTTTGAGGAATTGACTGAACTTTTCCATACATTTCTGACGTTCCCGCTTGATAAAATTTTGTTTTTTTTTCTAAATTATGAAATTTAATTGCTTCAAGTATTCTTAATGTGCCTAACGCATCTGCATTAGCAGTATACTCTGGAACTTCGAAAGATACCGAAACATGAGATTGTGCCGCTAGGTTATAAATCTCATCAGGTTTAACTTTCTTTATAATGCTTGATACGGATAGCGAGTCTGTAACGTCACCATAATGCAATCTAAATCTATAATTTTCTTCATGGGGATCTTGATAAATATGATCTATTCTAGACGTATTAATACTTGAAGATCTTCTTTTGACACCATTAACTATATAATTTTTTTTTAATAATAATTCTGCTAAATATGACCCATCTTGACCTGTGATACCAAATATTAAAGCAATTTTCCTTTTCATAATTATTTTTTATTCTATTAAATACATTCTATAAAGAAAATATTTTTATTTTATTTTGTTTTCATAAATATATTCAAAAGTTTTCCTGAAAGGCATTTTAATTTTATATACTTGTTTGAAGTTATTTAGTTTAAGAAGTGAATTTATGTCAGAAAAGGTATAACTTTTCTTTAACATATCATCATAATGATGTTCAAATAAAATTAGCTCTATATTTTTAATTTGGTCATTTAAGCCCTTCAAAATTTCAAACTCATGACCCTCTGTATCAATTTTTAATAAATCGATTTTTTTTATATTATTCTTCAGTATATAGCTTTCTAAATTAATAGTTTTAATTTTCGTTTCTTTAAAATCCTCTTTCTTAGAAAAAAAATTCAACATTTTCCTTTTTTTTTTATAGTAATTTGACTCCATATTTATTTTAGTAAATGTTGATGAAGAACTTTCTGCTAATTGTTTGAAATTTATTATTTTTGACTCAGAACTTAAGGCAATATTTTCGTATATCAAAATTGTATTATATTTATGAATTATTTTGTCAATTTTATATTTAAGTTTTTGAAAATTTTCCTTACTAGCCTCAAAAGAATAAATTTTTTTAATAGAAAAACTATTTAAAAAAGTTTTGATAGTCTCTCCTTCATGAGCTCCCACATCAAAAAAAATATTTATTTTATCTTTTTTTTTTTTTAAAAATTTAATTATTTTTTTTTTATGTAATTCATCAAATATATTTAAGAAAAATAATATAATATTTTTATTAATCATTATCTTGAAAAAATATATGTTCCATATTTTTTATTTACTTTAAATGCATTTTCTTCATCGCATTTTTTTAAATTATTTTTACATAATATATGATTACTAATTAATCCATTAATTTGATTTTGTATTCTATAATGATGGTCAGAGACTCTAAAAGAAAGATCTAATAATGGTCTAAAATTATATTTTTCGACTTCATTACCTATCCTATCAATATTTCTTGTTAAGAAAACAAAGAGTCCTAAAAATAATAAAATTTTTATATTAAGAATTATTCTTTCTTTTTTCTGAGAAAAAGACATTAGAAAGCTTGATAATAAGAAAAAAACTAAAATACATATTAAAATGTAACCTCCATATCTTAGAGCTGGGTGATTATATAGCCACTCAAAAAAAAGAATTAAAGTTAAACAATATAATAATATTAATTCTTTTTTGATTTTGAATGATTTTCTTTTTTTTGAATAAAAAAGTACAATTAAAATAAAAGATAAAACTAATAAACCTATTAAAAAATCTGAAACTTTATTAAAAAAATAAATCTCTATCCAATTGTTAATCCAATTAAATTTTTCAATATACGTTTCTGGATTGTCCACTCTAAAATTAGGTGCAGCACCACCTTTTGACCACAACTCATACCAATTATTCATTCGTATTACTTCATTCAAAGGTAGTGACCAGCTCAAGCTATCAAAACATGTAAAGTATACCGGATACAACAAACAGCCGGTATTCATTAAATTTGTAAATAAAACTAAAAATAACAAAGTTAAAAATAAATAAAAAACTTTTAAACTTTTAATAAAAACTAAAATATTTCTAAAACTAAATCTTTTTAAGAAAAAATAAAATAATACAAAAAAATAAGACAGGTAAAGTATATAAAATGCTTTTAGAGAAATAATTAAACCCGTTAACAATAAAACTATCGATGCAATTATCGGGTCTAATTTTTTTTGATTTAATAAAATTAGTATCTCAACAATAAGTAAAAATATTAAAATTTGAGCAGATCTATCAGTACCATGTTCTGAAATCCTATAAAAAAAGATGTTAATAAATAAAAGAGATGAAAGAACAAAAAAAAATATAAAATCTATTTTTTTAAATTTAAATTTAGTTAATTTTTCAAATAAAATTATATTTACAAAACCCATTATTAAAGTCGCTCCCATATGAAAGAAAAAGAATTTTAAATAAGGAAAGTAATATAAAGAATTTAAATAAAATATTGATGATGGTGTTCTAAAACCATGATTGAAGTTCCCAACGCCAACCATTAGTTTTGTTTGTGTTAAATAGTAAGTATAAGGAAAATGATAATAGGGAAAATCATCATGAGTTTTAAATATTATAATTGATACAAATAATAATGAGAAAATTGTGACACAGTTAATAACTTTGCTTTTAGTTTTTTTAAAAAATGCATAGGAAAATAAGCCGATAATTAAAATTAATATATTGTGAAATAAACTATGTTGGTAAAAAAAATTGCTTATATAAGAATAAATAATAAGAAAAAATAATCCAAACAGGCCATAATAACCATAATTTAAATCTTTCTTTAAACAATAATGAACTAAAATCTTGCCATAACCAATAGAAGAAAAAATTATTAAAAAGTAAACTAAATAAACCAACAAAAAATTTTCAATCAACATCTAGAATTATATTTAGATTTATTTATTTAATTGAAATAAACATAAAAATAAAAAATATATCATTTTAGAAAAATATCATTATAAAACTTTCTATCAAATTAAATTTACATAAATGAATGAAAAATTTAACTTTAATAGTCCCTGCTAAAAAAGAAAAGGAGTCTCTACCAATTGTTTTAAATGAATTGAAAGATTATGATTGCAAAATATTAATTGTTCTTGATAAAAATGATCACGAAACAATTGACTCCATAAAAAATTATGATTGCAAAATATTATATCAAGCTAGCAAAGGTTATGGTGATGCATTAATAAATGGAATTAAAAACTTAGATACTGAATTTTTTTGTATTTTTAATGCTGATGGATCTTTTAATCCAATAGAATTGAAAGGAATGTATGATAAAATTCGACAAAATGATATCGATCTTATCTTTGCAAGTCGTTATGAAAAAGATTGCTCTAGTGAAGATGATACAATTATAACAAAAATTGGTAACTTTATATTTACAAAAATTGGAAACATAATTTTTAAATTAAAAATTACAGATATTCTTTATACTTATGTCATGGGTAAGTCAGAAAAAGCTAAAATTCTTAATTTAAAGTCAAAAGATTTCTCTTTTTGTGTTGAATTACCTATAAAAGCTAATAAAAAAAATTATAAGCTGTCTACATCGAAATCAAACGAAAGATCTCGGATAGGTGGAAAAAAAAAAGTGAATGCTATAAAAGATGGAGCATTAATTTTGATTAGTATGTTTAAACTTTTTTTTCAGAGCTAATTTTTTAAACATAAAATAAAAAAATACATATGAAAAAACAGAGACTGCAATCATTTGTAGTTGAAAAATTGTATAACTTATTTTCATCGATCCTATGTAAAGAATTAAAAAATTAAAAAGGTTTATTAAAATACTAGATAAGTTATTTGCCAATAGTTGATTTATATTAAATTTATTTTTTAATATAATAAAAAGAAAATGATGTAGATGCTCATTATCTGGCAACAATGGATTCTTATTATTTAAAGTTTTTCTAATTATTGAAAATAAATTTTCAAAACACGGATACCACAACAAAAGTATAATAAAATATGGTGATATGTATGCATTTAAATTATAAATTTTTATAAGAGCAAATCCCAATAAAAAACTAAGTGAATAGGATCCACTATCACCTGCAAATAACTGATTAAAAAAATTTAAAACTAATACGAAAAAAATTATGAATATTAGTAATGAGGCATTATTTTTATCAAAGAAAAATTGTGGAAAAAAATTAAGTTTTTGTAAAATTAATAAAACAATGAGAAAATATCCCAAAAATAATCCATTTAATCCATCAATAAAATTTGACCCATTAATTAAAACCATCAGGCAAAAAGAAGTAAATACAAAACTTAGAAAAGTACCAATTAACAAATCATCTAAAAAATCAATTCTTGATGGCAAAACCTCTAGCTGAGTGTAAAGACTGAAGCAAAGTAATACTAAAAATTGATATAAAAATCTTTTTTTAGGTGATTCAATTATATTTAAGTCTGATGATAAACCTAATAAAAATAATGATATGAAAATTACAGTAAACTCAAAATAATTGGGGTAAAAAAAATAAATAATTGGAATTGAAATAAATATTCCACCAGTTAAAGGTATCGATGAATTTACAAAAGTTTGATGGAAAGAGCCTGTAGAACTTTTTAAATACTTTTTTTTTTTAATAAAAAGATTAATTACAAATAATAATGAGCAAATAAGTAAAATTTTAATCATCATTTAAAGGAAAAAATAATATATTAATTTTTATTTTTAAAAATATATATAAACATAATCAATTTAAAGACAAATTTTAAATTTTTAATAATTATTCTTATAAATATTAGACAATTCTTATGTTTATATTTAAATTTATATAATGCAAAGAAATCAAGATTTAATAATTTTTATGCCATCAATAGAAGGTGGGGGTGTGGAAAAGAATCTGTTTTTAATATCTAACTATTTGAGTTTGAAATTTAAAAACGTTAAGTTTATTACATCATCGAAAATACCAAAAAAAATAAGTAAAAAAATTAAAATTATTAATCTTAAATTCTTAAGCAATAATTTTAATTCAAGATTCTTTAAAATTATTTTAAGTTCAATTTTGTTAATGTTTCAAATACAAAAAAATAGAAATCTAGTAATATTGAGCTTTCAAGCAAATATATTTGCCATTTTAATTTGTTGGTTTTTTAATCGTAAGATAATTGTAAGACTTAATTCATCACCATCTGGTTGGATTAAAAGTAACATTAAAAAAAAAATTTTTAAAAAAATATATTCTTTAGCAAATTTAATAATTGTTAACAGTAAGGAGTTTGAAAAAGAACTAAATCAAAGTATGAATATAAAATCTGTTTGTATTTATAATCCTCTAGATAAAAGGAATATAATTAAAAAATCAAAAATAAAACTTAAGAAATATATTTTCCCCAAAAAAAACTTTATTAAATTAATTAATATTGGAAGGTTGGTTGATCAAAAAGATCATATCACATTGCTTAAGTCTATAAATTTTTTAAAAAACAAATTGAAAATTAAATTAGTAATAATTGGACAAGGAAAAAATAAGTCAAAAATTATTAATTTTATAAATGAAAATCATTTACAAAATAATGTTACAATTTTGAATTATAAAAAAAATCCATATCCTTATCTAAAATCTGGTGATGTTTTTGTTCTATCGTCACGCTATGAAGGATTACCTAACGTTTTATTAGAGGCAATAACTTTAAAAAAATTTATTATTTCCAGTGATTGTCCCACAGGACCAAAAGAGATTCTTAATAATGGTAAAGGTGGTCTTATTTTCAAAACAGGCTCTTACAAGAGCCTTTCTGATAAAATATTGAAATATTCAAAAATTAAAAATAAGAATACAAAAATAAATTTTGCATATAATTCATTAAATAAATTTGATTTTGAAAAAAATTTAAATCTATACTTAAAAAAAATAGATGAAATAATTTAAGCAAAAAAAGTAAATAACTAATTTTTATATTCTTGATATTTAAAATTAAATAAACTTAAAAATGTAGATGTTGCTCTGATTATATATTGAAATGATATTAAACTATGTTTTTTAATTGATATTGGTATAAGTAACATGAATAACAATGATCTAAGAAATTCATAAACTACTTTGAGAAAAACATAAATGTAAGCTGTAAATGGTTCAAAAATTTTCAAGTACAATATTTTACTTGATGATCCATATCTAATATTTCTTTTAATAAACCAGGATAAATTTGTTTTATTTTGATCTCTATTTTCATAAACTTTAGAGTCTTCGTTCCACTTAATCGTAATTCCTTTGTTATGCAATTTGTGAAAAAAAACTTGATCCGAACCTCCAAGCTTGCTTAATTGATTATCGAAGTTAATGTTCGTTTTTTTTATAATATTTGACCTCATAAAAACATTATTAGTCGCTGCCCATTTTACTTTCGAAAAATTTTTATTATTACGCTCTAAAACTATTTCATAAATGTTCTGGGATTTAGAAATTTGAGGCCCTGTAATGATATCAGATTTGGTAAGTTCATAAAATTTTAACATATTTTTTAACCATACTTTAGATAACTCACAATCATCATCTATAAAGCAAGAAAAATCAGTTTTAGTTTTTCTAATAATTTTTAAACATTTATTTCTTGCATATGGTATTCCTCTTTTTTTTTCAGTTAATATGTCTATTTTAACATTTTTTTTTCTACTAAATTTTTTTATGAGATTTTTTTTGATGCCAAGATCTATTGTATTATCAATAATATATATTTTAACTTTATGAATGTCTGTCTGATTAATAATGCTATTGATGCATTTTATAGTTTTGTGTGTAAATTTTGCGACACAAACATAAAAATTTATTTTCAACATCGAATACATTGTATATTACTAAATTAAATAATGAATTAAATATAAATAATAATAATTTATCAACTTGCAAAAAAAAATATTATACTGGTCACCTCACCTAACAAATATAGGAACTATTAATTCTGTAATAAATTCTATTAAGTCACTTGAAACGTTTTCTAAAAATAAATTTAATATCAGTATTTTAAATCTTTTTGGAGAATGGTCAGAAAATGAGGAATTAAAAAATTATAATTCTAATCTCATTAATATTTTTAACCCAAAGATACATAAATTTATTCCTAAAAACAGTTTTTTAAAAAGTAGACTTTCATACATTGTTTTTTTTATACTATCTTTTTTTAAATTAAAAAAAATTTTAAAAAAAAACGACAATGCAATTTTAATAATTCATCTTTTGACATCATTACCTTTAATTATTGTAACTGTTTTCAATTTAAATATTAATGTCATTCTTAGAATATCAGGTAGGGTTAAATATAATCCATTAAGAAAATTTATTTGGAAACTTTGTAAAAATAAAATTAGATTTGTTACATGCCCCTCAAATGCTACTAGAAATGAAATTATTGAACTAAATTTATTTGAAAAAGATAATATAGTAACATTGTATGACCCTATACTTGAACCAAAAAAAATATTTCAACTTAAAAATGAAAGCATAAATGAAAAACAAATTTTGAATAAAAAATTTATTTTAGGAATTGGTAGATTAACTGAACAGAAAAATTTTTCTTATTTAATAAAAGGATTTAGTAAAATACATCAATTCTATCCTGAGTATATCTTGATAATATTAGGAGCTGGAGAACAAAAAAATCAATTAAAAAAAATTATTCAAAGTAACAATTTAGAGGATAAAGTATTGTTATTAGGTTTCAAAAAAAATGTTTATAAATATCTACATAATTGTGAATGCTTTATATCTTGTTCAAAATATGAAGACCCTGGTGCATCAATTATTCAGGCAATATCGTGTAATAAATTTGTAATTTCCTCTAATTGTAAAAATGGGCCATCAGAAATACTTCTCGAAGGAGATGGTGGAATTTTATTTGATCTATCCACTCAAACATTTGAAGGAAATTTTAAGAAATATTTAGAGCTTGATGCATTTGAAAAAAAAAAAAATATAATTAATGCAAAAAAAAATATTTTAAAATTTACACTTTTTAGACACCATAATTCTCTTAAAAATCTACTAGAAAAAATATAAATTTGCTATGAGAAAAAATTTAAATATTTTTATTTTCCAACCCTACCCCAATTTTGGTGGAGCTGACAGATCTATTATAAGAATAATTAATTCAATTGATAATGCTGAATTTACAATTGTGAGTATTAAAAAATGTGATTATGGAAAGTACATAAATAAAAAAATAACTTACTTAAAATTAGATTCAAAAAGAAGTATATTATCAATTTTTGAATTAAGAAAAAAAATTAGTAACTTAATAAGATTTTCAAAATATAAGAAAAATATTTTTATTTCAAACCAACACTTTGCAAACATAGTAAGTATTTTGTCGCTTAAAAAAATCACAAATTTAAAATTAATTTTAATAGACAGAAATCACTTAGATGAACTTAAAAATTATAATAGTATATTAAAATTTTTTAAGAATAATTTATTGCTTCTTTTGATTAAATATACTTATCAAAAAGCTGATGCTGTTGTAGGAATTAGCAAAGAGTTATGTAATGATTTATCTAGTTATATAGGTAAAAAAGTATTTCTAATCTATAATCCAGCATTAGATGAACATATTTATAAAAAAATTAAGCAAAAAATTAAAATATCAACAAAATTGCAAGAAAAAAAAATACTACTAAATGTTGGGTTCTTTGAAAATCAAAAAGATCAGATCACAATTTTAAAAGCTATAAGATTACTCAAAAAAGAAATTGATAATTTTCATTTAATTTTAATTGGAAGAGGTTCGAAATATTATGAATTACAGAATTTTATTAAAACAAATAAATTAAAAAATTTTGTAAGTTTTTTTAAAAATGTAAATAATCCAGAATATTTTTATAAAATATCAAATTTATTCATTTTAAGTTCAAAATATGAAGGTTTTGGAAATGTCGTTGTCGAAGCCATGAAAAATAAATGTCCAATTATAACTTCCAATTGTAAATCAGGACCAATGGAAATAATTGCAAATGGAAAATATGGTGATTATTTTAATATTGGTGACTATTTTTCTTTAAAAGAAAAAATAAAAATGCATTTATTAAATGAAAAAAGATTAAAAAAAAAAGTTAAATTATCAAAACAACATATTCAAAAATTTAGTCTAAAAAATAATAAATTAAAATTTATGAAGTTATTCAATGAAATTTAACATTAAAAATTTTTATGGTGAAGATTTGTCTCTTTTTGAGAAAGATATAATTTCTGATAAAATTATACTTTTTATCTATTCACTTTTCCCAGTTTTTTTAATAATTGGAACAGCGGTTAGTGAAACAGCTATAATATTAATTTGTTCTTATTATATATATTGCTACTTCCTAAAAAGAAAAAATCTATTTAAAGATAACATATTCACTGGTTTATTAATTATTTATTTTTCTCTATTAATAAATTTAATTTTTTCAACAGATATTCAAAACTCATTTATGAGAAATTTTTTTTTTATTAAATATATAATTTTTGTTTTAGGTACAATTTCATTCATATCTGAGAAAAAATTTCGCCTTTCATTTGTGTATAAATCTTGGGTTATTATAATCACTATATTTGCTATTGATATGTTTGTTCAATTTTTCTTAGGTAGAAACATTATAGGATTGGAGTCTCCTCTAAAATTTCATCGTGTATCAGGTTTTATGGGTAATGAAATGAAAGCAGGTTCATTGTTATTAAGTTTTAGTCTTATTGTGTCTTGTTTTTTAATTGAAAACAATAAATACAAAAATGCTGGAATTTTTTTAATAATTTTTTTTATTTCTGCAATTTTTATTTCTGGTGATAGATCAAATTTTATCAAATCGTTATTTTTATTTTCTCTCATATTATTATTTTTGAATAAAGAATTAATAAAAAAATTATTTTTGTTATTAATATTTCTACTTATTTTTATTTTTACAATAATGTCAAACTATGAAACTTTTAGTGTAAGATATAAAGAAGATTTATTTTCAAAATTATCTTCAAATAATTATAACATTTTAAATTATTTGAAAAATTCAGAATATGGAAAAATATATCATACTGGAATTTTATTATTCCAAAACAACAAATTATTTGGTGTGGGCAATAAAAACTTTAGGCTTCTTTGTAAATACAACGAAAGAGAGAAATTTCTTATAAAAAATAAAATTGAGTATGAAAAAGGTTTTGTTGACGAAAAATATTTTGAAAAATTTCGATGTAACACTCACCCTCATCAAATATATATAGAAATTTTATCTGAACATGGTTTATTTGGTTTTGCTATATTATTAAGTTTATTAAGTATTTTTATCAAACAAAATATATTATTAATATTTAAAAAAAAAAATATACTTCTTGGTTGTAAATTTTTAATAATTTTGATTACCTTCATACCAATTCTTCCGGGAGGAAGCTTTTTTAGTAGCTTTAATGCATCCATATTTTGGTTAAATATTGCTTTATTTTACTCTTATAAAAAAATTATTAGCTAACAATTTCAAAAACTTTTTTAATAAAAAAATCTTTTCCGGGTGATCTATATATATCATTTAAAATTTGTTGAGAGTTTTTTACTAATTTTTTTCTTAATTCTAAATTAGAAATTAAATCATATAACTTTTCCTCTAAATTATCTAAATCCCAGTCATAAGAAATATAGGTTTCATTTTCTATATATATGTTTGGCCAAGTCTCAATATTTGACATATCAGGAAATAAAATTGCTGATCCACATTTAATAGCTTCAAATTCCCTATAACAAATTTCTCCCCATCCAAATGCCCCGAGAGACACTTTTGAATTTCTTAATGTTTGATAATAATTTTTTTTATTTAATCTCTTTTTATAAACTAAATTTAAATTATTTATTCTAGATATGTTTTCATGAAGTAATTTTCTTTGAAAGGCTACTGACCTTCTCAAGAATTTAGTATTCATAAGGCACATTACATCTAATTTACTATTATCGGTTTTCCAATTTGTGTAATTATTTAATTTCATACTAAATTTCTTTTTTTTTTGAAATTTAAAATTAATTAATTCCTTATAATAATCTATTGAAGAGTAGTTTAAATAATCAAAAAAAAGTCCTACTCCTATGTTCCATCCTAAAACAAGTTTTGAACTGTACTTCTCATTTAAGGGTTTCCTGTAATATT
>CEQL01002727.1_pt1 | contig 13591 bp, 13 predicted proteins | sample 356281 | NCBI WGS metagenome assembly CEQL01 (sample SAMEA2621203, study PRJEB7988) | marine metagenome | biome: marine biome (ENVO:00000447); feature: surface water layer (ENVO:00002042); material: "saline water (ENVO:00002010), including plankton (ENVO:xxxxxxxx)" | depth 5 m
TTTCTTCATATAACCTCTCAAAAAAACCTATTTTACTTGAAATACCTTTTGTATCAAACTTAGATAATACCTCATTTCTTTTTGTGCAGGTTCCATTTAATTTATATTTTACTATCATTCTGTATATTAAATCTCTATCTGAGGAATATTTAAATTTTAAACTATAAAATCCAATTTTTTTTTGTGCTTTTCTGGTTATAAAAAAACCACCAGAGTGAGATGGATATATGTTAAATTTCCACTTAATTTTGTTTGGCCAAAATCCAGACAAAATTCTATCCTTTTTTACAGTTCCGAATAAAAAATCAATATTTTTATTTTCAAAGTATTTTTTTACGATCTTTAGAGCATTTTTGTAGTAGATATCATCTGCGTTTAAAATTCCTATTATTCTCCCTTTAGATTTTTTTATACCAATATTTATGGCATCATATATTCCCTTATCTTTCTTAGATTGCCAATAGGATATATTTTTTGAATTTTTTTTTATTATTTCAGTTGTTTTATCAGTTGATCCTCCATCAATTACTATATGTTCAAAATTTCTATAAGTTTGATTCTTTAATGAATTAAAATTATTGATGATTTTTGGTTGATTGAAAGAAACAGTAATTATTGAAAACAAAATTTTTTTATTTTTTTTTTTCATAATTTATTTTTAAAGATTATCAATTAAACTTTTATATTTTGAACAGTTTGAAATTAAAAACTTTTTTAAATTTTTATGGGATTTTCTTACATGATAATTCATATTTTTTTTATTTGATATAAAAAATTTTAACTTTTTAATTAAATCTTCTTTATCATTAACTTTAAAAATAGATTTAGTGTGATTTGCTAATATGTCTTTTGCACCACTACAATCACTACTCAACACTGGTAAATTTATATTAAGAGAATCTAATAAAATATTTGGTGAACCTTCGTATAAGGAAGGCAAAACAAACAAGTCATTTGTTGCTAAAGATTTTTCAATTTGATTACTCCAACTTTTTAACTTTATATACTTATAATTTTTAATATAATTTCTTAAATAAGTTTCCAAAGGACCAGAACCAATAATTGTTAATTTCAAGTTATGTCCGTTATTCACAAGAAAAATAATAGCATCTATTAAGAATTTAAAGTTTTTTTGTTTAGTCAACCTACCGGCAGATACAACCTTAAAAATTTTATTAAATTTTTTACTTTTAAACTTTTTAGTACTAGTTAAATACGGGTTATAAATTAGATTAATTTTATTTTTGTCCCAAATAATTTTTTCCAATGACGAACACGATTTTTTCGATAATGCTATTACTTTATCGGCAAATTGATAAAATATAATTTTAAAAAATAAAACTATATAAGCATTAATTCTACTATCGGCATATTTAGTTGCACCAAAAATTTCCTCAGAATTCCTGACTATTATTTTATTATTAGTAATTATACTGATTGGTATCGAAAATAAATGATTTTGCATAGATAAAATAGCAATCTTTTTTTTATGACTTTTTAAAAAAAAAAACATTTTGATACTTAAAACTAAAGAAAAATAAACTCTTAAAAATCTTTTGAAAAAAAAATTTGAATCCTTGATATCTATAATTTTGACTGATCTGAGGTCATTGAATTTATCTCTCTCAACGTTTTGTGAAAAAAGAAAAACTTCGAAATTTTTTTTAGTTAAGTAGTTAATAAGATTTATCAAAATTTTTGTAGCACCACCTTTTTCATAAGATGGATAATAAATTACTAATTTATTTTTTTCTGCCATTTTTAATCTTAAAGACAATATTAGAATAATTAAAATAGTTATTCTCTGGTTTAATTGGATCTATCTTATAAATCTCATTAAAAAATGGCATTATTTTGAAAACTTCATAATTTGGCAGTATCTTTGAAAATTGGTAAAGATTCACATTCTTTATTAAATGGTGCCAGTTATATTCAATTTGAATATATTCTGGTCTAAACTTGTTTATAAATTTTCTTGAACCTTTTAAAACTTCATATTCATGACCCTCCACATCAATTTTTATTAATTTAGTTTTTTTTGTGAAGATTTTTTTGTTTTTTTTATAAAAATTATCTAAACTGCTTCGTTTACACAGGGTTCTTTTTTTGTTATCTTTTAATAAAGCTATCCTGTTTACTTCATAATCTAAATTGGCCCAATGATGATTCTTCCTTGAATAAAAAATTTTAGCTTTACCAGTTTTGTTACTTAGTGCTAAATTAAAACAGAAAAATCTATTTTTATAAATTTTTTGCAGTTTTTTTAATTCAAAAAATGAGAACTTAAGTGGCTCAAAGGATATGACATTATAATTTGAATTATCTAAAATATACTTTGAATATTTGCCAATATTTGCTCCAATATCTATTACACAACCGTTCCCTTCAGAAATAATTTTGTTTAAAAATTTTTTTTCACCAGTTTTATTTAAATTTTTATAATTGTTATAACCTATAAATTTTAGAAAAATTTTAATAATTATTACATTTAATTTGTAAAATATTTTTCTTCCAAGTATTACATTTAAGGGATCAAGTATTAGGTTTTCGAAAATTTTTTTTATCATATCTTTTTTAAAATTTTTGCAAATTCATTGTGCAAATTATTAAACTTATATTTATTTAAACTAGAATGAGCCAATCTGGCTTTTTTTAAAAATTTTTTGTTATTTTTGTGAAATTCCCTGATTTTATTAGCTAGATCATCTTCATTACCAGTTTCAAATAAAGTCCCAAATTTACCGTTTGAAAGTATTTCATTAATGCCACCATATGATCTTGAAGCAATAACCGGTATACCACAATTTATTGCCTGTATTACAGAATTGGGAAAACCTTCATAAAATGATGTATTGATAAATAAATCAGATTTTAATAAAAATTTTTCCACATTAGGAACATTCCCTTTAAAAAAAATCTTTTTTTGTAATCCAAGATCTTGAACTATGTTCTGGAAATTATTCATATTTTCACCGTTTCCTAAAACATTAACGTGTAAATTGAAATTTCTGATTTTATTGATAGCTTTAATAAGTGTCAAAAATGATTTTTCTTTAGAAAATCTTCCTATCCAAATAATTTTTATTTTTCTCGTAAATTTTTTGATCTGAAATTTTTTAATTTTTTTAATACTTTGTGAATAAATTGTAAATGTTTTTATTTTGAGTTCAGATCTTAATTTAGCAGAAGTATTTTTATTGTTTGAAACTACTAAATCAGCCTTTTTGTAAAGAAATTTAATTATTAATTTGATTAATTTATTTTTAATATATCTCGAAAAACTGTTAAAATGAAAATTAAGTTCTTCATAAGGTGTTCTTTCAAACAAAACGATTTTTAAATTATTAATTGATCTCAAAAATAAAAGGCTTAAAGCATTCGCATAATTTATATTAGAAATAAATATTATATCTTTAAACTTTGCCTCGGATATAATAATTTTTTTTATCTCTGACATAGCATTAAAAGCACCGCCAAAATTAAGCTCATCAACCTCGATTCCTTTTTTTTCTAATTCTCTTTTGTATGCACATTTTCCTAAACATATTATTTTACATTGAAATCCGTTTTTCTTTAGATCAATAGACAGATTTTTAGTAGCTTCACCGGCTCCACCAAGTGAAAAATTAGCTAGAAAAAAAATAAGTTTTTTATGATGCAATTTTAAATAAATTTATATAATCATTAATTAATATACAAAAATATCAATAATGAAAGTTTTTATTTGGAGTCCATTAATTTCTGAAGTAGGAACAACTTATACAATTATAAATACCTCTGCTGCTTTCTATAAATTTTCCAATTCTAAAATAAAAAATTTTGTTATTAATGTAGCTCAGGAATGGACCAAATATAAAAAAATTTTAAATTCTTATAACACTAAATTGATAGATTTAAATACAAAACTAGATTTTAAAAGGCTACCAAAAAATTCCTTTTTTAAAAGTAGATTAACTTATTTAATAATATTTTTTTTTTCAATTTTCAAACTTCACAAACTATTAAAAGAGGAACAACCAGATTATTTAATGATACACATTTTGACACCTATTCCTCTTTTGCTTCTTTTTTTCTTCAAATATAATACAAAATTTATACTTAGAATATCAGGCTATCCGCATTTAGGCCTATTTAGAAGTTTGTTGTGGAAATTAGTTAATAAGAAAATTTATAAAGTTTTAAGTCCTTCTGAAAAGACAAAAAAGTTATTGATAAATAAAAAAATATTTTTAAATGAAAAAATTCAAACAATATTTGAACCTATTATTAATCTAGAATTAATAAAAAAAAAAAAAGAAAGTTCACCTGACGATCTATTTAAAAGATCTGGTGATTATGTGATTTCGATCGGGAGGCTAACAAAACAAAAAAATTTTAAATTTTTGATTAATTCTTTCGATAAAGTTTTAAAAAAAATTCCCAATTTGAAGCTTATCATTTGTGGAATAGGGGAAGAGGAAAACTCATTAAGATTGTTGATTAAGCAAAAGGGAAGAGAAAAAAATATAATTCTAGCTGGATATGTTGAAAATATATATCACGCTATTAAAAATTCTAAGTTCTTTGTACTTACATCTGAGTGGGAAGATCCAGGTTTTGTAATTGTAGAGGCAATGTTTTCTAACAAAATTGTAATGTCGAGTAATTGTGGAAGCGGTCCTATAGAAATAATTTCTCACAAAGATAATGGATATTTGTTTCAAAAAAATGACTCAGAAGATTTCATAAAAAATTTTATAGAAATTAACAATTTGATTGAAAATAACAGTCAAAATATAACAAAAATGAAAATTAGAGCGAAGCAAAAAACTTTGAATTACTCTTTATTTAGACACTATTCAATATTAAATAAGATATTTAATTAAATTTTTATGTTAAAAAAAAAGAATATCTTAATTACTGGTGTTGGAAAAGGCATAGGATATGAGTTGGTTAAGCAGTGCTTAAACAATGGATCCTATGTTTATGGTTTGACTAGATCTAAAAGTGATTTAAAAAAATTTAAGAATCTTAAAAATTGTAAAATCTATATCGGGGATGTGATTAATAAAAACTTAATTAAAAGAATTTTAAGTCAATCGATTAAAGATAAAAGACTTATTAGTGGTTTTGTAAATAATGCTGGTATAAGACAAAGAAAAGAATTTAACAATATTTCAAAAATTGACTTATTAAATGTTTTAAATATTAATTTTGTATCGGTATTTGTTAATATGCAATTATTTAGCAAGTATTTAATAAAAAAAAAAATATCAGGGTCTATTGTGAATATTGGATCAATAGTAGGTAAAAATGGTTTTAGCGAATTATCAGGATACGCATCGTCTAAAACTGCTTTATCTGGTTTGAATAAATCGTTTGCAGTCGAAATGGCAAAACATAACATTCGATCAAACATAATTTCTCCAGGTTTCATCGAAACTTCGTATGCAAAAAATTTTAAAAAAAATACAAAATTGTATAACTGGACTATTTCTAGAATTCCTCAAAAAAGATGGGGTCAAGCCAGTGAAGTCTGTAATTTAATTTGCTTTTTACTTTCGGAAAAATCTAGCTATATCACAGGCAGTGAATACAATATTGATGGAGGTTGGCTTGCAAACTAAAAAGTTGAAAGTAATTGGATTAATTCCTACTAGATTAGGTTCCACAAGATTACCAGCAAAAGCTTTATTGCCAATTGGCGATCTTCCACTTATTATACATACTTATCGAAGAGCAAAATTATCAAAATTGCTGGACGATGTTATTATTTGTTGTGATAATCAGCAGACTTTAAAAGTTGCAAAAAAATTCAAAGCTAAATGTGTGTTAACTTCTGTACACCATAAAAATGGAGGAGAGAGGATAGCAGAATATGTTCAAAGACAAAAAATAAAAAGTGACTTAATTTTAGACATTCAAGGGGACGAACCACTAATCAGCCCTTACCATATTGATGATTTAATAAAATATCACAAAAATAATTTTGATGCAGATATAATTTTACCGACTCTAAAGGTCAAATCTCCTGGCAATCAAAATATAATTAAAGTTGTTACAAATAAAAAAAAAGAGGTAATGTATTTATCTAGATCTACAATACCTTTTGATTTCAAGAATACTAATAAATATTTTAAAAAGCACCTCTCAATTATTTCCTTTAAACCAAATGCACTAATTAAATTTTCTCAAACTAAAGAGACATCATTGGAAAAAATTGAGGGGGTTGAATTACTTAGAGCTTTGGAGATTGGTCTTAAGATAAAGTCTTTAGAGTTAAAAGGCGATAGTTTTTCAGTAGATGAATATGAGGATTACCTAAGAGCAAAAGATGCAATGAAGAAAGATCTTTTTTACAAAAAATATAAATAATGCAATCTAAAACTCTTCAGTACAAAATTAATGGTGAAATAAGTAAAGTTCACATATGCAAAAGAATTGAACATAAAATAAAAAACGATATTTCCTCTTTAAAGTCAGATAAAAAAATACTTTTTATTTATGATCAGAATATAAATAAAGAAATTATAAACAATCTTTTTAACCATATAAAAGTTGATGGCTGTGAAGTTTTCAAAATAAACGTTAAAGGCAATAAATCAAACAAAAGTATATTTAAATTACTCAAAATCTTAGACTTTCTTATAAAAAAAAATTTTACAAAAAGGTCAATTATTATTTCTTGTGGTGGAGGAGTTGTGGGTGATATGTTTGGTTTACTTAGTTCACTTTACTTAAGGGGTATGTTTTATTTTCATATACCCTCGACCATGACCTCAATTGTAGATAGCTGTATTGGTGGAAAAACATCAGTTAATTACAAAGGAATTATTAATTGTATAGGAAATTATTATCATCCAAAAAGGGTATACATATCTGAGGAAATTATAAAAGATATACCTGATCGAGAGTATATTGCTGGGTTTGCAGAGATTTTAAAATGCGGTCTTATAAAAAAAAACAATATTCTTAAGATTCTTGAAAAAAATCACCTAAAACTGAAAAATAGAAATTTTAAACTTTTGAAAAATCTTATCTATTTAACACTTAAAACTAAAATTAATTATTTTGCAAACGATGTTTATGAGAACAAAGGCAGGCTCAATCTTAATTTTGGACATACATTTGCTCATGCAATAGAAATGGCCACTGAAAAGATATTTAAAAAAGAAATTCTGCGGCACGGTGAGGCTGTGGGCCTTGGAATGATATGTGAAATCCTCTTGACCAAAATTAATAAAGGTAAAAATAATTCAATTATAAAAAAAGTTGAAAAAATTTTAACTTTGTATGATTTACCTGTATTATTAAAAACACCAAAGTTGAAACAAAAAAATAAACTTCAAAATGATATCTACAAATATATTTTTTTTGATAAAAAAAAAATTAATAAAAATCCTAGATTTATTAGTTTAGCGAGCATAGGTAATCCAGTCATTAAAGAAATTAGTGATTACAATTCATTGAATGAAGTAATTTATAAAATCATTGAATAAATGAAATTTAATAAACAATTAGTAATAATTGATACAGATAAAGATATAAAAAAAAAAATTGTCAATTCTGATATTATTTTTTGGAAAAATAATAATTCTATTGATAAAAATAATAATGAAATAGAAGTAAATCTTAAAGACAACTTATTTTTAAAAGCTCAAAAAAAAATACTGTGCAAAGAATTAAGGAAGTATTACGGAAAATTAAGTAAAAAATTTCCAACTAAAAATTTATATCATTTAGAGATTTTCAATATAAGAAACGATAAGATTCGAATATACGATAAGTTTATTTTTTTTTCTTTAGTTAAAAAAATTATTAATAAAAAAAACTATGAAAAAATAATAATTTTTAGTGATGATAAAAATTACTTAAATTTTTATAAATCTTTAAAAAAAGAAAGCAAAGAGCCCATAGAGATAATTTTTTTGGGTTCAAAAAGAAAAAAAATAAACTATAAAATAAGTGCTTTTCTTTTTATATTAAAAGCAATTTTACTTACAGTTTATGTAAAAATTTTCTTCAAAAACAAGCTTAAAAATTCATATGAAAATTGCTGTTTATCATTATATCCGAATTTTTATAAGAATACTTCTGAGAATTTTTTTAAACAAAAATATTTAAAACTAAATTTTGTTATTGCGGATGAAGTACTTACCAGCAGTAATTTTGTACAAAAAATTTTTATTATAAAAAAACTACAAAACGTTAATGACTTAGTTATTGTTGAAAAATTTATTTCATTAAGAGATCTAATAAGCAAATTTTTGAGAATTTATTCACTAAATAATGAAATTAAATGTATTGATAAAGAAAAAATATTTTATAATAAAATTGACATTTCGGATGTGATTAATGATTACGCAAAAATAAGTTTATACAATGCATTTAAATTTGAGATATATGAAAATTCGCTTTTTAAGCCTTTCCTTAAATATGGTGTCAAAAAATTTCATTATTATATGTTTGAATATAATTTTGGCTTTTTTTTATCAACTTATCTTAAAAAAAAATTCAGAAAAATGGATTTAATCGGTTATCAGCATGGAATTTTTTCTGAACAAATAATGTGGATGTATCTATATCAAAATTCTAGAATAAAAAAAATTCTTTCCCCAAATAAAATAGTTGTAAAGTATGAGTCTAGTAAACTAGCTTATAAAAAATTTTTTTCCTCAAAAATCAAATTCAAAAAAGATGAAGACAAGATTATTTTAGAATACGACTTTAAAAAAAATATCTCAAAAAAAAAAGATATTTTAGTATTTTTAGGTCTACACGATGAAAAAGAGATGATAGATCAATTACAACGAATTTTTCATTACAATAAAAATTTTACATTTTACCTAAAGTTTCATCCTAAAAGTAAAAATAAAGAAATAACAAAATATGGGAAATTTACCATAATTAAACCAAAAAGTAATATTAAGTTTGATCAATTAGTTTTGTCCCAATCTTCAACAATGATTTATAAACTTATCAATTCAAGAAAAAAATTTAACATTCTAAAACTAAACACAATTTCTAGTTTACTCCCAAAATTAATTGAAAAAAAAGTAAAATATTTGAGATAATTTAGATGATGAATAAACTTAAATTTAAGAAAATAAATTTATCAATTTTTCTTTTTTCAATTTTACCAGTTGCGATAATTTTAGGACCCAGTATTTCATTAATAAATATCGTCTTATTAAGTCTAATATTTTTTCAAGAATACTTTAAAAATTCAGAAATAAAGATTTACGACAAAAAAGCTTTAATTTCTTTAACTATTCTTTATATTTATTTAATTTTCAATTCTTTCATATCAATTGAATATTCATCTGGATTTTTTAGAAATGTGGGATTTCTAAGGTTTATTCTCTTTTTTTTAACAATAAACCTTATTTTTTATAAATTTAGAAATAATAAACATTTATTCAAATTTTGGACTTTAATTTTTTTGTTGGTAATAATAGATATTTACATCGAGAGGTTTACAGGAAGCAATTTATTCGGATATGGGAAAATCCAAATTGATGGTGTTCTTCAACCACATGGACCGAGAGTTGTAAGCTTTTTCAAAACTGAGCCAATAGCTGGTGCTTTTGCTACAGGATTTATTTTTATTATTTCAGGTTTCCTAATTGACAGTTTTAAAAAAAAAAAAAACAATTTTAAAATATTACTATTATTTATAATATTAATTAGTCTGATAGGAATATTTATTACTGGAGAAAGATCAAACACGATTAAAGCTTTTTTTGGAATGTCACTATTTTTTTTGATAACAGATACTTTCAAATGGAAAATCAAAATAATTTCTTTTTCAGTATTTTTAATATTGATAGGCACTATTATTCATTCCTCTAGTTACTTTAAAAGTAGATATATTGGATCATTTTTTGAACAGTTAAAAACAGAAGAAAACAGAAAAAATTTTACTGAAAATAGTCAGTATTTTAAATTATATAGATCAGGAATATCAGTTTTTAAAAATTATCCAATCTACGGTGTTGGTAATAAGAATTATCGCATAGAGACCTGTGATAAAGAAAAAAATACTAAATTTAAAGACTATTATTGTTTAACTCATCCACATCAAATATATTTTGAACTATTATCTGAACATGGAATTATTGGAACATTTATTATTTTATCAATAATTTTTTATCTTTTATTTAGATTATTAATGCAAATAATAAGATCTCAAAATCATCTCCAAATTGGAACGTTTATCTTTATATTAATAAACTTTATTCCATTGCTTCCAAGTGGATCGTTTTTTAGTGATTTTAATTTAACCATATTTATGATTAATTTTTCATTAATGTATGCAATAAATAAAGAAACAAATATATTTCAAAAAAAATAAATGTATAATAAGTAAATTCAATTAGGGCCGTTAGCTCAATAGTAGAGTACTGCATTGACATTGCAGGGGTAGTTGGAGCGTAACCAACACGGCCCACCAGCTTCATCACTTGAATATATTAAAAAAAAAGGTAAGAATGCTGACACAGGGCCTGTAGCTCAGTTGGTTAGAGCAGTACACTCATAATGTATTGGTCCCAGGTTCGAGTCCTGGCGGGCCCACCACCTAAGATAAAATTCTAGATATAAACTTACGAAATATCATGAAGATCAGGTAAATAAGAATCTTCATACTCATTTTACTTTTACCTTTGATTCGACTATCAAAATCAATACTGACATCATAAACTTTGATTTTCTGATTACTTATGTAAAGAAGATCAAGTAGTATTTTATAACCCCTATTTATTAACTTTTTTTCTGATTTCAAAAAAATCTCTTTTTTAAACATAAAAAAACCACTCATAGGGTCTGAGGTTTTGTTTTCTAGTAATAGATTAACTATTAAAATCAGTGCTCTTGACGCAAAAAGCCTAAATGCATTTAGGTTGTGTTTTTTATATTTAAAAAGATTGCGAGTTCCAACAACAATGTCTGGGTTTTTTATAAGGAAAACATATAAAAATTTTTTAATATCACTAGGTTTGTGTTGTAGATCTCCATCCATAACAATTATATTCTTGTACTTTGATTTTTTGAAACCCAAAACACACGACTTTGACAAGTCTCTATTTGATTTTCGTATTATGTAGTAAAAATTTTTTTTTTTACATTTTTTTAGTAACTTAGAAGTATTATCAGTTGAATTATCATCAACAATTATAAGCTCAAATTCTTTGTTTTTTAATTCTTGGTATATCCTCGGTATGAGAATTCTTAAGTTTTTTGCTTCATTATATACGGGAATTACAATTGAGAATTTATTCATACTCATGAAAAACATATAATAAACTCTATAAAGTTTTAGTAAATCTAATTAATTTACAAAAAAATAATTGTTAATTTTCTAAGAATTTATTTAAATTTTCAAACAAAGCTTCAACATTATCGTCGTTATTAGCAATAATAGACCCAAATTCTTCTTTTTGGGTTCGAGCTAAACTTAATCCTTCAATAACTAAATCTCTTATCAAAGGATTTTCAGGGTCTTTTGTGTAAACCCTCCAATCAATTTTTACTTCAGGTCTATCTGAGGTACCAATCAATTTTGTAAATACGATAGTATATTTTTCATTTTTTATTTCTTCAGATAAAATTGCTATTTTTGCATCAGAATATTCTACTAGACGATTTGAAAAACTTTTTAAAAAGTAATTTTTGAAAAGTTCCCTATATTGTTTTTTTTGAGAATCGGAAAGATTTTTTCGATATTTTCCTAAAGTATAAAGACCAACCCCATTTATATCCACTGAATTCTCTCCAATTTTTTTTAATTTAATTATTTTTTCTTCGTCAGTAAGCTTACTTGAGAGAATATTTGATGCCTCATTAGTAACTGAACTTATAAATTCAGAAGCACTTTTAGACCATGAATAATTTGCAAACGAACATAAAAAAAAGGTTAAAACAAAAATGTTTCTAACAATCTTCATATTAAAAGTTTATTACTGATTTTCTAAGGTATCCCAATCACCATCTTCCATGGCTTCAGTTGATTTGGATGAATTATTTATTTTTTTCTTTCTATCTTGTAGATATAAACTTCTTACAGTCGCATATAAATCGACTGAATTTTTTTCAATAGAGTCAAATGCTTCTAAATTTTTTGCTCTAAAATCTACGCCTGACGTAACCCTAGAGACCCAATAGTCAGATTCTTTAAACTCTTTTACATACTCTTCATCGTCTCTTACAGTAATGTTATGCCATACGTCTCCACCATTCATTGAAATGAAAGATCCAACAGTATCCCTGACAGTTGATGGTCCTAAAACTGGCAAAACCAAATAGCAACCCTCTCCAACTCCCATTACTCCAAGCGACTGTCCAAAATCTTCTTTTTCCCTTTTTTCAAATCCAAATGAGTTAGCCGGATCAAAAATACCCGCAATTCCTAAAGTAGTGTTTATTATAAGTCTGACACTATTATTTGCGGCTGAACCAAAATCACCCTGTAAAATATTATTAGGTATCGTAATTAAATTTGATAAATTGTTTAATGCGTTACTAGTTCCAGTTCTTATAGGAGAGGGCAATTTTCTATACCCTTTAGATACAGGTTTAAAGATTATCTTATCTAGACCCATATTCAGTGCAAAAGTAGCTCTATTTAGTTTTTCAAAACAATCTTTAACTTCACCTTCATTGGCAAAAGACTTTTTTACAACTAACAATTGAATTGCAAATAGCACGCAAATTGTCGTTATTATTCTGTTCATTTAAAATCTGTATAATATATCTTGATATAAAGTAAATCGGAAATTTGCTAGAAAAACCAATAAAATGTATGAAAATTAAGAGCATAATACCACTTTACTCGATAAATTTTGATAAAACTGCCAGATCGCCAAAGGAAATTATTTATCTGATTTATCATTACACTGGAATGAAATCAGAAAAAAAGGCAATCGATAGACTTATGAATAAAAACTCAAAAGTGAGCTGTCATTACTTTATTAAAAGAAATGGCACAATTATAAATATGGTGCCTGATAAATATATTGCATGGCACGCGGGTGTTTCATGTTGGAAAAATCACAGAAATTTAAACAATAAATCAATCGGTATTGAGATTCAAAACTCAGGTCATTTAAATAGATATCAGAGTTTTTCAATAAAGCAGATAAGGAGTTTGTTACTATTAACAAAAATTTTAAAAAAAAAATATAATATTAAAAGCAAAAATTTTTTAGGTCACTCTGATATTGCACCCAATAGAAAAGTAGATCCAGGAGAAAAGTTTCCTTGGCAATACTTAGCAAAATATAAAATAGGTATTTGGCATAATTTAATTAAAAAAGATTTAAAATTTAAAGGCGCTGAAGTTTCAAAGAAAGATCAGTGGTTATTTTATATGTATTTAAGAAAGATAGGTTATTGTTGTAAAGGAAAACAAGCTAAACATATGAAGTTTATAATTAAAGCTTTTCAAAGAAGATATAGACCAAAAAAAATAAATGGAAAAATCGATCAAGAGTCCTTAGTAATTGCAAAAAACCTTGTAAAACGTGGCTTAAATTAAGATTGTAAAATTTATAAATATCTATAAATAAAAAGTGCTAGATAAGTGACTTATCGCTTTAACTTTTTTAAAGAGGAA
>CEQL01077137.1_pt1 | contig 13553 bp, 12 predicted proteins | sample 356281 | NCBI WGS metagenome assembly CEQL01 (sample SAMEA2621203, study PRJEB7988) | marine metagenome | biome: marine biome (ENVO:00000447); feature: surface water layer (ENVO:00002042); material: "saline water (ENVO:00002010), including plankton (ENVO:xxxxxxxx)" | depth 5 m
AAAAATAAAAACAAATTTTTAAATGATTCATTTATTGATAATATTTTACAACATAAAAGTCATAATGAAGATTCTAAAAAAATTACTTCTTATCTATTTAATAATAAAATATCTATTAATGATCATAATCTATTAATGAATGAAAATGACAGAACTATTGTTTCTTTATTATGGCACGAAAATATTATTGATATTATAGAAAAAAATAATATTCATAATTCTAACGAAGTTTATTTGGAAATTTTAGATAATATCTGCTTTGCTGATTATATTGATAGAATTACTTTTCAAAATCAAATATGGCAATTTAATGAAATGAGTTCTCTTATTAAAACATTCTATAATAATAAAATTTTTCATAATTCTTTAAATAAAAATACTAAACCTTCCCAGATTAAAAGCGAAGATATTAGATTCACTAAAGTTTTAACAAAATATTCCACTGAATATAATAACCAACTTTTTATTTTTAATATGTGTCAATCTCTTGATTTAGATAAAAAAGATCTTATTGCCTTTTTCCAAGAACTAAGACTTTTTTTAAATATTGATATTTATAATAATATTGAAGAAATTGAAAAATATTTCATTGATTATGATATCAACAAACTTGATATCAAAAGAATTTTTAGATTTTTAGATAAAAATGTCAAAAAAGATACTAACAATGAAATTCTAAATGAAGATGAATAATTTATTCTACCAACTCAACTTCTTCCTTTTTTGATTTATTTTCTAAATAATTTATATGCTCTTTTAATTTCCTTATGTCTTCTTGTTGATTATTTATTATTTCTACTGCTAATTCTAATGTTAATGGTTGTGATTCTCCATTTCCTTTTTGTACCATTATTTGATTATTTTCTGGTTTTTCTTGTGCTATTTTTCTTTTTTCTTCTAATTCCTCTATTTGTTTTAATACATCTGGCTTCATATCTGGCTTACCTTCTGGATATTCTTCTAATAATTTATCCATTTCTTCTACAAAAAATTTTTTTATTTTATCTTCATTCTCATTTTTTATAAAATGTTCTACTTTTTTTGATGATTTTTTTGTAAATTTCTCATTTGGATTTATCAACATCTTCTTTTTATCATAGGTATTATGATCGTGTGCAAATACTAATATTGTTTTCATTGAATCTAATTGTACAAACGGTATTGTATAATTATGTAAAAATTCTTTTTCTTCTGCTAATGATGCTCCTTCATTATATTTTGTTATATTTAATAATTCCTTTCTAAATGCAAATGTTCCGGCTGTTGCATGCTGCGCATTATATGGACCCATTTGCCATAATTCATTTATATGATTAAAATAAATATGTAATTCACTTGATCCTGCACATAAAGCTTTTGGAATTTTCTGTAATTTCTCTACTGCGTGTGATATTCTTTCTGGTGGATAATAATCATCATCATCCATATATACTATTATACTTCCTTTGCATTTTTCGTGCATTAAATTCCTTTTCTTACCTAATGTTATCTTTTCATCTAATGAAAAATATTTTACTTGAGGTATTTTGTCTTCATCAAACATATCTCCTACTTTATCCGTACCATCATCTAATATAATCCATTCTACTCTATATTTTGGATATGTTTGATTTTTAAAACATTCTATTAATGTTGGTATAAATGGTCTTCTATTATAGGTTGGTGTGCATACTGATACAAATGGATAATGTTTTTGTGGTTTATTCTTTTTATCTTTTGGCATTTATAATAATATGATTATTATTATTATAATTTATTTAATTTATTTTAATAACTAATTAATTTTAATCTATTGATTCTTGTTTTTCATCAATTTCTATTGTTTCTGCATTATTTCCTTCATTTAATTTTTGTTCTATTTTGCGTAATAATAAATTATCATCTAAAGTAGTTATTCCATCTTCAGGTAAATCTAAATAATCATCATATGGACTTGGATTTGATATATCAGAAAATTCATTTTTTTCTTCAAATACTAATACTTGAATTAATACTAAAAATACAATTCCTATTGGTATAAATATGTTCATTACTGATTTTAATCTATCTGATTCTAATTTCATATTAAATACGGTTAATGATTTTAACATATTCATTATTGCTATTATGATAATTATAAAATCAAATATATGATTGAGAAAATATTTTATTAAATAAATAAGTTTATCCCAAGTAGATTTACATTGATATGAATCGATACAATTTGTTTCTTCTTCATCTTCTGAATTTAAATATTTTATTAATTTCTTATAAGTTTCTGATATATTTCCTATACCTGGTATTGTTAAACTAAATAAAGAATAATATATCATATATACGAACATAAATAAACAAATAAACATATACAACCCCCAAGATACTATTGCTTTGAAAAGCCATCTAAAGAATATATAACTCTTCCATAATTTTAAATCTCTTTCAAATTCCTCTCTTGTAGGCATTCTTGTTCCTGCAAATATTGCCCATAATAGTAATATCATAATTATATAAGTGCTATCCTTTGATTGTGATAATCCTTTAACCCAACTAGTTCCAAAATCAAATAATGTATAGATTACTATAAATGATAAAAACCATTGAAAAATTGGAGCTTTAAAACCATTTAAAATATTGGGTATTGAAAAATCTGTATCGGATTTTGAAGTAAAAAATATGTTTAATATACTAGTTGGAAATAAAGGATTCTCAAAAAAATATTTTATTATACCTCCATATTTATTTTCTAACCAATCTGTATCCCATTTTGGTGTTTCTATTCCAATATCATTTTCATCTTTGTAACACCATATAAATAACCAATTATATGTAATAAATAAAATAAAAAAAGAATTTAACAAAGTTTGAAATTCACTGTATAACAATCTTTGATCTTTTTCTTCAACTTTTTTAAATGTTACTATATCACTAAAAAGTATACTTGATTTTTTCATTAAATATGAAATTAAAACAAAAGGTAAATATAATATCGATGTCGCAATTGTAAATGGATTACCCATAAATTTTATTTTTTGTATTTTGTCTATTGTTGTTATTATATTTTCTATATCATTATTCATTACTGGTGCTAAAGCAACAACATTTCCTTGTATTTTTATTATACTATAAATTTGCATACTTTCATCTCCTTTTATTTGGACTTTGTCTCCAGATTCATATGAATCTTTGCACCATCTATCTTGTCTACTACTATTATTAGATTCATTAGATGATTTTTTTGTACAAGGTATAAAACCCATATTTTGTAATTCTTCTATTAGCTCTCTATCTGCAAAATCTTGTTTATAATTACTTGTAAAACCTTCAGTTTCTACATTTTCATTTTCTATATTTTGTTCTTTTTTTTCTTCTTGCTTATTTAATAGACTCTCAAATAATGGTAATTTTGTAAAACCTTTTTTCTTATTATATACACTTTTTATTTTTTTATTTATATTATCTAAATCTATATTATCCCTTTTTGTATCATTCATTATTATTATTAATATATACCTATATTATATATATTAATTTTACTATATTATCGTGCATACATTAAACCACAATTACCATTTATAAATGACAAAACATTATATCTTTCTTCAAATAATACTAGATTGAAACTATATTCATATAAACGCCAATTTTGTTTATTTACACCTATTGGATTTCCCGCTGAATCACATAATATTTTAAAATTTGAAGACTCCAAATCAAATTGTGGTACATAAGTCATTACTTCTACTTCTATTTTATTAAATTTACTCATATTTATTGCTCCTGATGGTTGATACTCTAATGGATTTGAATTTAAACAGAAATTATAAACATATAATCCTTCTTTTGCATATCCCTGAGTCCTTATATATTTCTCTATATAATCATATATTCCTCTTGTTAAAGTATTTTCTCTATACTCTCCATTTAATAAAATACCTAATGTTTGTAAAATATGTCTTTGATTCTCTACACTAAAATTTCCTGTTGTAAAAAAACCTGTATTAAATCCATTTGGATTTTTTCCTGGACCGTATAGTATTCCTAAAGATCTTGCTTGAGATGCAAATTTCTCTGGTAAAATATGAGTTGATGGAGCTATGTCTAATGGAGGTCCAGAGTATGGCCAATTTGTATAATTACTCCATTCATTTCTCATATTTACATCATTCCTTTGTAAATAAAACATCCAACTTGATACCATTCCATTTGATGAAACTAATTCTAACCTCTTTGATCCTATTACATTATCAAATTTATAACAAAATATATCTTTTATCAAATATATCTGATCTTTTCCTGCAAATAATTTTGACTCTTCATTTGATAAAAAACAATAAGTTGAAATTAAATGTATATCTGCATTCCAAATACTTATTCTATTGTCATAATTTACATTATCTATAAACATTGAAGGTGGTGTTTGCAAAAATCTGTGCATTTGTAATTCACCTCTATTGAAATCTGGTTTTATATATGGAAAATTATTTTCTGAATCTAATACGTCTCTTATTTGAAATAACTCTTGAATTGGTCTTAGTGTTACTGTTATTTCTAATTCATTGTATTGTAAAGCAACTAAAGGAAATGCACATCTACTATCTAATGTAAACCAAGCATTTATTGGTATATATAAAGATCTACCTCTAATTGACGGTTCTGCCCCTGCAGTATTTTCAGTATAAAATGCGGATGGATAACTATTAGCTCTTCCAAATGCGTGTCCTGGATCATTCAATTCTGGTATATTTCCTGTCATATTATAAAATAATTCTTTCTTTTCTTTACTAAAATCTCTCTCTACCATTGCTGAAATATAATCTCCTGAATATTTCTGTAATACGGTTGATCCACTTTTTATCTCTATTTCCTTAATTATATTCGTACCTATTTCCTTTATCCATCTAAATTCATATGGAGCCCATTCATAACCATTATATTCATTCGGTTGATATATCGGACTCCATATATCAGGTAATGTTACTACTACATATGTGTCCATTAATAAATCTGCATATCTTTTTATTTTAAATTTAAATACAGATTCATCAATTAATTTTAGATCTCTACTTCCTTCATAATCTAATCTAAATTTTTGCAAACCAAAATTTGTATATTTTGAATATTTAACATTAAAAAATGTTTTGGTTGGTGAGCCTGTTAAAATTATATTGTTATTTCCTTCAGAAATTATATTTAGTAATCCACCTGCCATTATATTATATAATATTATTATAATATAATTATTATTTATATTATAATGAACACATATAAAAAATTATTAATTGTCCTTGTTATTATTATTACTTTTTTTTTATTATACATTCTTATCAACAAACGATTAAATATAAATAATATTGTTTTAGAAAATATGGATACAGATGAATCCCCTGGTGAAAATAATGAATTTTTAGTTATACAAAATATTCCTATTCCTAGTATTGGTAATGCTCCTATTCATATTATTGATCTTCCTATTCGTGAATATATTATTAAATCATCTTATAATTCTGCTTTTACTGGTTCTTTTGTTAATTTAGAAATGGTTGAACATTTATTATTAAGAGGTTGTAGATTTTTAGATTTTGAAATTTACAATATTGATAATCAAACCTATGTTGGTACATCAACTGATGTTAATTCTCTTGAAATTTCTTCTACTAATAAAATTTTACTTAACTATATTTTCAAAACTATTAGTAATAATGCTTTTAAATCTCCTATTCCTAATGTTAATGATCCTTGTTTTATTCATTTAAGAATTAAAACTGATAATAATGATACTTATAAAGATATTGCTAATCTTATTGATGTTTATTTCAAAGATCGTTTACATAAAGGCAAAATTACAGGTAGTACTAAATTATCTGAAATTTCTGGAAAAATTATTATTGTTATCGATAAAAATACAGCACCCAATTATAATAAATATCCGGTTTGTTCTTCTGACAAAAATCAAATATGTTATAATCTCAAAAATTTCGTTAATTTAGAAAGTGGAGGAGATAGTCTTCGCACATATCGATATACTACAATTATTAATGAAAAAAATACACCACCACTTATTATGGATGATAAATTAAATAGTAATGTTTTCAATTATAAACTCATTCTACCTGATTTAGGTGGCAATTTATTTGGTATAATGAATAATCCTGATCATAATTTACTTATTTCAAATCATAGTGCTCAAATTATTTGTTATAATTTTTATAATAGAGATTCTAATTTAGATAAATATGAAAAATTCTTTGGATTTTTTAAATCATCTTTTGTTCCTTTCTCTAGTGCTGTTCCTTTTTTGAAACAAATGTAATATTTATAATACAACTAATTTTATTATAATAAAAAATGTACTTATATTATAATATGACCAAAACTAAATTTAATACTGAACTTTGTAATAATGATATGACATTTAATGATTGTGAACTTGCTATTCTTAGACAAGCTGTCGATGAAGCTGAAAATGAAAATGCAGTTAAAATCTCTGATAATGAACAAGTTAAAAAAATGATTGAGATTCTTGAAGATTTTCTAAGAAGAAAAAAATGTATTTGTTACGGAGGTACTGCAATTAATAATATTCTTCCAAAACACGCACAATTTTATGATAAAGATGTCGAAATTCCTGATTATGATTTTTATTCTTCTAATGCTCTACAAGATGCCAAAGAACTTGCTGATATTTATAGTGAACACGGTTTCTTAGAAATTGAAGCCAAAGCTGGTGTTCATTTTGGTACTTATAAAGTTTTTGTTAATTTTATTCCTATTGCTGATATTACTTATATTCCATCTCAGCTATTTAAATCTATTTCTAATGAAGCCATTAGAATAAATGGTATTTATTACTCACCTCCTAATCTTTTAAGAATGAATATGTATATTGAACTTTCTCGTCCTTCTGGTGATACTTCTAGATGGGAAAAAATTCTTAAACGTCTTATTCTTTTAAATAAACATCATCCTATGAATATTCCATATAATTGTTTCAAAGTTCAATTTCAAAGAAAAATGATCAAACATAGTGAAAAATCTGAAAATATTTATTTAACTCTTAGAGATACTTTTGTTGATCAAGGTGCTGTTTTTCTTGGTGGTTATGCCTCTAGACTTTACTCTAAATATGATACTAAAAATAAAAATGTTATTGCGCGAAAAATTCCTGATTTTGATATTATTTCTGAAAATCCTACTATTCTTGCTGATATTGCTATTGAAAAATTAAAAGAAATTGGTTTTAATAAAGTAAAAACTATTGTTCATGATGAAATTGGTGAGATACTACCTAAACATATTGAAATTCGTATTGAAAATGAAACTCTTGCATTTATTTATTACCCTATTGCTTGTCATAGTTACAATGTCATTAATATTAAAGGTTTAAATATTAAAGTTGCTACAATTGATACAATGTTAAGTTTTTATCTCGCTTTTTATTATTCTGATAAACCATATCATCCAAAAAATAGAATTCTATGCATGTCCAAATTCTTGTTTGACATTCAATCTAAAAATCGATTGCAACAAAAAGGATTGTTAAAGAGATTCAGTATTAATTGTATTGGTAATCAACCTACTCTAGAGAGTATACGTGCTGAAAAAGTTGATAAATTCAAGGAATTGAAAGATAAAAGAGGTACTGATGAATATGATCTTTGGTTTCTAAAATATTCATATAGCAACGGCAAACTTACTACACCTAAAAATAAATCTGTTAAAAAATCCAAGAGTAAGAAGAATAAAACTAAAAAAAAATCAGGAATATTAAATAAAATTTCTAAAATTTTCAAATAAAGTTTGATTTAAAAATAATATTTCATAATAATTATATATTATGAATTATAATTATAATACTATAAGTTGTCTTGTTATATTTACTAATATATTTCATCTTTATTTAAAGAAAAATGATTTATATTATTTTCTGTCTTTTGTTTTATTATTTTTTTCCTCTATTTTATTTCATGAAACTAGAAATGATTATATTAAAATAGTTGATTACCTTTTTGTTTTTAATGTTACTATAAAAGGTGCTATTGTTTTCTTTAATAATTATAAAACTAATTTTACTTCACTTGTTATTATTGCTACTTTTCTTTTTGTTATTTTAATTTATACATATGAAATTATTTACAAACCCAGAAATACTGTTGATTTTCACGCTTTGCTACATCTTGTGGGTTCTATAGGACAAAATTTTGTTATATCTCTACTATAATATTGGATTTTACTGCATTTACTGCATTTTTTATACTGGCGTAAAAAAGGAGGAAAAAACCTTACTGTCATAGATTGGTATTAATACCTTCGTAGTTTTCGTAGTTTTTTTTACGCCGGATTTTTACGGAAGAGAAAAAAAAGTATTTTGAATTTTTTGAAAAATATTTTTATAATTTTTAAAATTCTTATATCATGGATTTTTCTTGATTTTTTGAGATTTTCCAATTTTCACTTTTGTGATGCAAATGCAGTAAAAACAGAGGGAGTGATTTTTTATTGACTGCACAAAAAAAAATCAAAAATTTGTTTTGCGCTTTTTTTATGTAGAAAAATATCTGAAAATATTTCAGATAAAAAAATACAAAAAAGCGCCAAAATGACTGCAAAAAACGCGCCACCGTATTTTTGTAATTTTTGTACTGTGAGTTTCCTCAAGAAGTCGGATTTGAACCGACATAATTTGACTGCAAAACATTTGAAAAATTTGCGAATTTCAGATAATTTAGAAAAATGCAAAAAAATACATGAAAAAAGCGCAACTGTTCCAGACGATAAAATGGTGTATGATTGTAGTCATTGTGAATATAAAACATACATCAAGCGGGATTGGAATAATCATCTATTAACAAAGAAACATCAAAGGAATATTTCACCTACAAATATAGAAATATTCAAGTGTATAAATTGTAATAAAAAATATAAAAATTATAAGACATATTGGTCACATAAAATAAAATGTATGGGAATAGATTTAGATGATGTTACAAAAGAAGATAAGGGAGAATTGACCAAAGTGGTTTCACAATTGCTAACAGAAAATAAGGAATTAAAGAATTTTGTATTAGAACAGTCAAAAGAAACAATGAAAATAGTATCAGAGCAAAATGATAAGATTTTAGATGTTGTGAAATCAAAGAATCTAGTAAACACAACGAATAATAATATAATAAACAATAATCAAATTTTAAATATAAATATGTTTTTGAATGATAACTGTAGAGATGCAATTAATTTAACAGATTTTATAAATAAATTAGAAGTAAAATCAAGTGATTTAGATAATACAGCTCAATTAGGTTTTATAGATGGTATATCAAAAATATTTATAGATAATTTGAAACAATTAAATATATATCAACGACCCATTCATTGTACAGACGCAAAAAAAGAGATAATGTATATAAAAGATCAAGATGTTTGGATATCTGATAATAATGATGAAAAATTAAGAGGAGCAATTCAGGAAGTTTCAAGAAAGAGTATTTCAAAATTAAATGATTTGAAAATAGATAATCCAGAGTATCAAGACGCGGATTCTGATTTTTCAAACAAATGTATACAAATTCAACAACAATCATTAGCTACAATAAATAAAGATGATCAATATCAAAAAGTAATAAAAAACTTAGCGAAAGAAACTGAATTAAATAAATAATTTAATATCTTATATGATAGAATATTTACCCTATGATATAAGATGGAAAATAGTAACTTACTTAGATGATTTAGATTTAAGAAGGAAATATAAAATTTATAGAAGAATAAATTTAAAAAATTTTGAAATATTAAATAGAGTAACTAGATACAAATATGATTTAAGATTTGGAGAGTTAGATTTTAATAGATATTATTTCTATAAAAATATTGAAGAAATTGAAGGTAGATATAATAATACTTATTTACCTCTAGCTGAACTTTTTTATGATTATAATTATTTTACAGGAAACATTGAAAACGATATGGTTGATATAACATTCGAATATACAAATAACTATTTTAAATTGAACTTATCTATTTTCAAATTAAGAAAAAAACCTCATAAGAATTTTGTTTATAGTAATTCATTAGGTGTTGATTTTTATTTAGGAGATGAAGATGATTATTATTGGCAATTTATAGAAATTGAAAAAATAATTAAATAGTTAACACATATTGAATTGAACTGTTTAGTGAGTAAAATACTAAACCAAATAATAAGCTTTTTAACAAAATACCATTAAAATTTATATTACCATCCGTATAGTAAATAGATAAAAAAGAAAGATTTTTATAAAAAAATGAATTAACAATAGGCATATTAAATATGAAATATAGAGTAGCAATAAAAATAGGTAATTGTAATTCTGTAAAAACAATATCTACTAAAGATTCTCTATGTTTTTGTTTATTATAATCTTCAAAGTGTTCTTTTGATTTTATTTCATATTCTCTAATAAAATCATTGTTTAATTTTTGTTTTGGTATATAATTTGGTTGTATTTGTTCATCTTGTTGATAAACATTTGTATCTATTGGAATGTCTCTAGAAGGTAAAGTATGTGTTTCATTTGGTGGTATATAATTATTATTATTAATTTGATCTTGAGGTAGAGGCATTACATTTGGATTATTTGAATTTCCATAAGGATTTGGATGCATATTCATTGGAGAGTATGATGTATTTTGTACAGTTTCATTTGTAGTCATTTTAATGTTTTCAGGTAAATCACTAATTCTAGTAGTATTTGACATATAATATAAAAAATTAATTTTTAATTAATTGATTAACGAATTCCTCTTTGGAATCTATATCAATTACTTTTTTATTATCATTACATTTTTCTTGTGTTAGAGAATATTTATAACATTTTTCATCATATTTATAAATTTTATCTTTGAAATCATCAATAATTGGTCCATTAAAAGTTATACAATTTTTTTCATTACATACTTCTCTAAATAATGCGGCTAATCCTAAACCTAATATTACTGAAATAAAAAAAACACCCAATTTTGTATTTAATAATCTCTTTATATTCATTATCCTATACTATAATGAATATTATATTTAAGATTGTGGTTCTATTTCTGAGATTTCATTTTCATTATTAGGACATACCACATTTGTTTCTTTTATTGAAAAACAATTTCCTGCTTTGTCTTTATATTGTAATGAATCTACATTTTCGTGAGTAGGATATACTAAAATTTTTTTATTTTCAGGTTGAAGTATATACACTGCGAATAAACCTAAAGCTAGGCTTATCAAAAAAACTTTGACGTCAATATATTTAAATAAATTCATATATTATTTAAATATATATTTTTTCATTTTGCCTTCTTAATATTTTTTGAAGGAACATTAGGAGCCTTTAAATTTACTACTGGTATAATTGGTGGTTCTAATGATTCATCACCAAATTTGAAAATATTTTTATCTTCAGCAACCTCATATTCTGATGTTTCTTCATTTTGCACTTCAAGATTAGAATCTAAAACACGATCGATATCCATTTTATCAGAAATAACTTTTGATGATGGTTTAGGTGCAGAATTATTATCTAAATCTTCCTGATAATAATATTCCGATTTTTTAAATTCAGGTGCTTTACCAACAATACCAATTAAAGATGCCTCTAATTGATTTAACAATCCAATTTCCATTTCTTTTTCTTTTTCTAATAATTCTATAAATTTTGGAATTATTTCAAAAATATTTTTAAAATTTTCATCTTTACTATAAATAATTTTTTCATTATTAATATTTTTTGAAATTTTATCTAAATAATTTTTAAATTCTTTTCTTACATCTGAAGTAATGTCCTGATTTATTATAACTTTATAAGTTGGCGTATCTTTAATTTTTTTAAAAAATGTTTCCAATAATGAAATTTGCATAGTAGACGGTCTGAGTGCTTTTTCATTTTTTATTTCATTTCTCCTTTCTATCAATTCAAGTCTTTCTGATTCTAAATCATTGGATTTTTTTCTCATATTTTCAACCACATTATTAATTCCCCAACCATAATGAACTGAATTGAAACGACTACTATTTTTGACTCTTTGTACTATATCAATTACACTTTTTCCAGCAAAAGGATATCTCCCATCTATCCAGATCATAGGATAATCTTCAGGAATTTGCTCATCTATATCTCCTCCATATTTAATTAAATCCATTGCAACAAGATATACAAACTTAAAATTATAAATTGATTCAGTTAGTGAAGTGGTATATCCCCGCCCTGATGATTTATCCTTCTGCCCTAAATTTTCAATATATAAACTATGAAAAGGAGTAATTCCTTGTTTATCTTTAAAATTAGGATCAGAACCGTTTTCTAGTAAAAGGTTAATAAGATTAGAAAATTTATCATAATTTATGCATTCTTGACGTTCTATACAAGTATCATTTCCTTCAATAATTACAGCATAATGCAGTGGAATACAACCGAATTTATCTGTTAAATTAACATCAGCACCTTTTTTAATTAATTTTTTTGCTATCTCAATTGTGTATAGTCTAGATACTGCAGGTTTTTTTTTACAAATTAGGTGTAATAATGTAGTATTGCCTATATCTATTTCGTTTATAAAAGAATCTGGTAATTCATCTAACTTTTTTAAAATGTATTTCAAATCTTCATCATCTATTTTTTTTCTATATTCTTCAATAGCATTCATATCAGGTTGGTAAATATATGGCCGATAACGCATTGAATCCATATCACCATTTGATTCTTCACAAAATCGTTTAACTTTACATCTAGTAGGGTAATTTAAATAATTATAAATTCTATCCCATATTTCTTTACTACCTCCGTGTACTTTTTTATTCCGAATAGTCTTTTTTTTGGAATTTTTTGATTTATTTTTTTTAGTATTCATAATGAATATATATTATGAATATATTGTAATTATTTTTTTTTATTTTTTTTCTTTTTAGGTTTTTTGACAACATTAGAGTCTTCTTTTTTATCATCCTCTCCGATCCAAGCTAAAATTTCATCTTCAGATTTTTGAGCAATAGAAGATCTAAGTTGTTTTTCTTCATCATTTACACTAAATACAAGATTGTCATTATCAGATCTTTCAACAACAAAATTTTCTTTTTTATTTTGCATTTTTTTAAGCATACGTTCTCTCATAGTAAAAGTTTTTTCCATACGTTTCAAAGCATTTTTATTAATTTTAGCATTTTTACCCATACCCATACCTCCAGCAAATTTTTTGAGAATATCACCAAATTGATCAGCGCCTCCCATTTCTTTCATCTTGGACATAAGTTCAGAAGCTTCAGACATAAGTTCGTCTTTAGATATCTCACCACTTTCCATTTTATTTTTAATTTTATCACCAACACTCTTAATCATATTGATAATTTTTTTAGGATCTTTCATCATTTTTTTCAAAACATCTTCAGTAGACTTGACAGAATCTTTGTCTTTTTCATCAATTAAATCAGAAAAATCACCAGACATTTCTTCAGCAAGTTCTTTGGCTAATTTACCAATTTTACCATCAAATAAGCCTTTTAAATGTTCTTGTAAATTTTCTAAATTAGGCATACCTTCAAAATTAAATTCTTTTTTTTG
>CEQL01045096.1_pt1 | contig 13537 bp, 10 predicted proteins | sample 356281 | NCBI WGS metagenome assembly CEQL01 (sample SAMEA2621203, study PRJEB7988) | marine metagenome | biome: marine biome (ENVO:00000447); feature: surface water layer (ENVO:00002042); material: "saline water (ENVO:00002010), including plankton (ENVO:xxxxxxxx)" | depth 5 m
TTCGTCTATTAAATCACCTTTCTCCTGAGCAGCTTGATTATAAACATTCATTGCTACTTTTATTTGATTTTTAATGTTTCCATTATCTACGTTATTTGTAGTTGAAATATATAAACCCGGTCCTGAATTTAGATACAAGTCACCGTATGTTGTAGTTGTATCTCCTTTAACAAAAATTGGTTTATAATTACCACCACTACTTAATTCATTAATATATAACCATACTGACCATGTAAATTCAATACCTTTTAATTCATTGTTAGATCTCATAATTGGTTTTGATTTGTATTCATTTGGATCAACGTTAATAGTTCTACTATCATTTGCGTCACTAATACCTTTTATTAAATATGGACTATTTGAAGGTGTAAACATCCATCCAATAAAACTTATTACAAAACGTAATACATACATAAAGATAATTAATATTCCTAAAATAAAAGCAAATTTTGTTATTAAATTATTAGATTGTAAGAAATCTTTACTTGCTGAATTAATGGTAGAATCTGAACCTGATGATGTTCCCATTGCTTTATCTGCTAAATCTTTAACTGGACTACTCATTATATATAATAAAATATTATTAAATTTTCAAATATTTTATTATAGCATAAAACTATTAAATTCCTGATCATCCTTTAAGAAAGCAATTTTCATTTTATATCTATTTACAAGTCCTGATAATGCTCCTGAACCAAATCCTTCCTTATATAATTGCCATGCTTCTTGAGGATTTAATGATGATTTAAAAAATTTAAAATTAGAAATTTCACCTTTAAATGTAGCATCTGTTGGGGATAAATATAAATTGTGACTAGACGCAGACGTTTCTTTATCTGGAACTTTAGGCATAATACATGTTTTTACTAATTTTCCGTCCATATATACATCTAATACCTTTTGATCAAATGATAAAATAATATTAACCCATTTTTGTATAGGTATACCATAAATGATACATTTATGTGTTGCACGATCAGTTTCTGTCTTTTTATAAGGAACTAGAATATGTAAATTATTTTCATATGCGGCAAGTGAAACAACTAAAACATCTTCAGCTGCCGCATCATCATAAGTTGCTCCAATATCCCCTAGAGCACTACTCCTTTTTATAAATATTATTTTATCATTACCAAACTGATGTGTCCAATCTGTAATATTAAACCAAATTGAATAAGCATAAGAATGACCACTAGTATAGGTTTTTTTTCCAGGTTGAATTGTTTGTATATCGGTTGATGTTCTTTTACTTAATGATGTAGATGTCGACGTGTACCATGAAATTAAATAATATAGTACTATTAAAATTATTATCAAATAAATAAATTTTGAAGGATCCATATACTATTAACAAATATTTTATCTATAACAAATAGTATTTGCTAAATATTAATTATCTTCAGAAAAGTTAGGTCGGTATTCTTTATATAAATTTATACAATATGGTGTTCTATTTGTAGAATCAGTTCCTGTATCATTTCTTGGATCATATATGTCTATATATGTTCCTTTTGCTTCACCTCCTCTTTCACAATTATTGCCTGCTTTGGGTTCCTTGGGTCCCCCGGCACCCGTGCTCCACCCACCAGATGGGGGTGTGACATCACAACTACATATATCAGGAACACCTTTATCATTTAGTACGTAATTATTACTATTGCCTACTTTTTTATATATTTCATATCCACATTTTTGTTTAGTTATTCCGAAACATTTTGCTTCCATTTCACTGTATATCCCGTCATTATTTTCACAATATTCTTTTTCATTAATATTATCAAATTCTGTAAAACATTTTTCACCGCTATAGTCTTTTGTTCTATAATTAATTAAATGTGGTGGAACCATACCATCACCTACTTCAAAATACATTTTTTTCTTTTGGCTTTCTACTGATTCTATATTTTGGTCAGGGTCATTTAACCATATTTTAGCCAATGACCTGTCTCCACATATTTGATATTTACTAAAATCTATATCACTAATATCAACACGTCTTGATTTTAAATCTGCTAAATATTCAGGTGAATATTCTTTTATTTTAATACCACTAGCATCAACTGTATCATCAAAATCAAAAACAATATAATCTATATTACTTTTTATAAATTTGGAAGTATTATCTGGTAAATTAATTAAGAAAGTTTTTGTATCATTAAATGCTAATTCAGGGTCATTTAAATATTTAAACAACGGTTTAGTAAAGTAGGTAATAGCATAACTTAATTTTCCATAAATATAAACAGCAGGATTATTCTCATCTAACGTTACTCCCCCACCACTTTGGGATTTTTTACCAGATACTAAATGATTATAAACTAACCTTGTATTTAAGAAAAACCCTCCTGGTGTAGGTGGTGTTTGTGATTTTTTAAAAACATATAATGTATTAATTTCAGACTTACTTAAAGGATTATTAAAATAAGAAACACTTGTTATTCTACCCTTTAATCCGGGAGATTGTCCTACTACAATATTATCTGGTCCTCTTTCATTTTCATTATAATTTAACATTACTTTATTTTTAGTTTCAATTAATTCACCATTCATAAATACGTCCATTGTTCCATTAGTATAGTTTACAACGAAATGTAACCATTTTTGTTGAGGTATATTGGTTATTATTATTTCACCATTTTTTTGATCACTATATTTTTGAGCAATTGAAAACTTCATTTTATTTGAAGATGAATTATATAGTATATGTGGGTTGTTTGATACATTTAATATAGTTTGATAAGTTCTAGAGCTACCTGAAGATGTTTCTATTGGGTCAAAATATACCCAATATGCTACTGAAAAGTTTTGGTCATATTTTTTATAAGAAACATATTGAGTCTCATAACTATTTATATCTTTATTATATTTTTTGGTATAAAATTTCTCTCCACTTATTCCATATATTTCGCTAGAATTATCCTTTAATATTTCTTCACGACTCTTAATTATTATATTATTATTACTATCTAATTTATATTTTTTTTTAACTTCATAATTACTCATTGTATCTAAATAAATCGGTTTATCAACAAGAGTATTTCCTAAATTATTTGAAATATATTTATCTATGAATGGAACAATAAATGTTGTAAATAATAAAAATAGTTCTATTAGTAATATCTTAAATACATAATCATTTGTATTATTTTTTGTATTAGTGTATTTTAGTATTAAATCATTTAATAAACAAGGAATATATAAAATAGTTGATTCTATTAATTTTATAAAAATAATTAATTTTGTTGACTTTGTTACATTATTAAATGTGTCAGATTGTTTAGCAAAACTATATAAAAATCCAATGCCAATTAATATAATTAATATATTTAAAACAAGTAAAAATGTTCCCGTTATTGATGTTATAGTAAACGCATATCTCATTAAATAAACAAATAAATTACTAATAACAAATACGATAGTAACAGATATTAAAAATATCATTACCCATGAATTAAATAAATTATCTGACAAATTAGGTTTGTAATTAAGTTTTTTATAAATACTATCAATATGTTCTTGAATTGAACCTTTTTGTGAACCATAAATTGTTTTATTTCGTTGATCAGTTAATTTATATTTAAAGTATAAAAACATTACGAATCCCAAAAAAAACAAAAATGTAGAAAATCCTATAGCATAATTTTTAATACGTTTCAATAAAACTTGAAAAGGTCTTAAAAATGTATAATTTTTTTCAATCGTATTTTTAGCATATTTTAATTTTGCTTCTTCAGATGATGAAAATAATTTATCAAAAGCAAAATTTAATACTAAAAAATAAGCAAAACTAATCGTGATAAAAATATAATTCAGTTGTTTTTGTTTAAAATTATGTTTATTATTAGTATTTTGAATAAAAATACTATTTGAATTCTTATTTTCCATATTATATTTACATTAAGATTATTTATAAAGATAAAATTACATATATCTTTATAAATTTTCTAAACCTGTTTTTTTACCATGACATTCTCTACATAAAGCAACTAAATTATCAACATGATTGCTTCCTCCATCTTCTAATTTAACTTTATGGTCAACCTCAAACCATGCTGATAATTCATTCGAACAATGACCACATTTCCAATGTTGACCAGCTGCTACAAATTTCTTTTTAGTTTCACTTACTGAGCGTTTATGTCGCTTTGGCATTTTATTATAATTATTGTATGTATCCATATTTGGCATAGATGAGCCTCCACTATTCATCATTCTTCTCTGTTGTGGTGTAATATATTCAGAACCAAAAAATTCTCGGTTTCTAGTAATGTCTACAATAGGATTAATCATACGAGATGTATTACGGTCTAAAGGCATATATTTAATAAAATCGGCTGATTGCGACATAAAATTTTTATTTTTCTTTGGTTCTTTTTTAATAAAAAGATAAAATGAAAAACTCATAAAACAGACAAATGCCATTTTATAATATTTTTTCCACGTAGTTAATAATTTTAGATATTTACCATCGTGATAAATGTTCATTACAACAAATCCTGTTATTAAAATTAAAAAAAATTCAAATTTCATATTACATTATATATAGAATATATTTATGATGTATATATATTTTTGTATAAAATGAATCCTATTAACAATGAAATAATACTAAGATATAAATATTTCTCTTTTTGTTTAAATCTCTCTTTGTGTAATATTTCTTTTGGTTTATATAAATTATTATAATTATTTATAAACTCTAAATATGAAATTTCTTCTTTACCTATTTGAACATTTATTTTATTATGTATAAAATGTATCCATTTTAAAAATGATTCTCTAGATGTTAAATAAGAAGAAACTGGATAGTCGTCTAATAAATCACTAAAATTTTCAGATATTGCTTTATTTGGTATAAAATAAGGCAATGATGTAATAAAATTATAATATCGTTTTTTCTCTCCATCAGTAGGTAGTTCTGGATATGTAAAACCAATCGTATTTAAAACAAACCAATAATTTGGACCCCATATTTCCGGATTATATTCCATTATGTTTAAATAATATAAAAACATTTTTAAAAATACATAAAGATGTATAATAATAATAATGTTAACAATTTTTGTAATAATTGTGGTATGAAAGGTCATTTGTTTCATCAATGTAAATTACCTATTACAAGTATAGGTTTAATTGTTTTTCATAAAGTAAATGACTCTATAAAATATCTAATGATTCGACGCAAAGATAGTTTGGGCTATGTTGATTTCATGAGAGGAAAATATAATTTAAATAATAAAACACATTTGTTAAATATTTTAAATGAAATGACAAATGAAGAGAAATACAATATTTTAAATAAAGATTTTAATTCTTTATGGAATACACTTTGGGGCGACTATGTTAATAATCAATATAAAAATGAAAAAAATTCTGCTTATGATAAATTACGAATACTTAAAAGTGGAATAATTATTAACAATAAATATTATAATTTAAAAACACTACTAGAAGAAAGCAATACTAATTGGTGTGAACCTGAATGGGGTTTTCCAAAAGGTAGAAGAAATTATATGGAAACTGATATTAAATGTGCGTTGAGAGAATTTCAAGAAGAAACTGGTATTTCAAAAGATAATATAAAAATAATTAATAATTTAGTGCCATTTGAAGAAACGTTTATTGGTTCAAACTATAAATCCTACAAACATTCATACTATATCGCAAGTATCAATAATTTAAACTTTGATATTTCAAATAATAAATATCAAAAATCAGAAGTGAGTAAATTAGAATGGAAAACATGTAATGATGCGCTTAAATCTATTAGAAAGTATAATATTGAACGTAAAGAAGTCATAATTAAAATAAATTTATTATTAAGCACACATGAAATAATATAATGAGAATATCGTTTTAAATATATTATATATTAAATATATATAATATGTTATACCCTGATTATGACGATGAGGAATTCAATAATAAAATAACTTTAAAAAAGGAATTTAATGAACATAAATATACAACTAATATATCAAAAAATGTTGAAGAATTAGAAGATTACAGTAATAAATTATGTAATTCTGAATTTGAATTAGCACCTCACCAAATGTTCATAAGAAATTTTTTATCATTTCAAACACCATATAATAGTATTTTACTATATCATGGATTAGGAACTGGTAAAACATGTTCGGCAATTAGTATTGCTGAAGAGATGAGAGAATATAATAAACAAATTAATAGTAAATCAAAAATAATCATAGTAGCATCTCCTAATGTTCAAGATAATTTTAAATTACAGTTATTTAATGAAAATAAACTTAAGAATAATAAAGGACTTTGGTATTCAGACGGTTGTGTTGGTAATAAACTTATTAATGAAGTAAATCCAGCATACAGTAAAAATTTAGATAAAGAAAGTATTGTTAAAATGGTAAATAAAATAATTAGAAATAATTATAGCTTCTATGGTTATACAAAATTTGCTAATATTATTTCTTCTATATATAATTCGAGTGATAATGTTGAATTAAATATTCAGAAACTAAGACAAGTTTTTGATAATAATTTAGTTATTATCGATGAAGCTCATAATGTTAGATCTACAATGACAGAATCAGGTGGTAAGAGTGCTGTTGATATGTTAGATATATTAGTTGAAAATACTAAAACATTGCGTCTCTGCTTATTATCAGGCACACCAATGTATAATGACAATACTGAAATTATATGGCTTTTAAATTTACTTAATAAAAATGATAATAGAGAGATAATTAAACGTATTGATGTATTTGACAGGAACGGGAATTTTATTGTTGATGATGATGGTTATGAAATTGGAAAAGAAAATTTAATTAAACATATGAGGGGATATGTTTCCTTTATTAGAGGAGATAATCCATATATGTTTCCATTTAAAATATATCCTGAAATGTTTGCTAATATTGAAAATAAATTAATGCGCTATCCAGATTATTCTTTTAATGGTAACAAATTAGAAAATAAAATAAACTATATTGACATATATGTTAATAATTTAAACAAATATCAAGAATCCGGTTATGAACTTATTCTAGAAAGTATTTTAAAAAAGAAGGAGATTAATTTTGAAAAAATAGATGCGTTTGGTTATACTGAATTAGAAGACCCTATTCTGGGATTAAATATTATTTATCCAAATGACATTATTGACGAACATATTCAAGGTAGAAAAGTTATTTCAAAATCTGAATCCAAAACTAAATCAAAAAGTGAATCTAAAAGTAAATCTAAAGGTGGTAGCAAAACTCCTAGTATTTCTGATTTTAGACAATATAAAACAGGAGAAGATATTGTATCATTTCACTCAGCGGCAAAAGCGCCTTACAATGAATTTTCAAATTTATCACAAATTAAAGAAGGTATTGAAATAAATGGTTTACGTTTTATTTCAACTGAACATGCTTATCAAGCACAAAAATTTATTAAAGAAGATAGACAACGTTTTAGCATGGATGGAGATTTAGGTAATGTTGATGGTTTTAAACTTATCTTTCCTGAAAAAGATGTTAAAAAAAAGAGGGAATTCTGGATGAAAAAATATAATATCGGTATTATCGCAAAAACCGCTACATCAAAAGCTAATGTTAAAAAACTAAATCTACGCGAAGATCCATCATTCGATGTAAAACAAAATATCTCTCTCTGGCTTAATATTCTACGTGAAAAATATAAAATAGATTATTTTAGAGACATGCTTTTAAGCACAGATGATAAATATTTATTAGAATTTTCTAAGTCGGCTAAACGTGATAGTGATGCTGGAAAAGAACCATTCTATAATGGATTAATTGAAAAAAATGTATTGTATGGTTCAAACATAATGGGAAAATTATTAATGTATATTCGGGACGAAATTAAAAATCCTAAAACAGAAGATGAAACTGATTCAGAAAGTGAACCTGCTATTGAAGAAACCGATTTTGATGTTAAAAAGGCTTCTAATAGTAAAAAAACTTATGATGATGGTTACGATGATGGATATAAATTATATGATGAAATATATGATAATGGTTACAAAGATGCTGAATTAAATATTAGGGACGGAACTCCTGATAAAATAATTAAAAATCCTGTAAACAGCTATGATAATGGATTTAATGATGCTCTAAATGAAATATATTTAGAAGGATATAATGAAGGTATGGAAGAAAATAAAATTAAGAAAAAAAATCTTAAATCTGTTAATTATAAATTATTTGTCGGTTCTGTTGGTCTGAACTCAATTATGGATTACACAGATACAAAGAACCCTCCTTCAAAAACAAATTTTAAATACAAATCTGAAATTTTAGATAAGTATGGTAGAATATTTAGTAGAGAGAATATAGGCAAATACAGTTCTAAGATTGAATCGGTTTGTAAAAATATCGATAATAGTGAAGGTATTATTCTTATTTATTCTGAATACATAGATGGAGGAATTATTCCCATGGCATTAGCACTTGAAGAGATGGGATATAATCGTTATGGTAAAGTTCCATCTTTATTTAAAGAGTCACCTGTTCCTACTCTTGGTAAATATGTAATAATTTCTGGTAATAAAAATATTTCACCAAATAATATTAGTGATATTAAAGCCTTAACAAATAATGATAATTTAAATGGAGAGAGAATTAAAGTATGTATCATTTCTCGAGCTGGTGCCGAAGGTCTAGATTTAGTAGGTATTCGTCAAATTCATATATTAGAACCATGGTATAATATGAATCGAATTGAACAAATTATTGGTAGAGGTGTAAGAACATGTAGTCACAGTAGTTTACCATTTTTAAATAGAAATGTACAAATATTTTTACATGGTTCTAGAAGTAGAAATACAAATGTTGAAATGTTAGATCTTTATATCTATAGAAAAGCAGAAGAGAAAGCTATTAAAATTGGTGAAGTGTCACGCATTTTAAAAGCAAATTCAATTGATTCTATATTAAATATTGAACAAATGAATTTTAGTGAAGATATTATGAATATTAATGTTGACCAAACTTTATCAAATGGTAAAAATATTATTTATAAAGTAGGTGATAAACCATATTCTTCAATGTGTGATTATATGGAAAAATGCCAGTATATTGACGACGAAACAAAAGAGAAATATAATCAAATACTTTATTCTAAAGATATAGACAAGTCAACATATAATGAATCTTTTATAAAAACAAATATTGAAATTGTTATTAAAAAAATAAAATTTTTATTCAAACATCACTACTTTTATAATCGTAATGATCTATTTGCTAATATTAGAAAAATGAAAAATTATTCTGATGAACAAATATATATAGCATTAAACACATTAATTGAAGATAAAAGTGAAATAATTAAAGATAAATTTGGTAGAGATGGTACTTTGGTAAATATCGACGATTATTACTTTTTTAAACCTGTTGAAATTGATAATGTAAATACATCTGATATAAGAATACCAGTTGATAGTAAAATTGATGAATTAAAAATCTCTCTTAATAAAAAACAAAGTTCTAAAGAAAAAACTAAAAAGAAATCAAATGATGATGAAATAAAATATGTTAATTTAATTAAAGAAATTATTAGTAAAGTATTGTTATCAGAACATATTGTTGATATAAAAACAATTGATACACAAAGTAATTATTCATGGTATCAATTCTACGCAATTATCAAATCAATATTGCTCCATAATAAGGTTGATAATTCTATTATAGATACTATTCTTTATAATCATATTTTTGAAGAATTAATTCTTGAAGATGTATTAATAATATTAAAATTTAGTGGAAAAATAAACACAGAAGATTTAGTAGATACTAAAATAAAAGGTTATGTTAAAACAATTGAAGATAAAATTGAAAATTATTTTTCTAATTATATAATAGAATATAACAGTGTAAAATATATTTTACTTTATAATGATACTAATAAAAATGAATATCAGTTATATGAATATCTTAATAATGAAGAATGGGATCCTTTAAATAATGATATTTTTGCTAAATATTTAGCAATTGATGCGTTTCAACAACAACTTTATTCTAAATATAAAATAATTACACCAAATAGTAATTTAAATAATATATATGGTTCTTTAAAAAAAATATCTACAACAGATAGTAAAAATTCATTTAAAATATATGATGTAAATATAAGTAGTAGAGGTCAAAATTGTTCAAAAAAAACTGTATCTAAATCTAGAGAAACTTTTAAGATGATACCATCATCACAAAAATTTTTAACAAAAGAATTAAATAATCAATATGGAATCTGTTTTTTAACAGAAGTTTTATTGCGTTACTATGATATCATTAATAAAGACAAAAAAATATGGTTTTTATCAAATGTTGAACATAGTTTAAATATTGTCCAAATTACTAAATTAAAAAAATAATATTTAAAACTATTTTTCTAAATTAATTTTATTAAAATTAATTGAATTTAAAAAATTAATATTCATTATATATAATGGCAAATCGCTCAAAATTATATACAAAAAGTCTATTGAGTAAAAATGTTACTATACCATTTACAAAAATTGGAAAACATATTGATAAATTACTTCTTACTAAAATAAAAAATAAATATGAAGGAAAGTGTATATCGGAAGGTTATGTTAAAAACAATTCTTGTAAAATTGTATCGTATAGTTCTGGCACAATTTTAGACGGTGATGAGGCTGACTTTTTAGTTGTATTCGAGTGTGATATATGCTTGCCTATGGAAGGACTTAAGGTGGAATGTATTATTCGTAATATTACAAAAGCAGGTTTACGTGCTGAAATTAATGAGGATGTGTCGCCTATTGTAATATATTTAGCACGCGACCATCATTACAATAATACAATATTTTCTAAAATAAATATAGGTGATACTATTAATGTAAAAGTTATCGGTAAACGTTATGAACTTAATGACCCTAATATTTCTATACTTGGTGAACTTATTGATAGTATTGTAAAACGTGAACGTCTTGAAATTGAATAAATATTATTAATAATTTTAATATTATTTATATTTTTTTCTTATTATGTATTATATGGCAAATAATATGGAAAAATCATTAGAACAGTTAGAAATTGATATCTCAAATACAGTAGAAAATACTGTTGAAGGCGCACGTAAAACAACACGAAGAGTATCTAATGTAGCAAATGAACTTAAAGACCATCTTATTAAAAATTATCCTAACGGGTTTACGTTAGAAAATATAATGGACTTAGTTATTGATGCTATGCAATTTTTAAATAAAATGATAAGAATGTCTGGACATCAAAAGAGACAATGTATTATTGATGGATTATTGTTATTATTAGATGAAACAAACAGTGGTGAATTAGAATTTTATGAACCTATTATTAAATCAATGATTCCTAGTGCTGTTAATACGCTTATTGATGTTGAAAAGAAGAAGGTAAAATTAAATAAACGTGTAAAACGCGGATTAATGGGATGTTGTTGTTAATTTTAAATAATTATATAAACTTATTTAAAATTATAAATTACAATTATTATTATGGAAGTTGCAACAGAAAATAAGGTTGTTCCAATTGATAGACTTACAAAAATACGTGATGAAATTGAATCGTTTGATAAAGGTCAACAAATTCAAATTTTAAAAATATTGAAAGAAAAACAAATTCCAATTAATGAAAATAAAAATGGTGTGTTCATTAATTTAACAAATGTTGCCGAATCGATAATTTCTGAATTAGAAAACTATATAACACATATTTCAAACCAAGAAAAGATATTACAAGAAAATGAAAACCTAAAGGATAACTACAAACAAAATTTTTTTGATAAAGATAATAAAGAAACCTTACAAAATAATGTAAATGCTGGCTTTATATGATAAAGTAAATGATTATTCATTAACTAATGATTTATTTTTAAAATTTACTAATAAAAATATGGAGACATCTAAAATTAATGAAAAAGAAGCTAAAAAACCCCAAACAAAAAAGGAAAAGGAAAGATATATTGTTCCCACACAAAAAGATAAGTTATTTTGGTGTTTTTATATATTTTATAAAGGTTTAGATGATTACATTAATATTAAAAATAATCATTTCTCTATCGAAAAACAAATGAAAATTGAATTTGTTGACATTATTCGTAACAACAAACCATTGTTAAAATTTTATAATTTAAAACGCAATGATATTGAGAATCAACTTGTAAATGAGTCTGTTATAGAAAAAAATCTATTTTTTCTTATGTGTATCTACTATGATATTAATGTTATGATTGTTAATAACGTTTTTTATTATGAAATTGATAATAATAGTGAAAACATAAATGTTGTTTCTTTAATAAACGGTTCATATTGTGTTGATACTAATACTGAAAATGTAGATTTTTATAGATTAAATTATTGTAAAATGGACAATCTTAATCGTTATGTTAAACCCATGTCAGGTTATAAATTACCTGAATTACAAAATATTTGCTTGAAATTGAATATCAGCATAAATTATGATTCAAGTGATAAAACAAAGAAAAAAAGTGATTTATATGAAGATATTTTGTTATTAATTCAAAGTATAAATTAATTGATTTAATAATATATTACAAATATATATACAATGGAGGAACTAATTAAACAGTATTTAGAGAATTCAGACCCAGATACTGAATTAGAAGTTCGTTTTGGAACTAAGGGTAAAAAAATTACAAAAATTAATTATGATAATGTTATTAAAAAACTTAAATCTATTGGTTTTGAATTAGCAGAAAATTATTCTGAAGAACGTTTACGTATTATGATTGATGGCAAACGTGTTCGTTGTGATATTAATGGAATAGATAGTATATCAAATTATTGTAAAAATGATGATATTAAAAAAGTTAAAACTGTAAATTATAAATTTATAGAAAAAAGATATATTCGAAATTCTGATGGAACAGAAGTTAAACCTGTTGATAATTCAGAATTCAATTTCAGAGTTTCTTATCAGAGTGAAAAACTCATCGCAACTGATTTATATGACGAGATTGTATCTGATTGGAAAACACAAAAAAAAACATTTAGATTTATTAATCGTATTTCATTCATACATCCTGATATTCCTTATGTTAAATTTGATTTAACTGTTGTTAAAACCTCTACAAAAAAAGGTGGATTTTATGTTCCAGAATTTAATATCGAAAGTTCAAATGTATTTAATAATCCAGAAAACTATGAAATTGAAATTGAACTCCTTCATACCGATGATACAATAGAAAATGTCATCAAAAATATGAAAAAATCAATTAAACATGTTCTGTGTGGTCTTCAAGAAACAAACTACCCTATTACTGAAAGTGAACAATTACAAGTTTTGTATAATTACAAGAGTTTAATTAATAATAAAAAATATTTAGAACCAAAAAAATTCACAGATTCTGAGTATAATGAAGCAAAGGCACTACAGAGAGATTCTCGTAATTTTATAGGCCCTAACCAAATAACGTTACAATTTAGTAATATTATGAAACAAAACGCTGGACAAGTTGATAACATTAATAATAATTATACTGTTACTGAAAAAGCAGACGGTTTGCGTAAATTAATGTATATAAACAATGAAGGAAAAGCATA
>CEQL01148073.1_pt1 | contig 13510 bp, 11 predicted proteins | sample 356281 | NCBI WGS metagenome assembly CEQL01 (sample SAMEA2621203, study PRJEB7988) | marine metagenome | biome: marine biome (ENVO:00000447); feature: surface water layer (ENVO:00002042); material: "saline water (ENVO:00002010), including plankton (ENVO:xxxxxxxx)" | depth 5 m
AAAAAAATGCTGCACTTGCTGATAAAGATCTTGAAAATCAAAATATTAGAGAGCAGAGACAAGGATTAGCTGAACAAGCTGTTGAATTAGAACAAAAAAATGAACAATTACAAAAATTAAAATCAGACTTAGAAGAGGATTTTCAAAAAAGCAAAGAAACGATTGAAAATTTAAAAAATCAATTAAAAACTCTAGAAAGTATATCAGATGGAAAAGTTACAACCGAAGATATGAAAAAACAGATAAATGAGGTTAAATCTGAATTAGGAAATATTATTGGTAATTTAGAAATCGAACTTATAGATTTAAAAGGTAAATTGGATAAATGTGAAGAATCAAAAAGAAAAATATCAGAAAATTTAGATAAATTAAATAAAGATCATTTGAAATTTGTATTAGGTGAAATCAGGAAAAATAAATATACTTTTCAACCAAAAGACATTCAAGATGTAATAAAAGATTTAACAGATAAAAACATTATAAGTAGTGAGGATAAAAATGAAGGAAGAAAATTAGAGAAATTATTGACTGATTCTTTAATTTATCATCCAGACGATATTAATAAAAGTGATGAATCTACAAAAATAGATAGAATTGTTTCCGAATATTTACCAGCAAATGTGTTTAATAGACCGAAGCAAATATCAAAAGAAGAAAGAGAAAGAGAACGAGAAAGAGAACAAGAAAGAGAACAATCAAGAGAAATATTAAATAGGAGATTAGTTGAAAAAAGAAAAAAAGAAGATAGAGATAAAGCAGAAAATAAAACAGAAGGAGGAAAAAGAAAAACAAAGAAGAAGAAGAAATCAAAAAAGAAACGTACTTTAAGGAAAAAGAATAAAAGCTTAAAAAAAAGAAAAAGAAAAACAAGTAAAAAATAAATATATATATTGATATTTAAAAATATGAATATATTATAAATATATATAATGGATAATAATAATGAAGCTATAGAAAATACAGGAAAGTCAAATTTAGCTTTAAGTGCAACTGTTTTACTATTAATGAATAAATTGAAAGAAAAAAAAAAAACTATGTCGGAAGGTGTAACTTCACCAAAGACAGGTATTTTTCTTGGAGAAGAAGATGATACTGTAAATAATGATGATAATAATAATGATGATAATAATGATGATAATAATAATAATAATGATGATGATGATGAATATGAAGAAGAAACAATTGGATATGATCAAAATGATAAATTATATCCAGAATATAAAAAAACAGGAGATAGTTTTGTTGATGATTCATTCAGTTCTGATGAATCAGAATTAGGATCTGATTCTGATTATACAACATTTTTGAAAAGAACTCCATCAATATTTGAACAACATAAAAATTATATAAAAATAAAAAAAGAAAAAAAAGAGGAGGATGAATTGAATTTATATTTGAAAGATATTGTTGAGTCTATGTCAAAATGGATGATTGAAAAAGACTTTGGAGGAAATTTAATAAGAGATCAAAAAGATAATTTAAAAAAAAAGTATCTTGTTACTGATGATATTATCGGAAGTATTAGGAATAAAACTAAAAATGAAGATCTTGAAAAATATTCAAAAGATCTATATAAAGCTATTTCAAAAATAAGAAAATCTAATAATGATGATGATGATGATAATAAAAAGCTCCAAAAAATAAAAAATATTTTTAGAGAAATAATGGGATCGATTACAGCTAGAACTGAACCTAATGAAAAATTAAATAGAACATATAATAAATATGGAAAAATTAATTATAATGAAATATTTAATTTTATTGAGGAATCGGGTAATTTAGTTACTGAAGATACAACTATGGAATCCTATGGTGGTCAGAGAGAACAAATTAAACATAATTTAAAATTAATGTATAAACAGCTACATAATATGGTAGAGAATGCCCTTGATAAACAAAAAACAAAAATATTTGGGAAAGAAGATTTAAAACCTATATTATATAAAATTTTGAATCAAATAATTTACCCCCTTAGAGAAAGTAATGACAATAAATCAGTAATTACATTAATTGATAATTTACTTTTTACTAAGGATAATACAAAAAGAGGATTATTAAATGATATAACTTTTGGAAAGGAAACTTTCTTTGTTAAGGCAGCGTTAAAAAAAGATTCAAATTTTTTATTTTTAAAATTTATTAAAGATGAGAAAGATGAATTAAAATTACATCTTCATACAATGAGTCCACAAGGAAAAAGAAATGGTATTTTTTATTTAATTAGAAAACATCCGACACAAGAAAAATATGATGATGATCTTTATGAAGGAGCTTATTCAAATAGTCAAGTTTTTACAAGAAAACTCCCATCATCATCATCAAAAATGCCCAAAGGACCACCGCCGTATCCACTTCAAAGAAATCAAGGACAAGTGCGTAATATAGGTACAAGCGATATCATAAATATGAGCTCAAAACCTTACGATCCTAAATCTCAAATGTGGATAAATCCGTCGGATGAAAATTATGAAGAAGATTTGAGAAAAGATTTGGGAAAAGATTTGGAAGAAGATTTGGAAAAAAAAGCTGTGGCCATAATTAATCAAAGAGATAGGAAAACAAGATACAATTCAGGATTGGTTGTCGATAATAATGAAGAGGATAATAAAATAAATAAAAAAGTAACAAAAAAAAAAAGACCTAATTCTAATTCATCTAAAATCGGACCTCTTGCAATTGAGGATTTTGAAGGAGGAAAAAGAAAAACAAGGAAAAATAGAAAAAGAAATTAGGAAATAAAATATGAACCAAATATAAATGAGAGAAGTAATAATAGATGGTTTAATAGGTGGAATAATAATAGGTGTATTTTCATATTTTGTAAAAAAGTATGATATAAATCCAGCAAATTTAAAAATAACAGGATACTTATTAGGATTACCTATATTATATTTTTATTTAATACACATAACTTGGAAAAAAAGTAAAGAAGCAATGATAGCATTTACAAAACATATAGCATTAGGAACAACATTGACACTATTTGCAATGATAGTAACATTATTACTAATGAACCAATCAATGAACAAGTTGTTAATAATAAATATAGGAATGTTAATAGTATTTATATCAATATACTTTGAATTTGAGGTATATAATAGAATATAAAAATTGAAAGAAATAATACATAACGATAAAGAAATATAAAAATACAAATAATAAATGTCTGAATGTGATCCAATGTTATGTATACCAAGAGTATCGAATGAAATAAAAAAGAAATACATAATAGAGAAGATAAACAAATTAAACTGGGGAATAATAAAATTATTTAATGAAATACCATTATCAAAAGAGAAAGATTATAAAAGAATAATGATAAAACTGGATTGGAATAGAGATGATGAGACGTTAAGATATAAAGAAAAAATAAAAAACGAAGAAGTAATAAAAGTAGTATATGATGAGAATAGTCCTTGGTTTTGGAGAATAAATAAATTTAAATAAAAAAAATAAAAAATATTTTACATTATATAGAAAATATGGAAGAAAATTTAGAAGGAGTCTCACCAATGTTAAAACATTACAAAAAGGCGGACTATAAAGATGAAAAGAAGGATAAAAATGAAAAGGAAAAAAAAGAAGAAAAAAATGAAAAGAAAAATTGAAAAAATTATTTAAATATTATTTTTTAATTTAAAATAATATTGAAAATGTTCAGATTAAACTTAAGTAAACTAATAAGAAAAATGAATAACATAGATATACCAGAAAAATGTCAAGCTTATAGATTTATTCCAGAATCATTGAATGATATATGTGACTGTAAAGATGAATGTAAATATAATGGAGGAGGAGGTATTATGATAAATACGAGTGAATTTCCCCCGTTAACCCCCCTTTACAGGTTTGGCTCAACACGGGGGAAAATACCCCTGAAGGTTGATTAAAATTGAATATAAAAAAAAAGAATATCAAAGAAAATATAAAAATGTCAGAAAAAGAAATAAGAAGAAGAGTATTGATGTGCGAATATAAAAAGAATTTAAAAAATTATATAGTAACATCAAGATTTAATAATTCAACTTGGAAAGAGAATAAAGAATATAGAGAATCAAATAAAAGAATAGGATGTATATACTGTTCACCAGTAACAATAACATCAGAAATACCCCAAGATATGATATTATTTGTATTAGAAATGAATAATGATAATAATAAAATATTAGGAATAGGTTTAGTAAGAAATCATCCAATAATGAATAAATACAATGTATATAAAAATGGCAACTATAATAGGTATACATATGTAGGAAAAACAAGAATAGATAGAAATGATATGACAAATGAAGAAGAAATAGTAATAAAGGCATTGGAAATATTATGTTTTAAAGGAGCGCAGAATTTAAAAAGAGGACATGGAATAAATTTGTTTCCAATAAACCTATTATATAATTGTTTAAAGAAGATAGACATAGTAGACTTTATAAAAAAAATGTTCAAAGGAAGAATAGAATAAAAATAATTAAAAAGTAGATAATATAAATATAAAATTTATTATAAAATAGATTAATATTTTATAATAATGAATGATGAATACAATGTAAAAAATTATAGTGATAAAGACTTATATAATATATTAGACTTAGTAAATCCAACAGATAGAGAATTGGAAGCAAAATTAAATAATATGATATGGAAATATGATAATATAGGTGGAGAGTCAGGAGAAAAATTAAGTAAATTTTTTACAGATATTTATGAACATTTTTTTGAAGTGGATGAAGAAGAAGAAGAGGAAGAAGAAATATTATATAAAGAAGAAGAAAAAAAAGAAGAGAATGTAGAGAAAGAAGAATTAGATGAAAAAAAAAATGAGAATCTAGATTATAATTTTCAATTAGAATATTCAAAAGGAAAACTAAATCCATTATTACAACAGACAGTAAAGAGGATAGTAAGTATAGATAGTCAATATAGAGATAATAAAGCAACAATGTCAACAGATTATACTTTTAATTTATCAGATCCATTAAAAGATGTAGTAAATTTAAGATTATATTCAATTCAAATACCATATACGTGGTATACAATAAATACGAATTATGGAAGTAATTTTTTTATGATAAAGGGAAACACATCGGGAATAAATAATGGAAATCACGACTATAAGATAGAAGTACCAGTAGGAAATTATACAGCAGCAGATTTGATAACAGCAGTAAATGTATCATTACAAAGTTTGAAAACGAATGAATTATATACAGATGCAAGTTTTGGAGAAACAAATATAACATATGATCCAGCAAATTCGAAATCAAGTATAAATTTAGATTTGACAAAGAATTATAATGAGAATCAATATAATTTAGTATTTCAAAATTGGACAACACCAAATTCTTTAACAAGATCAGGATCAATAGCATCGTTTTTAGGATTTAATAGACAAACATATAATATAGATAAAATATATTCAAATTTAACAACATTATTATTACAGTCACAAACTGCATTAGCAGATGAGAATGAATCAATATATTTATTAGATGAAACAAATAATTATTTTACAATATACAATTATAAAAGTAATTCAACATTAGATAAAGAATTTATAACAGATGCAAGTACGAATTTTACAATATTAGATACGATAGAGATAAGACTAAGTGGATTAGCTTTAAATACAACATATTCAAGAAATGAATTAGTAACAGAATTAAACAATCAATTAGAGAGTAATACAAAATTAGTAAATTCAAGAATAACAAGAGTAGATGAAACAAACTCGGAAATAAAAGGTTATAATAAGTCACATTTTGAATTAGAAATAAGATTAAATAGAAATTTAACAAATAATGAAATAAATAAAAAAATAGCAATAGTATTTCCAAACGATACAAGAATATGGATAGGTACAACATCAGCATTTGTATTTGATAATATAGGATATGAAATGAGTAATATAGTATCAGAGACAAGATCTTCATTAGATAAGTTTGTAATATCGACGAATCCGTCAATAAAAGTAGAATGTATAAAAGAGAATTTTGATTTATCAAGAAATGATATAGATATAATATTAGATAATTCACCACTAGCAGGGTATTTATTAAGTGAATATTTACAAAAAATAAATGAAAAAATAATAGAAAATAATATAAATAATATTTTTAGAATATCAACAACAAATGTAAGCATAAATAGTGATTCAAGGTTCAGTTTAAAAATAGATTTAACAAAGACATTTACAAATAGTCATTTTGTATTAAATTTGTCAGATACAATAATAGGAGAATTAATAGATAGTTCAGGAGATAATATACCAATATCAAGTACCTTTCAGCATCGATTTGCAACAAATAAAACATTTACAACAACAAATAAAAGTATTTTGAAATTACAAGCCAATAGTGAAAATATAAGAAGTAGTTTGAATTATGATGTTTTACCAACAGTATCAAAAACATATACAGATATATCAGAATTATTAGAAGATATAAATGAAAATTTTATATCATTCAGTGATGCAAATGGAAATCAAATATTAAATGGAAGTAATATATCTTATATACAAGATGGAAATGAATTTCAAGTAACTTTAGTATTAAATATAAATGTTATAATAACACAGAATGATTTTAAGGTAATATTCGAGGATTCAGGAGCAAGTGAAACTTGGTCAACATCAGATCAAAATAATTCGTGGGCCTATAATTTTAAAATAGGTCAAAGAGAATATAATTTAAATGATTATAGCGTATCAAATACAAGTTATTCAGAAATATTAGGAAATCAGGTAATAGGATCCGATTTTTTAAATTTAGATTCAACAAACAATAAAATAACATTGTCACCAGTAGAAATATCAGAAGGAGGAGAAGGAATATATACAAGTGATAATTTGAATACAGATATAATAGAAATAACACCTGGAAGTTATACGAGAGGAGAATTAGTAAAATCAATAAATACAGCATATTCAACAAAGACATTAAGTAATGGAACATTATTATCAATTGTATCAGATACGTCAACCGGTTTAGACTTTACAAAAATAAGAATAAATGTAAATAGAACATATAGAGCAAAAGATTACAAAGTAGTATTTTATGATCCATCAAGTTTTGTAACATATGCAATAGGAACAAATATAGTAACAAATACAACTTGGGATGCAACATTAGGTTGGATATTAGGATTTCGTATATCAACAGAGTACAATTTATCAGAATATACATCAGCTATAACAGGAAACAGTAATATAAGAACAATAGTAGGAGATAATGTAGTAAGTGTGAGTATATATAATTATTTTTTAATTATATTAGATGATTTTAATCAAAATCATTTGAATGATGGAGTAGTAACAACAACATCAAAACAGACGAGTATGCCATTAGCATCATATTCAGTAAGATCAGAACAAAGGGCAGATCCAGTAACAGGAAAATCAATAACATCAACAATAAAGAAGAATGGGCAACAAATGACACAAAAAGAGATATATGCAGCTCAGGAAATAATAAATGATCAAGTGAATGCTCAAGATTCAGTAAACGTAATATCAACAAAAACATCTTTAAAGAATAAGGGAGTGCAATATTTTTCTAGTGGTCCTTTTGCAAGAAATGTATTTGCTTTATTGCCATTAAAGATAGCAGGATTACCAAATAATTCAATTTATGTAGATTATGGAGGAACATTACAAAATCAGGAGAGAACATATTTTGGTCCAGTGAATATAAATAGAATGTCAGTGAAACTAATGAATGACAGAGGAGAGATAGTAGATTTAAATGGAGCAAATTGGTCATTTTCATTCGTATGTGAACAATTGTATCAGCAACAAAAAATATAATATGAATATATAAATGAACAAAGTAACATTGTTTGATAAAGTGGGTTATTTAGGTCCAGTAATATTATTAATAATAACAATAATATTATTAAGATATAGACATATTTATTTGATTTCATACATCATATTTTTGTATTTGAACAGTGGTTTAAATAAATTATTAAAAAATATAATAAAAGAACCAAGACCGAAAAAACAAATATTTAAATTTTTAGAAGAATTCCACGGATCAGACATTTATGGTATGCCATCAGGACACGCTCAATCAGTAGCCTTTACAATAATTTATTCATATTTGACAATACAATCAGATTTTACAACTATAATATTTTTATTTATAGGTTTATTGACTTTATACCAAAGATATAAATATGGAAGACATACAATTAATCAATTAATAGCAGGATTTATAATAGGATTGATATTTGGAATGATAGTGTATTATGTAACAAAATATTATATAGAAACACAAACAAAAATATCATTATTATATTTTATGTATAATTAATATATATATGTCTCAAAGTGATTATTTAAATTTAAAAAAGAAAAGAAAAATATTAGAAAATCAAGCAAATAATTTGAATCCAGTATTAGAATCTTCTCAATATACAAATTTCAAAGCATATAATTTAGAAACAACAGTAACAAATACAAAACAAACAAATAGTAATTTAATGCAAGAAAATAAACAAAGAATTTACAATATGGATATAAAAATACTAGATGAAAATTCAGAAAATTGCTTACCAGAATTCATATTATGTAATGATACTAAAAGTAGACCAAATAGAAAGCCATTAAAAGCATTTCAATCATTATGTTTTCCAATTATGAAAGCTCCAGGAAGAAGTGTACCAACATATTATAATGGTTCAACATTAAAGAAACCCGAACCAATAAATTGTGATTGTTTGAGAAAACCACATTTAAAAAAATGTAATTGTGATTATGTAGAAAAACCAATAAAAAATAGTTGTTGTTAAGCTAATATTATATATAATTAAATATATATAATACAAATGAGTAAATATTTTGATGACAAAGAATTATTTTTAGGACCAAAAATGGACCAATATGGGAGTCATATGATAATATCTGATGTGAAAAAACCAATACAAACAAAATATTTGTATATTGATACTAAATTTAGAGATGATTATAGCGATGATTTTAAAATAGACTATAATTTAACTTTGGATGAAAGAATAAATGAAATAAGAAGTCTTTATTTAACAAATATAGAAATTCCAATTACATTTTTTAATATTTCTGAAGATTTGGAAAATAATGTTTTAAAAGTCATTGAAGGTTCAAATGAACATTTAATAACTATTCCAAATGGTCAATACTCTGAATCAAGTTTAATTAGTGAAATTGATTCTCAATCAAGTGGTAAAGGTCTTTCTTTTTCACCTACTTCTGCAAATATAACAATAAAAACAACAATAACTGCATCATCCGATATAACAGTTGTATTAAATGTAGATAAATATGGTTCATTAAAGAAGAAAGATTTTACATCAACTTTAGGTTGGTTATTAGGATTTAGAAAGCCATCTTATACTATAGCAAATCTAGGAACACAAGAGAGTGAATCATTTATAAATATAAAAGGACCAAAATATTTGTATTTAACAATAGATGAATTTAATGGAAGAATAAACAGAAGTGTGTTAGGAAGAATTCAGATGGATAATAAAAATTATGCTTATGGTGAAATATTACCTGCAAATGTAGGTAACGGATATTTAAAATCAGAATTAAGAATTTATTCAAAAAAAAATGATATATTCAGAATTAACTTAAAATTGATGGATGAATATGGACATATAATAAATTTGAATGGAGAGAACATATCATTAGCATTAACAGTAGAATTTGAATAAATATAAAAAAATACTAAAAATCAGTATTTTTTATTGTTGAATTAATAGGATACTCTCCAACCTATAAAAAAAATTCAGAATATATTTCCAAGAATGAAAAATGGAAAAATAAAAATCCTAGAACTAGTTTTATAATAATACTTGGAGAGTCTGTAATAAATTAATATATAAAATATGCCATTTTTGATATATTTTATAACGGAATTAATTGGATACTCTCCAACCTATAAAAAAAATCCGGAATATATTTCAAAAATTATAACAATTGCAAAATCACAATTAGAATAAATCATTGATTTTCATAGCAGAATATAAAATAAGTAATTAAATTAAAGAGTATTGTATAATATAATAAAATGAATGAACCATCAGAAGAACAGAAATATATAATAGAAAATGTTAAAAAAGGATATAATATAAAAGTAGAAGCAGTAGCAGGTTCAGGAAAATCAACAACAATATTATCAATAGCAAAAGAGATGGAAGATAAAGAAATCCTACAATTAACTTATAATTCAAGTTTGAGGAAAGAAATATTAGAAAAAGTACAAAAATTAGATTTAAAAAATATACAGATTCATACATTTCATTCACTAGCAGTAAGATATTATTCAAATGATGCACATACAGATACAGCTTTAAGGAGAGTATTATTGTATAAAAAAAGACCAAATATAGAAATAAAAAAAATAGATATATTAGTAATAGATGAAAATCAGGACTTAACAGAATTATATTATCAGTTTGTAATAAAATTTTTATTAGATATGAATGGAAGAGTACAAATAATGTGTATGGGAGACAAATTACAGTCAGTATATGAATTTAAAGGAGCAGATGCAAGATATTTAACAATGGCAGATAAATTATGGTCAGATTTTATAGGTTTGAAAACAAGTATATTTATACCAGCAACATTGAGAACATCATATAGAATAACAAATCAAATGGGAAGTTTTATAAATAATGTATTATTAGGTGAGCATTTAATGCTAACAAATAGATCAGGAGAACCAGTAAGTTACATATGTAATACAAGAACGAATATAAGAAATAAAGTATATCATACAATTAAAACATTAATAGAGAAGGGTGTATTACCAGATGATATATTTATTTTGTCAGCATCATTAAAAAGTGCAAATATAAGAAAATTAGAAAATAAATTGGTAGAAAATAATATACCTTGTCACATTCCAATATTTGAAACAGAAAAGTTGGACGAAAGAGTGATAGAAGGTAAAGTAGTATTTTCAACATTTCATAGTGTAAAAGGAAGACAAAGACCACACGTAATATTAATGGGTTTTGATAATAATTATTTTGTACAATATGCAAGAACATTGCCGAAAGATGAATGTCCAAATACAATATACGTAGGATGTTCAAGAGCATTAGAACATTTATATATAACAGAAAATGCAGAATATGAGGATGATCATACATTAGAATTTTTGAAAATGTCACATTATGATTTAAATAAATGTGATTTTGTGAATTTTATAGGAAATCCAAGAAAAAGAAAAATATCAGATTATTTTGAAAAAGAAGTAATGCAAATAGAATCAGATAAAAGATATGAAGTACCTTCAAGGATGGTACAATTTATACCAGAATATATATTAGATCAGATATGTCCAATAATAGATAATATATGTATAAAAGTTGATTTAGAAGATGAAGAAGAAATAAATATACCAAATGTAGTGAAAACATCATTAGGTTATGAGGAAATAAGTGAATTAAATGGAATAGCAATACCATGTTATTATTATAAAAAAAAATATGAAAAGAATATATTGATAGAGTTAATACATAATTCAATATTAGAATTAAAAGACAATGAACATATTTTTCTAAAAACAATAGTAAGAAAATTGCCAGAGAGATGTGAAAAAATAAATGATTTTTTATTTTTGGCAAATATACATAATTCAATAAAAGAGAGATTATATTTTAAATTAAAACAAATAAATGAGAACAGTTATAATTGGATATCAGAAGATATAATAGAAAAATGCATATATAGGATGGATAATATAATAGAAAATAATGAAGATAAACCACCTGAATTCGAGAAAGAAATAATACATAATTCTTTAGAAGTTTTACATAAAAATATAGATATAGAATTGAAAGAACATTTTCCAAATACAACTTTTAGATTTTCAGCAATAGTGGATGTATTAACCGATGAATGTATATGGGAATTAAAATGTACAAATGTTATAACAATAGAACATAAGATTCAATTAATAATTTATGCTTGGTTGTGGGAAATGATGGATAAACCAAAAAAATATTTTAAATTATTAAATATAAAAACAGGCGAAATCTATGAATTGAAATATCAAAAAGAAGAATTAACAAAAATAATAGTGTCAATATTAAAAGGGAAATATAGTAAACAAATAAACAAAAATGATAAAGATTTTTTAAATGATAATAAAAAATATATGAATAAAAAGACTGTAGAATACTTATTTGAAGATACTTGGAGATTTATTTTATATAATGAAAACAATAATAAATAATATAAAAAATGCTATTAAAAAATTTGATGATTTTTAATAATATTTAACAAATATATAAACATGAAAAAGAATAGTCTTAACGAAAACCAGTTAAGTGGGTCAGATCAAGTAGAAATCCATAATTTAGTAATAAACAGTAATAGTGTGAATTTAAATAATATTAGTTATTCTACAACTGTAAATGAAGTATCAGAGGGTTTAGCATTTTTTACAAATGACAATACTGTAAAAGATTCTTCGTTAAATTTATTGAATTTGCAAACAACTAGTTTGATCAACAAGTCAACTATTGCACAAAATTTTTGTATTAATGCTTATAATTTAGCTTCACAAAAAAATTTAATAAATCCATTAAAAAGTGATGTAGACTTTGATGAAATAATAGACGTTTCAATTAACGAATTAGCATTTATAGGAAGTAACAATGTAGATATTCAAAAAAATTTTTTTAATGATTCAAATATAGGTTTTATAAGAAGATCAAGAGCAAAAAACTTTGCAACAAATGCATTTAATATGTCTTTAGGATTAACTGTAAATCAACCTTTATCTACAAAGTTTTTTATAGAACCACCAGAACCTGAACCTGAGCCTGAACCTGAAACACCACAACCAGAACCTGAACCTGAAATACCACAACCTGAACCAGAACCAGAGCCAGAACCAATTCCAGAACCTGAACCTGAACCTGAACCTGAATTTCCAGAACCTGAACCTGAACCTGAACCTGAAGAAGATATAGTATTACGATTTGTAGGTGAATCATTGAAAACATACATAATATGGGATCATAAGCCAGATGGAAATACATTAAATCAAGAATTAAATGAATCTGAATTGCAATACTTAGATGAAAATGATGTACCAAGAAGATTAGATGGTGCCTTTGACGGTATAGGTATATATGAATTGTCACTTATTATAGAAAGATGGATAGGAAATAGCAAAAAATATAGGATATATTTTCCATCTATAAACAATTATTCATATGCTGATAATGAAGTTGGATTCCCTACTGTTACAGTAACTTATGATAATTATGGTCTACCAAATAATACATCACCTAATGATATTTCAGAATATTATACAGACAGAGAAATATTTTGGATTTTACTTGAATTACCGCCTCCAGAACCTGAGCCTGAACCAGAACCTGAAGTTCCACAACCAGAGCCTGAGCCAGAACCTGAACCTGAGCCAGTACCAGAGCCAGAACCAGAGCCAGAACCAGTACCAGAACCTGAACCAGAACCAGAGCCAGAACCAGAGCCAGAGCCAGAACCAGAACC
>CEQL01340015.1_pt1 | contig 13474 bp, 17 predicted proteins | sample 356281 | NCBI WGS metagenome assembly CEQL01 (sample SAMEA2621203, study PRJEB7988) | marine metagenome | biome: marine biome (ENVO:00000447); feature: surface water layer (ENVO:00002042); material: "saline water (ENVO:00002010), including plankton (ENVO:xxxxxxxx)" | depth 5 m
TACAGTATTTAGTCATCATTTTACCCAACCTACCATAACCAACAATACCAACTTTAAATCCTTTCATCTGTTGACCTACAAATGGTAAGTAATCCCAATTTTTTTCTTTTTTGGTAATATTATTTGATACTGTTATATTCCGCATTAAATCCAAAAGTAACCCAAATGCCAATTCTGATGTTGATGGTAAATCGTTTATCAGTTCTAAGTCATTTTTATGACATTGTATTTCAATACCCATAGATTCACAATAATTTAAATCAATATGATTTAAACCAGTTGATGCCGAATTAACTATACTAACACGAGTGCCATCTAACAAATCCTTATCAATTTTATAAGTTTGTTGATTTGGATTACAGAATATAGTATCAATGGACTCATTGATAAGTAAATCTCTAACCTCATCTTTATTACCAAGTTCCAGCATAAAAACCTTACCTTTACTCTGAATTAATTCATTTACACCTTCAAGGTGTAATATTGGTGTTATAACTGCTATACGTTTACCCATATAAATTTATTTATTAACTTATTTTTTTAATTTTACTTATAATTTCATTCATCACAGTAGGTGTATGACACATTGATAGATGAAAAAGACCATTACCATTTAAAAATACACCTACTTCTTTTAATTTATTAGTAAATAAAAGTTGGGCAGTTTCCGTTTCAAATAAATCCCTATCTTTTCTATTTTTGATAAACTTCTCTGTAAATACAATTCTGTTAAGTGGGCCACAACCAATGACTCTCATTTTTTTATCATATCTTATAAAGAAATTATTTAATTCATTTCTAAATAATTCACCTATTGAGTCTAAGTATTCGTAATTAATGTACTTATCATTTATTATGGATTCAAGTATTAATTTCGCCGAATACATACTCAATGGATTGGCTGAAAATGTACCACCATAAAAAACACCACTTGTTTTCATAATTTCAGACAAACCACCCACAGCACCTATTGGAAATCCACCGCCTAAAACTTTTCCGTAAGTTACTATATCGGGTTTGATACCAAAAACTCCTGCAGCCCCCTTCTTAGATAATCTAAAACCAGTCATTACCTCGTCAAGTATTAATAAAACACCCATCTTAATACAATGAGTTCTTAGTTTTTGTAAAAATGGTTTAATATCATCTCGTGGATTAGACCCTTGTACCACCTCTACTATTACAGCGGCCATATCGGGTGTTATCATAGTGAAACACTCATTATCATTATATGGTAATACTTTAAATAAATTATTAGTGCAATGTGGAACACCTTTATTATTTGGATGTTCCTCTAAAAACCCATCCAAACCCCCATGCCATCCACCATGAAATCTACCTATTATTTCCTTTCCTGTATGTGCTCTTGCTAATCTAATAGCCCTCATATTAGCCTCCGTACCCGAATTACAAAATATATACTCATCGTGTAACTCTGGGTTAATATAATTCTTTAAATAAGAATTCACTTCGGCTGTATAGCAATTTGGTATCGTATATATTGTACCACTGTGTAGTTGTTGACTTATTTTTTTAAATAAAGGGTTATTGTGTCCAATTATTTGAGCTCCAGAACCCATTGTTGTATCAATATAGGTACGACCTTCATCACAAGTAACATAACATTTATTTGCATTTGTTACTACCATTCTTCAACATGATTATAACCGAAAATCCTACCATTTGCATTACAATTACTGCACGGTGATAGGCCACGGTCTCCATTTTTAAGTTTATTTCTAAATTCCATTAGTTTTGCATCTGTCCATATCTCAAGTAATGGTTTATTTAAAACATTACCAAATTTAACAGTTCTATTGTACATATCTTGACAGCATAATAAAACATCACCATTCCAATCTATCATCATTGCATAATGTGTATAATAACATGCCAATTTTTGTGAGTCAAGTGAGTTGTCTCCGAAATATTTGTTTCCAGCTCTATTTGTATACAATAAGCCATAATTCTCCGACTCATCATACCATCTGTCTCTCAATGAATATAAAGTCTTATCAACATTACATTCATTAAATAAATTATTAAAATATTCAATTTGCTCGGGCCCGTCATACATACTAACTACAAACTGTTTAAGGCCTGCTGAAAAGATGTTTTTAATTAACGCAGGGCCTTTTTTTCGTGTTAATACATCACCATTGGTTACTATTTCTACATGGATGTTTCTATCGCCAAATTCCTTAACTATATCAACTATATATTTTGTGAGTAAAGGCTCACCCGTTCCACTGATATTTACTATACCCGTAAAATTTAGTGATTCTAATTGTTCGGCTATAGTTTTAACCACACCCATATCCATATGAATATTTTGATTAGGGTATTGTTTTGGATTAGCACGCGGACAAAATGGACAAGTTCTATTACAAATTTCATTAATATTCAACTCTACAAAACTAAATAATGGAACTCCATTATGTTTCACAACATTATTGATAGATGGGCGCTTTCTATCCATATTATCCTTCATGCCCTTTTTCATCTTCAATGTCATAACATTAAACTTTTTTATTAACTTGTGATATGTCAGTTATTACATTAATAGATATGCAATCTTTATCTGTTATCACGGCTTTAATTTTAATACCATTATCAATGGCTCTCATTTGTTCTAAATTGCGATGTTGTTCATTGGATGTTTGTTTATATGATACAAAATCTAATAAAGACTTTTTACTAAATCCATATATACCTAAATGTTTATATACACCACCCAATCTTGTTGTTAACGGAGTTAATAAACTATCAAGTGAATGATTACTAATTACTCTGTTAAAATCTGTTGCAAATAGGTTTTCGTCTAAATATGCCTTAACAATGTTTTCATCGCTCAAATCTTTTATTGATAATTGTGTACTAACTAAGGTTGACATTTCTATTTCTGAATTATCATATACTTCTACCAAATTATCAATTAATCTGGAATTTATAAAAGGCTCGTCTGCCTGTATGTTAATAATTACATCTACATCATTAATTCTTTTTACCACCTCTGCAATTCTATCAGTACCAGACTTATGAGATGTAGATGTCATCATTAATTCATAATCAAAATCTTTTAATATCTGGTATGTCTCATCATCATCTATAGCTATAATTAGTCTATCCAAATTCTTACATTTAGATACACGTTCTGCAGTTCGTATAACCATTGGTTTACCATTTATATCTGCTAATATCTTTTTAGGAAACCTCGTTGAATGTAATCGTGCCGGTATGATTCCTATTTTATTTTTTATTTCCACCGACATCCTTGCGTTCTATATCATTATGGTTTAACTCAACCCAATATATTTCATAACAGATTGTATCCTCAAGTGCTTCAAATCTATGATATGTACCAGGTTTGGCTATTGTTATCTCACCCGTTGATACAATTGTTTCATCAACCAAATCATAATCTGTAGCATGAATTGTGATTTTTAATTTTCCTTTTTCAATATAGAATGCATTGAACTTATAAACGTGTCTATGTTTAGAACAATACCCACCCTTTTTAGCTTCTATTCTATGTATTTCAAAATTATGATTTTTAAAAATTTCTTGAGTTAATCCCCAAATTTTTCCTTGTGTTTTCATTTATATTTTACTAATTTCCTATGTTTTTTAATATATCTAATTCTGAATTGTTCAATATTTTTATTTCACCATCATCTATTAGCTTAAAAACGATTTGTGCTTTTTCCAATCCAATATCTCTTCCTGCAAATCCAGAATTTTTATTTTTTAACCAGTGCACATCTTCTGCATGATGTTTTCCATCTTTTAATTCTGAATCTCTATAATAACATTGAACTGCGCCATCACTTTCTCCATAAAAAGAAAATCCATGTATAGTTATATCACTATATAATTTAACTGCAGTTAATATGGCTAATAGCCCCGTGCACGGTGGATGTTTTTTACCTAATAATGTACAGTTTTCAAAAAATTCAGAAATTTTTAATTTTTTTTCGTCCCGGTGTTTGGACATTATAAGATATGGAATATTTAGATTTTTAAATTGTTTTTTTACTTTTACATTTTTCTTTGCAGTTGGTGTTCTATACCATATATAAGATAATTTATCATAATTATTTGGAACAAAGTTATCTTTATAATATGTATTCTTAGTCGTTGCCCATATATCTGTTTTAGAACCTATGTATTTTTCAAAACCAGTCGTTAGGCATCTGTTAATTCGTATGACAACATCATACGAATCTATAATAGAACCATATTCATAATTTAAAACTGATGGGCTATTCCCTATAATTATTACTTTTGAATTTTTATCCATATTATTACATTATTATAATTTTATTCTACCCGATTGTTTATCTTTAGTCCAATCTGACGGCTCTTTTATCCAAAAAGTTTGGAATGATTTTCTAAGAAACGTGTCTTTAGATTTATTAGCCATACAATGATTAGTTTTGAACCCTTTTTCATCTTTAGGTGCAAATAAAAGTACACAATTACTCACATAAGGAGCGGACTTAATACAATCTTTAAATACATCCAATTGATTGCCGTTTTTGTATGGGGTGTACAATAAAGTTCCAATGGAATCATCATCCCCATCGTCTGCTAAATAATGAAGCATAGTTATAGCCTTATCACTCCTATCTGGATGAATCTCACCATAGTTATATCCCTGCGTGAATAAATTAAGTTCACTATAAAAATCTTTTGGTGATATTAACACAGATAATTTATTTTCTATAACTCGTAATACATCTTTATCTAATAATATATCGTAATACTCTTTTAGAAATGGTGTATCTGGAAAAACCGATGCAGATTGATTTACATATATATGATATGCTCTGATATTGGGTTTCTTCAAGGCACTATTCTGTGTGTATTGTTCTGTCTCTTGTATCACGCCGTCGTATAAATCTTTAGGTAAAAAATTTTTAACAATTAAATGACTCCAAGGTTCATTTGATACATCGGAATTTTTTATTTGATTTAAAACATATTTTTTATTAGCATCTAACATATAATACCATCCTCATTGGTTTTTGTTTCGTTCCAACATTAATATTTTTATTTATCTTGTATGGATATTTTTTCATAAAATTTTCAATCTCATTATTTGTGTAAATTTTATCATCTATTTCCACATATATTTCTTTTACAGTTTTTTCATATAATAGTTTTTTAGCCCCCTTTAACACTAATAAATCATTACCATCTACATCTATTTTTATATAATTAGGGATATCAAGTCCAAATTCGTAAACTAAACTATCTAAACTTACACCCAAAATACCAACATTAGATGAGATACCACGCTTGAATGGGTTACTATAATCAGAATTTAACATCTGAGTTTTTAACTTTTCACCAAAAGTTCCCTTTGACCCATTGTTTAACATATCGTATTTAAAAAAATTAAATTCATTGTTATTATTAATTGCTAAATTCATAGGAAAAATATTTGAAAATTTATTTTTAACACAAGTTTTAAGTTGACAATAAAAATTCATAAAGTTTGGTTCAAATGAAAATATTTTTATATCATTATGTATCATTGACGCCAAAAAAGAAAATCCACCTATATTTGAACCAACATCATAAAATATTGAATTATCATCAAATGATTCCAGCCAATCTAAAGTAAGTGGTTCATCGTTTATATAAGACGAACACCTTTTAGATGTTGATGAATTTATTGAGTAATCATCATCTGGATATATGTTAATAATTTTATCTTTATATTTTATTTTACTCATTTTTTCTCCATTAGTTTACCCACACCACTTACAAGTTCTTGAAATTGATTAAAATCTAACGATGTCGAAGAATCTGATAATGCATCATTGGGGTTTTTGTAAATCTCAGTAAAATACCCACTAACCCCACACATCATAGCAGATTGAGCATAAATAGATGCCATTTCTTTTCTACCTGAGGTTTTGGTTTGACCTTGATTTAGTGATTGACATGCATGCGTACAATCCATAACAACTGGATATCCTAATTTAACCATATCTACTATATTTCTTAAATCAACAATCACATTACCGTATGGTATGAGTGTTCCCCTCTCTGTCAGCATTATTTTTTCGTTGCCAACACTTAATACTTTTTCAATAGGTCTAATCATATCAATACCAGATAGTAACTGAAACTTCTTTATGTTTACAATTTTATTCGTTCGGCCTGCTGCTGTTAGTAAATCAGTCTGTCTACATAAAAATGCAGGAATCTGTATTATATCAACACTATCAGATATTATATCTGCATGAGATGGTGTATGTATATCTGTTAAAGTATAAAAATCTTTATTTATTTCTTTTAAAATTTCCCTACCTTTTTCTATTCCAACGCCTCTATATGAATCTACTGATGTCCTATTTGCTTTATCAAACGATGCTTTAAAAATATATGTAAATCCATATTTATCACATACTTTACTTGCAAATTTAGCCATCATTAAAGATTTATCATAATCTTCTAAAACACAAGGGCCTGCAATTATAAATTTTCTGCTTTTTATGTTATTGTATAAATCACTCATAAATTTTAACCCTACCTGTATCTACTAAACTCATAATATAATGTTTTTCTAAATCCCATCTATGTCTACCAGGTTTATCCGATGGGTTGGTTACTTTACCAGAAACCCAGTAGTGATTTGACTTACCAAAATCAAATCCCACTAAATGAATTTCCTCGTATTGTTTTAAAAAGAAATTTATGGACAATGTGCCTGTCGTGTTTTTATAACCTTCTACCACTTGTGGTGATATGTAGAAGTTAAATATTTTATTTTGTTTTTTTATCTCTTCTAATTTAGAAACTGATGATTTTTTATTAGTGATAACCCACACAGACTCTAATTCAGGATAAAGTTTAGTATATCTTTTAATATTTTTTCTAAAAAGGTCTCTACGGTCAGTTGATAATGCATTATTGATAATCCAATGTGTACATTTTTTACCAACAATGTCACCAAAATTACCACTTGTGGTGAATCGGTTGAATCTATATACGTGTTCGTATGAGTCTATAATATCAGAGTATGATTTATTAAACTTAGCATTACCAACAAAAATACACTTTTTACTCACTATTTACCTTTGTGTTTTCCAGTTTGAAGAAAATATTGATTTTTTCGACTATCACCACGTAAGAATTTATATTTGAAATTATTCTTCCAGACAACATAATCAAAACTCAGTTGGTCACGTCTTGAACCATACTTAATTTCAATCCACCAATCTTCCATCAACTTTATAACTTCACTGTCATTATGATTTCTCAATATGATTGGGTTTGTTGCTAATCCATTATTTTTGGGATACCCTTCATTTAAATATCTCTTAATTTGATTGTACATTATTTCAGGACTATCCTTATAGTTACCACCGTTTTTCTGACCTAATTTCATTATAGCATCATACTCTTCATATATGCAATTACGTGCATCTATTATTGTTTGATTATGGTCAAACACTTGATACTTATGTATTTTTACAAGCTCTCGTATATCATCAACTATTAATATGTTCCCATCAATCCAAATTGAATAATCATATTCTGACAAATAACGATGTGGTAATACTTTGTATTTTTTAGCATTTCTATTTGGGTCATTGTATATTGGAATAGATTTGATGATATCCCAAGTATCTGATTTAATATCAGAATCGGTAAAACACAGATAATCAACACCATCCATTTTATATTGATTTTCATGTAACTTGTCATATCCTCCAAAAATTGATGTATAAACTACTATTTTCATAAATAAATCTGACTTTTAATGATATTTGAACCTAACTTACCCCGCGGGATTGTATATGTTGGTGTATAGTTTGCTATCGTATCATTAACACCAGTTTGATTACCCACATTAAATACAGATTTTGTCTTAATATACAATTGAATGCGGATATCAATGTGTCTTATATCCAATGCTTTCTTAAAATTCAAATCAATATCCGCAGATTTAATCCAATAAAACATAGGTAAATTATATTCATTGATTTTTTTCTGAATTAAATCACCACCTTTACCATCAAATCTATTTGATATTAGAAGTGTTCCAAACTTACCATTGCAATGTTCCTTGATGATATTATCACCTAACTGTATTTCTTTATCACTAAAATGTAATTCTGGTTCAATATCATTAAACTTATCAAATTGCCAAAACCTTAATATCTCTTCCATAAGTGGTGTATCAGTACCATCCGTTATTCTATAATGGTCATTAAATACATCACCATCAAATGAATCTATAAACCCATCTACATATGGATTATTATCAAAAATAGCATGAACTACTGTAAACGGGTCGTTCCAAGAATTCCAATTTTTTTCTAAATGCCCAAACATTTTTCTTAAAAGATTTACCGATGGAATCCAAACTTTACAATTAGGATATTTTTCTTTTAACTTTCTTGGAAATGCAGATATAATCCCCCAATCACCCACACCAAAACAAGTTCTTAGAATTACAAAATTTTGTTCTTGTAAATACTCATCGGGAATATAAGATGGGTCATCTACTGAAAATCCCAATCTATCAACATTATCAGCTGAGTAAGTTTTGTTATTGTATGTTCGCCAAAATATCATAATTCTTCAATTCGTTTGGTCTTATCACATATTAATAAATCATATGCAGGTTTCTCACCCACACTTAGATAATGATATTTACATCCCCATGTATCTAATTGTTTTTTTGTTATATCATACCAATCAAAACCAGTAACACTTCCCCTCGCAGTCCAGTATGTTATAGTATGTCCTTGCTCATACAATATACAAATTTTTTTTATATTTTCCAAATTTGGAATGGCATTTTTATAATCTCTCTTTTTTGAAAACTTATCGTGTCCATCTTTATAAAAACATATTGTATCATCAATATCCACGTATATATTCATAATTTATATTTTTATAATGTTTCATAAAATTTATTTTGTTTTTCTTGTTTTTCTATTGTTTTTGGGTGGTGTAATGATAACTCTTCCATCATAGGTAAATTGGATATTGTTTTATAGCCATCTAATTTTTCGTGTACCTTGTTTTTCCACTTTATGTAATCTACATTTTTATAGATTCTCCATTGTGGGTCTGGCCAATTTACCCATCCATTTTCGTTAACCATCCATTTCCATTTTTCGATGTGTTCTTGCGTTAAACCCGTAACTGTATTTACTCTTGGAACTAAGATAACATCGACATCATTCATTTCAATAATCTGATGTATATTCTCCATTAATGTTTTATGTGGTATTTCATCGGCGTCTATCTGGAATATGTAATCACCTTTACAATGTGTTGTTAAAAGATTTTTCCAATTTGCAAAATGACCATTGAAATTACTAAAATGTGCATCTATATTATCTGTCTGTGTACATAGATAATTTACAACATCTTCTGAACCTGCATTATTATCATATAACACAACAATGTCATCTTGTGGTTGTTTATTCTCTATTAGAAATGGTATTAATTTTTTTATTTCATCAAGTTCATTACAAACTGTGACTGCATAACTAATTTTCATAATTTATTATTTTCTTTCTGATTTAGGTGGTATTTTGTCATATATACCCCAATCGTAATTTACTACAGTTAATGATTTTATCTTATCTAAATTAAATGTTCTATACCCCACTTTTAGATTTTTGTCTTTTTTGATTTCAGTTGTATAAAATTCTTTTGAATCCTTATTAATATCAATTTTTGTCAAACCTAATTTACGAACTCTTATTGATTCTGAAAGTACTTCATCATAACCTTCCGCGATACTTAAAACTTTTTGTGGTGGTATATTATTAAATGATAATGCATGTAGTTTATTTTCCCAACTTGGTTGTAATACTAATACCATATAATACTTAATACCATCTTCTTTTTTATATCTCAGTTTCACCACCATACCACGTTCTAACTTATTTTTAGTAATATGTTTCGGGTCTCTTGTTTTTGTTAAATGAGTGTTGTAATAATTCATTATATTTTTTTAAGTTTTGGTAGTTTAAGTTTTGGTGGTTGATTATCTTCTCCAATCTTTTTAAGTTTTGGTAGTTTCAAGCCGACTGATACTGGTTGTTTGTTGATACTATCTATATCTAATAGAATACTCAGTCTATCTATCATCTTGTCAAATGAAAACTTGTTCTTTATTGTAACTTTGTATTTGTTAGATTGTTTAAGATATTTTTTATAATTCTTTTTAACATCCAACATAAATCCACTTGCTTCCGCATAGTCAATTGTAAACCATTTAGATTCTTTCATTAAGAATTGGTTTGCAGCTGAACTATGTACATCTTCTAACTTGCCACCAATGACACAATGATAGTTTTGGTTTATAAAATCCATATGACCTGACCAACCTGATACTATCATTGGTTTACCACTAACGCATGCTTCTAACAAAGGTCTACCAAAACCCTCACCCCTCGTAAATGATACGTGGCATTTAACTTTTGGATGATTGTAAAGTGAGTTCATTTCCCAATCTGTAAGTGTTGAGTGTATTAAATATATATTTGGTAATTTGTCAGAATCAATATTATCCTTTATTGTTTGTATCATTTTTTTGATACGAACTCTATCAACCACCGATGTTGATGCTGCATTGGTTTTTAGGATTAGAGCGGGTGGTTTATCCCTATCTTTAAATGTTTGTAAGAAAGTATCTATTAACCCACTAACATTTTTTCTATCTTGTTTAAAATCACCATTTAACCAATGGCCTACAAATAGATAACAGAACTTTTCTTTTATGTTTTTCATTACCTCAGTTATCCGTTCTTCTTGTTTTGCTTGGTCATTGTATACATCTAAATCAACACCCTCAAATAAAACCTCAACGGGTTTTGTACATTTTAACTGACCTATGATTTGGCCAGTTTGATTGTCTTTTTTATCATATGTCGTAGCTAATATTACATCTTTTGTAAATTTAGACGATACCAATGTTAAATCCATACGATTTATACCTTCCAAACATTCTGCAGGCATTATAGTAGTTTCTACACCTGCAGTTACACCGATATTATAATCACCAACTTGTTGAAATTCATTTGGTACTGTAATTTGAATCCAAATGTTAGGTTTTTGATTCATATTTTCAGTAATCACCCTTGACAATAAATCATCATCCTCATCTACATTTAAAGCATCCATTGGTGTATTACCCCATCGCTGTGATAATATTTTAACATCCCATTCTGGTCTTGATTCAATTAACGCTCTTACGAAATCCCTACTGCGTGCTCCATAACCACTACGAGTTGCAATAGGACAGCTAACTACACATAACTTTTTTATATCTTGCATAAAACTATCTCATTTTTTGGTTTCCAATTTTTAAATGCACCTTCCATAGATTCTACGAAAAGTCTACCCATATTTGTAGCACTCATATTTGAGTCTGTTGAGTTGGCAAACTCTGAACCTTCCAATCCAAATTTGTGTCTTTTATCTTTTGGAGTATCGTACCATTCCTTAAATCTTTCAGCGACATCTTCATATGAACATCTATCATCAAAAATATATGGAGTTGTAGGTGAACCTTGTAAAGAACGATTTGATGGCCACACTGGTTTTACCCAGTTACCCCAAGTTAAATCTTCAGGTAATTTTTTCTTGTCATGTAATGAACCCAAATCTATGTAATCATCTGCAGTGATAAATTTAGAACTCACTAACCCCTTTGCATCAGCATATATCCACTTAAATCCACATTGGTCTTGTAAACCACCCGTTACATTTACTACGATTGGTGTTCCTGCTTTTATTGATTCACAAGTAGCAAGTCCAAACCCTTCGTTAGATGCCATATTAACGGTTACATCTGATAAATTATAAAGTAGATTTAAACCACTTGTATCAAATTTCATATTCGTAAATACAACATCATAATCGGGACAAATGTTATCAATCACATCTGGTAGATGTGTTCCATTGTTATCTACTTGCTGGGTGTGCATTAATAAACAACATTCTTTAGCTTGTTCTTTTGTTAATTTATCACAAAATTCTTTATATGCTAATACAACATCACCAGGATTTTTTCTGCGGATGTTTCGATTGTTATATAGAATGATAAACTTTTTATTGTTTAACTTCAACGTATCACGTAGTTTATCAACTTCAAAATATTCTGTTGAGCCAATTTGAATTGGATAGAATTTTTCTGATACTCCATGTGGTACATATTTGATTTGCCAATCCTTATAAGCCTCTCCAAACTTTTTCATTACTCGTTTGTTTATACCATAAGTTTGTTTGGATATTCCCATCAACAAATCACAACTTGCATAGAATGGTGCGTTCCATTGTGGGTCTGGTAAATCATCCCAAATGTTGTAGTAGAATATTGGAACGTGTCTACGAATTTCATCTTCCATTTCATATAACCATCCCCAAAAACGTGGGTCTGTAAAGTGTAGGATTGCATCTATGTTCTCCGATGCTAATAGATGTCTTATCATATCTGGGTTACCATACCCACTTACAGGTATGATTTTAACATCGGCATCTTCAACACCTGTTTCTTTTTTAATATCTTCAGATAAATCAAAAAACTTACCTTCGTCTGGGTGTTTAACAGCACCACCCACTTGAAGCCAATCATATTTATGTACCGTATGTAGTACTATTTCTTTGGACATTGTTGCGATACCACTATGTAATCTTAAATCATCAGATAATAGTAATATCTTTTTCTTATTTTTTTTCTTACTCATTATATAACTTTGTTTTAAATAAATATTAAATTGAAATTAATCAATCTAAATATATCACTTTTTTATTAAACCTTTTTAGTAATCTTTCAAAGTGTTTTTGTTCTGATGGAATGATACCACCAAAATAGAATATTTTGTCTGCATGTTTAATAACACAATCGTATTGATGTAGTTTTTGAGTAGGATGAAATGGTTTTGAATAGTAGTTGTCATTCATACCACTATAAAGATTTTTGTTAGTATGTGCAGGGTTATATTCAGTATAACGCAATCCAAATTCTATTGCATATTTTTTTACATATTTCTCACATCCACTTTCATTACCTCTACTGATTATATTTATATTATTTCCCAATTTTACCTTTATATTAAAAATAAAATCTCTTATATTTCTAACATTTTCATATCTTGGAGAACCTATTAGTGCTATGTTCATTTTACGTAAATCTTTTTTTGATTTTGGTTTTCTATAGATATGTTTTGGTCTCACTTTTTTTAGGGTTTTTTTTCTAAACATTATGTCTATTCTCTTTAGGGCATTTTTCGTAATCAGTTTTAAATGGACACCATTTACAGTTTTTGTTATTTTTACCCTTTATAGCAGGGAAGTTAGATTCAACTCTATATGTACCATCTTCATTAAATGAGTTTCTTATGAAGTTTTCAAAACTTTTGGTTACTTTGTTTAAAGTTACACTTCCGTTAGCAGGTACGAATTGTTGAACTCGTTTCTGTGCATACATCAT
>CEQL01087782.1_pt1 | contig 13473 bp, 12 predicted proteins | sample 356281 | NCBI WGS metagenome assembly CEQL01 (sample SAMEA2621203, study PRJEB7988) | marine metagenome | biome: marine biome (ENVO:00000447); feature: surface water layer (ENVO:00002042); material: "saline water (ENVO:00002010), including plankton (ENVO:xxxxxxxx)" | depth 5 m
TTTAAGTTACTTTAATTTTTTTTGAAAAAATATTAGTATCTTTGTTCACACCATACATTAATGATAAATTTATGAAAAATAAAGTTATATTAAAATCTGAAAAAAAAGAACCGCTTGGTAATAAAGGCAAAAATGTAGACAATAAATATATAAAAGCACCTATTTGAATATAGTTTTGAGATAAGAGTATTATTTTCAAATTTTTAAATATTAAATAAAAAAATATTGATAATAAAATAACAGTACCTATCAAGCCATGTTCAGACAAAAATTCAAAATAAATTTGATGTGGGTGAGTTATGCAATAATAATCAAATTGTTTTGCTTTTTCACTACAAGTTTCAACTCGGTAATTTTTGTTACCAACGCCAAAAAAGGGAGAATTTTTAAAAACTTCAAAACCAGATTTATAAAGTTTTATGTAAATATTTTTCTCAAAAAAACTATAGTTTTTTTTTAAAAATGCATCAGAATACAACTGATCAACATATCTATTTTTTAAGTAAGTTGAATTATAAACGACTAAAACAAAAGATCCGATCAAAAGTAAAAATAGTAACACCTTTGACCTTAGTTTGATAAAGTCTAAACACGATAAAAATAGAATTATACCAAATAAAGCTTTTAAGGAATTTGATCTTTCACCAGTAACAATAATTGAAAATAAAAAAGCCAAAAATAATAAATATAAAGGAAAATATAATTTTTTATTACTTTTAAAAATTAAAAGTAAATACCCACAAATCAAAAGTATGAAACTATTTATATAAGATCCAGCTATTGGTTCATCTTTAAAGAAGCTCACTATTCTTTCTCCATAATTACCACCCCAGCCAAAAGTATTAGCTCCTGAAAATTTTTCAAAATAAACGTCACAAACAAAAATAAAAAAGAATACTGACCAGATATTTAATATATTTAAATTATTTTTAGAAATATAAAAAAAATAATTTATAGCTACGAAAAAAAAAATTAATCTTATAAAACCAAAATTTCTTTTTAACCCAGCCTCAAAATCAATTGATATAAAAGAATTAAATATTAAATAAAAAAATATGATAAATAATAAACGTATAGTATTATTTTCAAATAAAAATTCATAGTGCTTATATTTTAAAAAAATAAAAAAATATAATAAAACAATTAATAAAATATTTATTAGTGAAACTGATGGCCCTACAACTATTGATATTGGCAGAATTGACAATAAAGAAAAAAAAATTTTATTATCATTAATTAACATAATTTAAATATTCACCTTTATTAATAGATTCTATGATAATATAAGTATCATCATTATCAAAAAAATGAAAAGTAAAATTATATTATTTATGCCGTGCATAGATACAGGTGGTGTCGAAAAAAATTTTTTTCTAATTTCAAATTTTTTAGCAAAAAATATTAATAATGTAACTGTTATAACTATATCGAAAAATATAAAAAAACAACTTAACAGAAGGATAAATGTAGTAAGTTTAAATTACGATATTTGGAATAAATTGAGTAGAAGAATAAAATTTGTTTTAGGATTATTTTTATTAATTAAAGAAATATTTAAAAATAAAGATGCAATAGTTTTAAGCTTCCAAGCAAATATTTATTGTGGTTTTTTATCAAAATTATTGGGTTTTAATTTAATCATAAGATCAAACTCTTCTCCTGAGGGTTGGTCTAAAAATTTTATAAAAAAACAATTATACAAATTTGGATTAAATGCAGCAAGTCAGATTATAGTTAATAGCCTAGAATTTAAGAAAATAATAAAGAAAAAATTTAACATTAATTCGGTAAATATTTATAATCCTTTAAACTCTAAAGAGATTATAGATTTATCTAAAAAGAAAATAAAATTTAATTTTTTTGAAAAAAATTATTTAAATTTAATTAATATTGGAAGACTAGAAAATCAAAAAGATCACCTAACTCTTCTTAGGGCAATTAAATTAATTAAAGATAGAATAAAGATTAAATTATTAATAATTGGAAATGGGAGCATGCAAAATGAAATAGGTGCCTTTATAGAAAAAAATAATTTGAAGAGTAACGTGAAAATTATCAACAACTTAGATAATCCATTTCCCTATTTATTAAAGTCTGATCTATTTGTTTTATCATCAATCTTCGAAGGGTTACCCAATGTCTTACTAGAGGCATTAACTCTGAATAAATTCGTAATATCTACAAACTGCTCAACGGGTCCCGCAGAAATTTTGGTTAATGGAAAAGGTGGTATATTAGTACCGATTAAAAATTATAAGAAGTTAGCTAGAAGTATCATTTATTACAACAGCAACAAACAAAAATTAAAAAAAAAATTACATTATGCTAAGAAACATTTAAAAAGATTTGACTTTAAAAAAAATTTAAACAGTTATTTAAATATTATAAATAAAATCTAATTTTGACTAATAATGTTTTTTAGAACTTTAAAATGTCTAAACATTGTAAATTTTATTGAATTTTTTTTTGCTAAAACTTTTTTTTGAAAAATTTGTTTTTTTTCAAGTGCTTTAAACTCAATTAATTTTTTAAATAGTTCACCTTTTTTGTTGTTCTCAAATAACAAACCTGCACTACCATTCAATAAAAATTCTGTAGGCCCATTTTTACAATTGCTTGAAATTATCATTGAGTTGCAAAGAGCAGCCTCAATTATTACAAACCCAGGATCTTCCCACAAAGATGATAAAATAAAAGCTTTTGACTTTAACATATATTTATAAATATCATCTGAATATCCAGCTAGTTTAACATTCTCACCAAGATTTCTTTCTCTAATTTCGTTTATTAATTTATTTTCTAATTCTCCTTCGCCAAATATCAGTAGTTTTTCCTTGGGATGAATTTTGCAAAATTTTTCAAACTCTTTAATTAGGTAAAAAAAATTTTTTTGCTTAGTTAATCGTCCCGCAGCGATAAAAAAGTTATCATTTTTATTTACTAAAAAATTGTGACTATTTTCAGTCTTTTTTTTTAAAAATTCATTTATGTTGATAACTGGATCATACAAACTAATTACCTTATTTTCGTTAAATATTTTTTTTTTTATTAAATATTTTTTTAAATCATCTGTGGGACAAGTTATCATATGTATTTTTTTTTTTGAAAATATCCATAGACCTTTTCTAAAAAAATTAAGTTTCGGGGAGCCTGATATTCTTAAAATTGTTTTAGTTTCTAATTTAAAAAAGTTAAATAAAATTAACGGTAATGATGTTATCATATGTATTATAAAGTAATCTGGTTTATTTTTTCTTATTAAAAAAGCGAGCGGAATCAATGAAATTAAAAATATTATTAAGGTAGAAATTCTATATTTAATAAAACCATTTTTAGGTAATAAATTATAATAATTAAATGTTAAGTTTTGTATTGATACATTTCTTTTTAAAAGATAATTTTTGTACTTGTTCCATTCCCCACAAGCATTGATAATTTTAACATCATACTGATTAGAATACTTAGTTAATGATATCGCTGAATTTATGGTAGCTTTAACGGTTGCTATATTTGTTAAACACGGAGACCAGTAGTAAATTGACTTTTTCATTAGAATTCTAAATTCTCAAGTATTTTCTCAGCTCTTTTTTTATAAGTAAATTTTTTTGATAAAAGGAAAGCGTTTCTTTTTATTCTATTAATTTCATTTACTCTATTTTTTAACTTTTTGATTGTACTTAACCATAAATTTGTGTTTAATTTTTTTACCATTATACAATTTTCTTTATTCTTAATAATTTCTTCAAAAACTTTTAATTTACTAGTAATTATTAATTTCCCTGAAGCTAAATAATCGAATAATTTAAGTGGTGAAGTATATTTGGAAATATTTCCAACACCACCAATTGATCTAAGTGTATTTCTATTTGATGGCATTAAAACTATATCCATTTTTTCTATATAAAAGCTTAATCTATTATAAGGTATATATTCGATTATATTTAAATTTTTAAAAAATATTTTTTTTTTTAAATTTAAAACTGTTTTCGAATCACCTCCATAAATATAATATCGATTTTTTTTATCTAATTTGGAAAGTTTTATTATAAAATCTGATCCTTTACTTTTTTCTAAACTACCAAAATAACCAATTTTATAACTTTTTTTTAATTTGAATTTTTTAAATCTTAATTTTAAATCTGATGCACTTGGGATAATAGTTATTTTTTTTTTGTTTACATTGTGTTTTTTAATTAAATATTTTTTTACTGAATTTGTTATTGCCACAATTTTTATTATATTTTTTGAATTGAATAGTTTTATATTGTTATACAAAAAATTTACTATTCTCCCTTCGTTAGACAAATCATGATGTACTTCAATGATCGTTTTTTTTTTTAATAAGATTAATATAAATAGTGTAAATAGATTTCTTGTAATATAAATTTCAGTTCTTATTGAAATAGCATAAATAATTGAAAACAATGAAAATAAATAATAATTTATTCCTTGTGGAAAACTTTTAAAGTATTTTAATTTTTTAATTATTGGAACATTTTTTAAACCATAAAATTTTTTAATGTTTTTATTTATTCCTGTATTAGGTGTTATTAAGAAAACTTTATTTGATTTATTGTTAATAGCCTCACACGTTTTTATAACCTGAAGACTCCCTGGATTAGTTGAAGGCAAGGATGAATTAAATAAATAACTAATACGCATCTAGATCAATTAATAATATAAATAATTTAAATTATTAGAATCTTTCTGTATAGTTGGATAGATGAAAATTCCTAAAATAATAATTTTTTTTCCGTCAATAGAAAAAGGTGGAGCGGATAAAAACTTATTTATGATATCAAACTTTTTATCAAATAAATTTAAAGATATCTGCATTATTACCTCCTCAAAAAATTGTTTAAATAATTTAAATAAAAAAATTCAATATATTGGGCCGAGTTCATTGTTAAACGAAAACTTTGGCAGAAATTTGAAAACTTTTATTTGTATTTATTATCTTTTAAAAACCTTAATATTTAACAAAAATTCAGTAGTATTAAGTTTCCAGTCTAACCTATTTTCAATTTTAATTTGTAGGTTTTTTTTTGTAAAAATCATTACCAGATCAAATAGTTTTCCAAATGATTGGACTAAAAGTGCTTTCAAAAAAATTATATTTAAAAAATTGTATCAATTAGCTAATTTGACTATCGTTAATAGTCTTTCGGTAAAAAAAAAGTTTAAAAAAATTTATAATATTAAATCAACACATATTTATAATCCTATAAATAAATTAAAAATAATTAAGCTATCTAAAAAAAACAATTTCAAATTTTCTAAAAAAAAAAAAATACTAAAATTGATAATGGTTGCAAGACTATCAAGAGAAAAAGATCATATTACATTTTTAAAATCATTAAAATTAATAAAGAATAGAATAAATTTTCAGGCAATAATTCTTGGAAGTGGAGAATTACATAACGAAATAAAGAGTATTATATCTAATTTTAAATTAGAGAAAAAAATTAAAATTATTAATTATAAAAAAAATCCTTATCCACTTATAAAAAATTCAGATATTTTAGTTTTATGCTCATTGCATGAAGGTTTACCAAATATATTAATTGAGGCTACATTGTTGAAAACTTTTATAATTTCAAGCAATTGTGAGACTGGACCAAAAGAAATTTTATTAAATGGTAAAGCCGGAGGATTATTTAAAGTTAGGGATTATAAAGATCTTGCCCAAAAAATTGTGTATTTTTCGAATAATAAAAAGCAAAGGAAAAAAATGATTCAATATGGATTAAAAAATTTAGACAGATTTGATTATAATAAAAATTTAAAAGAATATTATTCTATAATAAAATCCTATACGAATTAGTATCGCAATTTAAAAAACTCGATCAGTGTCAATAACCAAAATTATTTATCTTAAAGAATAGGATTTATAAGTTTTCTTGACAACTAAATCATATTTTTTTCATACCAAATAATTAATTTTTTAATACATTCTTTCCAATCTGAATACTTTGAAAATTTTGCATATCTTTTTATTTTTTTATTATCACCATTAGTTTTGATAATATCAGCTTTTTGTAATGGTACCTTTTTAATTTTAGGACTAATAGAATTCTTTTTCATGAATGTTATAATACTACTCAGGTTCAACGGTTTATTAGAACATACATTAAGAGTATCTATATCTTTAAGGTTTTTGTTATTTAAAAGTAAGTTTTTAAGTATTGTAACAACATCCCCAATATAGGTAAAATCTCGAGTATGATTACCAAAATTATTTAAGTAAAATATTTTTTTCTTGAAATGACATTCAATGAATTTCATCATCATCATATCTGGTCTACCCCATTCTCCATAGACTGTAAAAAATCTTAAACCAGTACACTTTAGATTATAATGTAGATTAAATATTTGGCTTATATCTTCATTTACTTTTTTCGATAATCCATAAATATTTTTTGGGTTAATTCTTTCACTTTCCTTTAAAGGAAAATTTTGATTTTCTCCATAGACAGAGCTAGAAGATGCATAAAATAGTCTCTTAACCTTATATTTCATTGAATTTTCTATAACATTGTAAAAACCTAAAATATTTGCATCAATATATTTTCGGGGGTGGTGTATTGAATACCTAACTCCTGCTTGAGCAGCAAGATTAAATACAAAATCAAACTTATTGTTTTTGAATATTTTTTCTAGTTTTTTTTGATTATTAATATCAATTTTAAAATATTTGAATTTTTTAAATTTTTTTAAAATTTTTAGTCTTTTTTTTTTTAAATTTACATCATAGTAAGTATTCATATTATCAACACCAAAAATTTTAAAAGATTTGTTTGTTAACAATAAATGGTTACAAAAATTAAAACCTATAAATCCAGCAGCTCCAGTAACTAATATTTTCATTTTTTTTGAAATATGTAATGTTTTATAATCATAATTTATACTATAAAAAAATAATGTAAAATATTACAAGTTATACAATTTAGATTTTTGTAATTGTAGACGCCCTTTTAATCCATGTAAATTCATTAGCTGTTTTGATTGCATTTTTTTTTATACTTTGAAGATCATATTCTTTTCTTAAAATTTTGTTTATTTCTTTTTTCCAAAATTCGTATTTAAATTCTTCCACAATTATAGAGTTTTTTTTATGTTTTAGTACTTCACAAATTCCACCCAAGTTTGAAGAAATAATAATTTTTCCAGATGCCAAATAATCAAACATTTTTAAAGGAGAACAGTAATTTGCAGTATTTAATGATTTTGATCTTACAAAAACTTTGTTGGCATATGGCATCAAAAGGATATCTGAATTACTAAGTATATTTGGAACATCACAATAATTTACATAATCAAATATTTTTAAATTATTTAAGTTTATATCTAATTTACTATCAGTCTGTCCATAAAGTTCAAATTCTAAATCCGTAAAGTTTTTTGCGAGATCAATTATTAACTCAATCCCCCTACCTTTATAAAAGCCTCCTGTGTAACATAATTTTTTAATTTCATTTCTGTTCTCAGTAAATTTAAAATTATTAATATCAACACCGTCATGTAGAACTATATACTCATTTTTTTTAAAATTAAAAATTTTGTTTAAAGACTCGGAAATCAAAATTTTTTTTTTAATATAATCTGATTTGATAAATTTTAAATTTATCATTAAAAATTTTGTAAGAGATTGGAACTCTGAATGAATTTCTAAAATATGTTTTATCCTAAAAATACTAAATAAAATACTTGATAATAAACTCCTTGTTATTATTAGGTCTGGATTATCAGATTTAATGTTTTTTAATACCTTTCTTAAAAAAAATAATTTAAAAAAAAAATTAGTAAGTTTTTTATCAATTAAAGATTTTATTTTAAATTTTTTTTTAGCTGTTAATAAAAATTTTTTTTTCAATGTTTCGAAAATAAAATTTTCACCAACTTTTGGTAGATATAAAATAAGATCGTGATTTAAATGACAAAAGGCGTCACACATTTTTACAACATGTTGAGTATAAGCACTTTTATTTGTTAAAGATGTTTCTGCTACGTATACTATTTTCATATTTAATTTAGATATGTTCTAAATTGGTTTTATTATAATTTTATTTTTTAAATTTTTTACTTTTTTTTCTAAGATCGAATGCTCTGTAAGAAATATATAAACATTAAATTTTTTAAAATTTTTTTTATCATAAATCAAACCAAATTTTTTTGCTATTTTTTCATTTATTAAAGGATCATATCCTCTTATGTTTTTGCTTTTTATTCTATTATAGATTCTAAGCGACAAAGAATTTCTCATATCTGCAACGTTTTTTTTATAAGTGAGGCCACAAACTAAAATTTTCTTTTTTTGAAGTTTTTTTATCTTTATTTGATATTTGATCTTTTTTATAATCATATTAGTCATTGAATCATTAATGCTTCTCCCAGCTAATGTTATTTTGGTATCAAAATTATTTTTTTTACAAATGTATGAAAAATAATAAGGATCCACTGGTAAGCAATGACCACCAACAAGACCAGGTTTAAAATTAAGAAAATTCCACTTTGTAGACGCCAAATAATTTACGTTTTTAAAATTTATATTTAGTTTATTGCATGCTAAATATATTTCATTGATTAGTCCTATATTTACATCTCTCTGAATGTTTTCAATTACTTTTGCTGTTTCGGCCTCAATAATATTATTTGAAAATATAATTTTTTTTCCAAGATTTGAGTAAATTTTTATAATCTCAGATTTTTTAAAAGAATGAGGATAAGCAAGTATTTTATTAATCATTTTTAGAGTATGTCTTTTATCACCAGGATTTACTCTCTCTGGACTGTATCCTACAAAAAAATCTACCCCCTCTTTAAGTTTGCTTGATTTTTCGAGTATTGGTATGCAGAAATTATTAGTAAGTCCGGGGTAAACAGTCGATTCAAATATTATTATATTTTTTTTGTTAATTATTTTTGATATTTTGTAACATACATCTTTTAAGTGAGAAAGGTCAGGCTTTTTATTTTTATAGATTGGTGTGGGTACTGTAACGATGAATAAGTTGCAACCTCTTACATCATTAAGTGAATTAGAATATAAAATAGATTTTTTATTTAATTCCTTTTTTTTAAATTCTCGAAATTTATCGTTACCTTGCTTAAGATCATTAATTCTTTCCAAATTATTATCAAAACCCACACACTTGTATTTATTTGACAATCTTAATAGTATTGGCAGACCAACATAACCTAAGCCGATCACACAAATTTTTGTCATAATAATTTTTAAAAAGTTTTATTTTTCGTGTTCTTTTATTATTTTTTTTAATTCATTCAAAGAGAGAAATGAGCCATTTTTATCACTAGAATATTCAAATCCAGGCTTAACTAAACTTGATTTATTTTTTTTCTTGAATCTGTTAATCAGATTTAAATTTCCTTGAGGTAGAATTGCATAAAAATTATCTAATTCTACTGTACTATAGCTGTCACTTGAAGAAATCATCTGTTCATGAATTTTTTCACCAGCTCTTATTCCAGAAATTTTAATTTTGTTTTTAGGGTTTATTGCTTTTGCTAAATCTATTATTCGAAAACTTTTTAATTTAGGAACATATATTTCTCCTCCTTCTGTTTTTTTTAAAACTTTTAATACCATATTTGTTGCCTCATGTAGTGTGATATTAAATCTTGTCATTCTTGTATCTGTAATTGGAAAGTATCCTTTTTTATTGTATAATTTAAAAATATTATATACCGATCCTCTGCTAGCAAATACATTTCCATATCTTACAACTGAAAATCTAGTATCTGACTTACCTACGATATTATTTGCTGACACAAAAAGTTTATCAGAACATAATTTCGTGGCTCCATATAAATTAATAGGTGCACAAGCTTTATCGGTTGATAAAGCTACTATTTTTTTTACTTTATTGTTTATTGAAGATAAAATTAAATTCTGTGCACCAATTATATTTGTTTTAACCGCTTCAAATGGATTATATTCTGCTGCTGGAACCTGTTTTAATGCTGCTGCATGTATTATATTTTCAATATTTCTCGAAGCAAATGAAAGTCTGTCAAGGTCTCTTATATCCCCTAAAAAAAACCTAATAAATGGATATTTTTTTTTTGGATATTTTTCCTCCATAACAGATTGTTTTAATTCATCTCTGCTAAATATTACCAATCTCTGAATTTTTATTTTTGATGTCAATAATTTTTCTACAAAGGCACTTCCAAAACTACCAGTTCCTCCAGTAACTAAATATGAATTTTTCATTATATTTTTTTATAATTTAAACTTTATACCTATTTTTTTATTTTTTTTTTGAATTACTAACATAATTCCATTTAATTGGACTTGCAAAGCTTATACTTTTTTTAGACTTTTTTCCTAGCAAAAAATTATAATACCTTGGCTCTAGTCCAAAAGCAGGTCTAATAATTTTTATATTTTCTTTGGTAAATTTTTCACCTTTTTTAATTCTTTTAGCAGCATAAATTGATCTTCTAAACCTAATATAAGATAATTCATTTTTAGTAGGTCCATAGAAAACTGTGCCTTTTGATTTATAAGCTAATGACATTTCATCTTTTAATGTTTTAATTTTGTCTACTTTTAGAGAAAATTTAGAATCAATACCTATTTTTTGGTTTAAACATATGTGTTTTTCTACAAAACTGGCTCCTTGATGTATTGATCCTATAACTGCATTAAAACCTATCGAATGATCTGAAAAACCAACCTCGCATCCATATCTTGATATCATATCTTTTATAGTTGATAAATTAAGATCTTTAAAGTTTGCTGGATAAGAACTTGTGCACTTCAAAATGCCAAAATTTTTACAATTTTTTTTTTTTAAAAAACTTATTAATTTATCTAACTCTTTTAATGTGTTTAGACCAGTTGAAATAAGAATTGGTTTTTTTGTTTTTAATACTTTTTCTATTAATGGATAATGTGTGCTTTCAAAAGAGGAGATTTTATAAGCAGGAACTTTGAATTTTTCCAAAAATTCAATATCAGTTTCATCAAACACTGATGAGAAACATTCTATTTTATTTTTTCTTGCCTCCTTAAATATCTTATAATGCCACTCTCTTAAGGTCTGTCCTTTTGAATAAAGATTGTATAATTTTTTTTTCCTCCATAAATTTTTTTTATCCTTAATAACAAATTCTGGTCTACTTGAATTTAATGTTAAATTATTTGGGTCATATGTTTGTAGCTTTATCAAATCAGTACCATTTTTAGCAGCACGTTGTATTAATTTTATAGCATTCGTTAAACTGCCCCCATGATTACCTGAAATTTCAGAGATTAATTTTGGTGTTTCATTTTGGCCGATTTTTATTTTTCCGATTTTGATCATTACTAAAATGGGTACAGATATTTTTTTAATTTTTTCTCTATATATACTATTTCATCATTACGTAGTTCTTTTTTAAACAAATTTATATTATTTTCACATCTATTAAAATTGAAATCAACTTTATTGATTTCCAGCCTATCATACCCAATATGATCAAAAATCTTGTTTATTGTTTCTGTTTTTTTAATTACGAAATCTTCAAAATTCAAAAAAAATACTTTTTGATCTAACTTTTCACTTAAGTTAATTTTTTTTTGAATATTCGCATACCAGCTGCAGAATATTTCTACGCTATATCCAGGGAATTTATAATTTTTTCTTTTTAGCTCAGTATAAATATCTCTAGGATCCCGAAGTACACATAAACTATATGGATTATTGAAATATTTTAATGAAGATTTAGGATGAAATATAGTCCCAGCCTGCTCTAAAATTATATCTTTTTTCTTTTGATTGTTTTTTTCAAATAATTCTGAAAATAATTTTTTTACCTCTTTTTCGAAAATTTCACTATCGCAAAACATAAATAATTTTTTTCTATTTTTTCTTTTTCCTTTTTTAAATTTATGTAGGTAATTAGAAATTTTATGTTTAAAGCTTTCATAAAAACTACTGTTAAAGTTTGTGAATGCAGTTTCACCATTATATTCTAATATTAAAATATTATTTAAAAAATTTTTAAGTAACGAGTCTAAATGCTTGTTATGTTTGACTAAGTTTTTGCCTATTTTAAATCTTCTGTTTTGATCACAATAAAATTTTATTAATTTAACAAATTTATCATAAGCAAGAGTTGATTTATTTATTGTAAATTGATTTATAATTACATTCTCTAAATCTAATAATCCTCCAGGATCGTAAGAGATTGAAAATTGACTATTTGGAAAAGGATCATGAAATAATTCTGTTTTTTGTAAAAATTCGTAGATAGCAGAAGCGCCACTATAGCCGGTGCCAACAATATTTATTGTTTTATAATTCATTTTAAATTCGTTTTATAATTTTTATATGTGTCTAATTTAAGGAATTATATTCATAATAAATATATAGAAAAACTCTAATAATATTGAGAATTATTATAATTGTAGCTTTGTATCTGGATATTTTATGATTTCAAAAACTATTTTAATGAAATGATTATTTTATTTTAGATCTGATATATGACGAAAAATTATCTATAAGAAAAATTGTAAAAAATATGAGTATTATAATTGCTGAAACTCTCTCGTATTCAAACATTCTAAATGATGATTGTAGTTCATAACCTATCCCGCCAGCTCCAACGATACCCAACATAGTGGCCATTCTTACATTTCTATCAAGAATATATAAGTTGTTTGCAACAAAAGCAGGTAGTATTTGAGGAATTATACCAAATGAAATAATTTGACTTTTAGTTGCACCAGATGATTTTAGAGCATCAATTGGTCCTTTATTAATATGCTCAATATCTTCTGCATAAAATTTTGCTAGAAAACCCATTGTGTGTAATCCTAAAGCAAGAACACCAGGCATAGCTCCAAAACCAATCGCGATAACTAAAATCATTGCAATAATAAATTCAGGGATCGCTCTAAAAAATATAACCACAGTTTTGCAGACTATATAAACAAAATAATTAGGAGCTAAATTTCTTGCAGAAAATAATCCAAAAGGAATAGATAAAACTATTGCGATAAAAGTTCCTAGAAAAGCAATTTCAATAGTCTCAAACATTGCATATATAAGTTGATTTAAATTACTAAAATCTGGTGGTAGCATTCTAGATAAAATATCCCCAAAATATTTTGAAGAATCTGATATCAGTTTTATAAAATTAATTTCTAAATCTTTAACAATAAAAACTATTATAGAACAAAATAAAAAAATTGAGACAAGAGTTTTCCAAGACCATTGTGGTTTTAAATGGCTCTCAAGTTCTTTGTTTTTGTTATTGACTTTAAGTTCCAAAATATTTTTTTCCATCTTAAATATATATTTTCTCTAAGTCAGTTTTGTTGATTTGTTTCGATTTTTCATCAAATATGATTTTTCCATCCAAAAGACCTACTATCCTATCTGAGTATTTTTTAGCCAAATCGACTTGATGAAGGTTGCATAAAATAGTTGTCCCAAAATCTTTATTAATTTTTTTTAATAAAGA
>CEQL01340014.1_pt1 | contig 13463 bp, 14 predicted proteins | sample 356281 | NCBI WGS metagenome assembly CEQL01 (sample SAMEA2621203, study PRJEB7988) | marine metagenome | biome: marine biome (ENVO:00000447); feature: surface water layer (ENVO:00002042); material: "saline water (ENVO:00002010), including plankton (ENVO:xxxxxxxx)" | depth 5 m
GGACATCCGCTAGGAGCAACTGGAATTGCAAATATATATGAGGTTTGTACTCATTTAAGAGGCGAAGCAGGAGCAAGGCAAGTTGAGGGAGCTACACTTGGAATGACTCACGTAATTGGCCTCGGAACTGCATGTGGTATTCACATACTAGAAAAAGTTTAGTTTTGTGATCATTGGCGTAACCGGAGATACGCACAATAATCTTAAAAATATCAAAAAAATCTGCACTATTTTTAATGAAAATGGTGCAGATTTAGTATTTCATACCGGAGACATATCTTTACCAAAATCGCTTAATGCCTTTAATCAATTAAACTGCCCGTTAATTGGTGTTTTTGGTAACAATGATATCGAAGAAAGAAATGACCTAGAGTTAGTATCAAAAAACTTTGACTGCAAACTTTTTGATGAACCTTACTCTCTTAAGATAGAAAAAGTAAAAATACTTATAATGCATCACCCAAATTTGATTGATTCGAAAATGCTTCAGGAGAATGACCTAATCTTGCATGGTCATACCCACCTTTATAGAAATGAAAAAAAAGATAATTGCATAATCTTTAATCCAGGAGAGTGTGCAGGAATTATGGATGGTATGAATAAAATTGGACTAATAGATTTAGATAACTTGAAACCAAGAACAATTAATTTTTAGAATTTTTTCTCCAAAAAAAATATGAGACTGTAAATATTGAGACAAATAGAAAACCAAAAGGCCTAATTATCCTCCAAATTCCATTTCCATCTAAAATTGTATTCTCAAGAAAAAAGATTGAAAACACTGGAACTATAGAACTATCTCCAGGGCTTTTGAACCAAAAGGAACAAAAAAGAGATACAAAGAAACTAAAGATTAAAACTTTTATAAATTTTCTTTCAACTAACAACGTTAGTAAATAAGACATAATAATTGAAATAGAAAGATATAAAATCAAAAAAAGTATCACAGGAATCTTGCTATGAATTGATTTGTAAGTTGAGTATCACCAATTATCGACATAATTTGTCTTTTTGAATTATTATCCTTTTTTTTAATTTTAGATAATTTTTTTAAATATTTATCTTTAAAAATAAAGTTTGGAGGAATATTTTGAGATTCAGCTATTTCCTCACGCCACATATAAATTTCAATATTTCTGCCAGAATACTTTTTATAAATTTTCTTTCTTCTTAAATCTTTTAGTGATTCATTACCAAGATCTAATTCTATTTTAGATAAATCAAAAACATGTTTAAGTTGGCCCTTCTTCTTTAGTCTTTTTCTTTGAAGATTATAAATTTCTATCAAATAATCTACGTCTTCTAAAGCATATCTAATTTGGTTTTCAGTAAGAGGTCTTTTTAACCAATTTGAATTTGTCTCTCCTTTTGAAAGCTCTATACTAAAGTAATTTTTGACAATTTTACCGTAGGCCTGAATCAATCCATCTCTCAAAATTTTTTCCGCAACTTGGATATCAAAAACATTTTTTGTTTTACAGTAAATACATTTACTCAGAACAGTTGCGTCGCTTCTTACCGAATGGAATATCTTTAAATACCTATCATCCTCAAGATATTTTTTTAAAATAAAGGCTGGATTCATCTCTAAGCAATCTATAAGAAAAAGACAATTAATCGTTGAGATTTGAATAATAGAAAGTTTTGGAAAATAGGTCGTTCTCCAATCAAATTCGGTATCAATTGCAAAAATTCTTGATTGAGAAAGTTCATTGTCTAAAAATTCTAAACTTTCTTCGTCTGCAATAAAGTAATATGATTTTTTTTTCTTAAGCAGGTTTCTAAAAAAAGAAAAAATGGACATTGTTTCTATTTTTTTTCTTCAAAATAAAATAATCTTTCAATATCTTCCTCTATAACTTTTTCTCCATATTGTATCTCTATAATTTTGCATATTTCATCATAAGGATTTACTAACTGATGCCATTCATTTTTTTTTACAAAAAAAATATCTTCTCTATTTAATTCATATTCTTTTTTTTCTGACTCATTGGTTTTGCTGTGATTTACAATACAAGCTCCTTCACTTACAAACCAAATTTCATTTCTGTACTTATGTTTTTGAAAACTCATCCCTTTTTTTGGATTTATAATTAATTCTTTAACTTTTAAATTTTTTTCGGAAAAAAGATTATAAAAATTTCCCCAAACTCTTTTTTCTTTATAAAAATTCCAATCTTTTAGAATAGAGCTTGATGAATTTTTTTTATCCTCGCCTCCTATTCCAAATTTAAAAGAAATATTTTCAACAGACATTTCAGGAATATTTTCTTTTGTTCTGTCTCCCCCATTACAAAAAATAATTGTATCTTTTGGGAATCTTTTTTTTATCTCTGTCAGTGCATTTATACAGCTTCCTAAATTATCATCTTTAAAATCTATTACTTCATCTACGTATTTGAGAGATTCTAAAATTAATTTTCTCTCATCAAATGGAAGGAAATTTTTTCCTTTTTTATTTTTAAGCCATTCATCTGAATTCAGAGCAACTATGAGCTTATCTCCAAAGCTCTTTGCTTCTTTGAGATAAAAAATATGACCGCTATGTATTGGGTCAAATCCTCCGCTTACTACTGAAATTTTCATTGAAATAGTTACTTAAATCTTTTTTTTATGAATAATTTAAAATCCTTTCTTACAGAAGGGTCTTGAAGAGAAAAATCAACAACTGCTTTCAAATAACCTAATCTATCTCCACAGTCATATACGTTCCCCGAAGAAGTAAGAGTGTCTATCCTATTTCCATTATTTATAAAATTTTTTATTGCTGGAGTAAGTTGAATTTCACCAGATTTATCTGGTTTTATTTTTTTTAAATACCTAAAAAAAGAGTTTTTAAAAATATACCTCCCCGAAGCAAAGAAATTTGAAGGAGCATTCTTTAAACTTGGTTTTTCCACAATATTTTCTAATATGTTCTTATCATTTATCAATTTTTTATTTTTTAATTTTACTATTCCATATTTATTAATATCTTTTTTATCCACCTGAGAAATCAAAAGAGAAGAAATATGATTTTTATCAAAGTCTTTTTTCATTTTCACAAAATTTTTTTTATTTAAAGAATTTTCAAATAACATATCAGGAAGCATCACAGCGAAATCTTCATCCCCTACTATAGATTTTGCACAATATATTGCATGTCCTAAACCTTTTGGCTCTCCTTGCCTTACAGAATAAATTAAAGGGTTTGATTTAGTAATTTCTTTAATTTCATAAATCAAAGATCTTTTTATTTTCTGTTGTAAAGTTGTTTCAAGTTCAAAATTTTTATCAAAGTGATTTTCAACCGAATATTTACTTGAATGAGTTATGAAAATTATTTCTCTTAATCCTGCCTCTAATGCCTCTTCTACCACATATTGAATAATCGGCTTTTTAAAAACTGGGAACATTTCTTTAGGTATCGCTTTTGATGCTGGCAGCATTCTTGTGCCTAACCCTGCTATAGGGATAATAACTTTAGAAATCATTGTGAAAACTTCCTGACCACGATCTAATTATATTCTATTATTTAATTAATAATCTCTTCTAACTCTGGCGGAGCTTTTGGTCTGTCTTTGTAAAAAAAATTGTAAAGTTTTATTTTAGGAAACATCACTGCAAGTATTGTCAAGATTATGAGGGTAAAGTAGTCAAACAAGTTTTTTTTTCTATCAAACCAAATTTCTAATTTAGCTTTATAAGGAGTTAAGACTTGTTTATGAAATACTAATGGATTGTCGACAATTGACAAAACGTTTTCCTCATCTCTTAAAATTATTGACGCAAGACCAGATAACCCCGGGGTAATCTTGGTTAATTTTAACTTTAAGTCCTCTGGAAGAAAATTTATTGTTTGTTCCACTTGAGGCCTCGGTCCGATCAAACTTAAATCTCCTCTCAAAACATTTATAAGTTGCGGTAATTCATTTATCTTTGAATATCTTAAAAATTTTCCAAAAGGTAAAATTCTAGGATCATCTTTTACAGTTACTGATCCTGTAAGAGGACTATCTTTTATCATCGTTGCAAATTTAATCAAAAAAAAACTTTTTTTATTCTTGCCCATTCTTTCTTGTTTAAAAAAAACTTCTCCCTCTCCAGTTATCTTGAGTAAAAAGATAATCAACAAGAAAACAGGAGATAATAAAACTAAAGCTGAAAATGCTAAAATTTTATCCATCAATAAAATTAACATTATAATTTTTGATCCAAGTTAGAGTCTCTAGCTAGGTGCTTAAATTCGGGTAAAAAATTACTAAAGATGCTTACAAGATCTTCCATGCTCCAACTATTTTTAGTTTCAATCAACTCAATCTCTTGAAAAAAATTTTTAAGTTCATCTTTATTTTTTGTAAATTTAGAATTTACTATTCCAATCTGAGAAAACTTATTTAAGTCGATTTCCTCTTTTTCTGTATAAAACTCTTCAAAACTTTTTTCACCGGAGGTGTCAGAATTAAAAAAATAACATGGCCATTTTCCTGAATGTATTAATTTCTTTGCTTCATAAACAGCTTCTCGTTCCGATTCACACTCATATGGAATAAACCCGATTTCTTCAAGAAGATTTTTTGCAATTTGATCAAAGTTTAATAAATTTATTTCCGTTGGATCATTTGGAAAGAAAATTTGATTTTTTTTACCCAAAATTGAAGAAAATAAACATAATAATCCTGATTCCTTAGGTGTTATAAAGTATCTTTTTATATCTTTTGGAGCGCTTATTGGTTCTTCTCTTTGTATTCTATGCATAAATCCATCCAATAGAGATCCATCTGAGAAAGCTACATTAGCGAACCTTGACATTGAAACTGGAACATCATTGTTATTATTGAAAAGGGAAATTTCCATAATTCGTTTTGAAGCTCCCATTAAACTTACTGGATTAGATGCCTTATCTGTAGAAACACAAAAGTATTTCATAGGTAGCCTGTCTTCAAGATCATCAATTACTTTTAAAGAATTATGAATATTTGTTTTTAGCATTCTCATTAAAGTAAACGGATCTCTTTCCGATCTGACATGCTTCATAGCAGAAAGATTAAGAACATAGTCATATTTTTTATTTTTTAAAAATTTAGAAAAAATTGAAGACCCAATATCCAAGCAAAAGGATTCAAAATTTGATTTAGAAGTTAAGAAATTACTCCTTAATTCCCTAACAATTGATACAAGATTATTTTCACTTATATCTACTAAATGGACTAATCGTGGATTTCTTTCTAGAATTTCTTTTGAAATTGCCTTACCAATTGAACCAGCAGCACCTAATATCAAAAAAGAACTTTCCTTAATTTTATCTCTAATTTCAGAATCTGATTTTTCTAGATCTTGATTAAATAATTCGGTCTTTCTGCCTAAGATTTCTAAAATTTTTTTATTAGTGTGCATTAATACTTTCTGTCTATTTTGCGTATGAGCTTATATATAAAATGTTTTAAATCTTTATTAGCTATTCTAGTGATAAATCTTAAAAAAAGATTGATGTAAAAGTTAAATGGCGTCAAAAAACCAATCTTTTTTTGAAATTTTAAAAGTTCGTATTCTGACTTAAAAAAACTGATTCCTCTTCTTTTGTAAAATTCTCTCCCAGTTCTCATTTTAACAAGAGGTACATTTAGATTTCCTATTTCAAAATTTCTCTTTAGAAGAAGTGACCATAAGCCATAATCTTGTCCTCTTTCTAGAAGTGGATAGCCTCCAAGACTTTTAATAATAGATTTTCTAAATATTGCCGCAGGATGATTAATTGGATTCCTTCTTTTCGCATAGGAGATTATTTTTTTTGAATTAGTTGGAACTTTTTTGTCAAAAATTTTTTCTTTCATATTTTCATCAAATTCTTCTACAACTCCACTTGAGACTGCTAAGTTAACGTTGTTTGTCATAAAGGCTATTTGTTTTTCAAATCTATTAGGATAACTAATATCGTCACTATCCATCCTTGCAATTAGCTCAAAAGAACAATTTTTCAATCCTTCATTTAACGCATATGCAAGTCCTTTATTTTCCTTTAGATGAATTATTTTAAAACTCTTGAAATCGATTAATTTACATACTTCATCAAGGGAAAAATTTAAAGGTCCGTCTTTGACAATGATAATTTCGGATGGCTTTAAGGTTTGTTCTACTAAACTGCTAATGCTTTCTATAAGATTTTCTTTAGAAATCCTTATGTGAGTTGACATTAAAACAGAAAAATTTTCGACCATTTCTTAAAGATCTAAAGAATAAAACCTTCTCCTCCCGCTGAAGGATGAGTCAAAAAATATACGATTTCCATATGAAATTCTTGGATGAAGGTCGCATCTTCTCTCTTCTATAAATTCCATACCAGAAAAAAATTCTCCAATAACTTCAATTTTTTTTGTTTCGAAAGAATATCTCAACAAACTTTGGATCCTAGATCTATTGGGATAAGTGTCAGTTATTATATAACCTTGTGAGAAGTTGGGATGACCATCTCCAAATTTATTAAGATTTTCACTTATAAATTTAAATTCTTGCTTGAAAATATCAAAAAATTGGTATCCCAAGCCCAAATCATTTTCTAAGTAACAAATTAAAGCATTATTACCTGCCCAACAACAATGGCTAACTATTCCTCCTCTTGCTATTCGTTTTATTTCTTTCAAATCAATATTTACTAAAAATAAACTGTCTTTCCTAACACTATTTTCATACCACCTGTGAATAAAAATAAAATTCTTTCCATCTGGCGAAATCATTATGTGATTCAATGTGTGAAAAGCTTCTTCGCTTACATCATCTTGTTCCAAAGAAATAATCTCATCAAGGCTAATGACTAATTCTGAAGTATTTTTAAAGAGATTAATTTTCCAGATTCCATCGGATTGAGTTTGTAAAACATTATTATCTAATTCTTCAATTTTATATCCATAGTCTTTTGTAAATGCTGAAAGTCTATTGAAGTTTAGAGTCAAGGCAAATTCATCTTTATATGTATCATAAATAGGTGAAGATAAATTTGTGACTTCTTTATTTGTTACATTGAAAATTTTTGAGCAAAGTGATTTAGACTGGAAGTTAAAGTCATTAAAAATGAACTTCTCATTATTCAGCCAATGTAGTCTTGTCCCTTGTTGGTAATTAAAAGCATAAGATTCAAATTCTTTTTCAATTTCTCCTGTAGAAAAATTTTGACAAATTACTTTTACAGGCTCTTCTTCTGCTTTTTTTTCGTCAAGCGCATGAAAAAGAACTAAATTTCTTTTATTGTTGAATGGATCTTTATCGTAGTAACCAAAAAATGTTTCATGATAATTATCACTGACTTCTTTCACCTTAAAAGGAGATTTAACGACGTAATTTTTCTTGTAAAAAAAATAATTTATATTTTGGTAAATAAATTTTACTCTCCGCTTTAGATTAGGAAAATTCGATAAAATGTTTGAGATTTGCTGTTCAATAAATGAAAAAGAATTCATCTTATACTCCTAACCTTTTGTAAATAAAATTAGGAAGAAAAACAACTAAGTATGAAAGTTTTGGATTCAAAATTAAACTTTTTAAAATAAAGGGTAATGACTTAATTATCCCTGACCTTCGAGCAGATTTTGCTACTGCAAACCATTTCTCAGAAAGAAAAAGTTTTTTATTGAGAGAATTATCTGCTATTAATTTTGAGTATTTAGAAATTAGTCTCTCAGCAGCAAAAATATGATTTTTGTATTTACTGCTAACTTGTGAAAGGTCATTAAAAACAGTATAAGAAGTTAGAGGTTTTGAAATTCCATGAAAATTTCCTAGCTTTGACATTCTTATCCATAAATCATAATCCTGCCTGCAAGGCATTGTTTCGTCAAATAAACCAGCCTTTATAATTTTGTCTTTTCTTGCGGCAACCGTTGATGTGATTCCAACAATGTTTCGATACATAATTTGAGGAAAAGCTTTTCCATAAAAATCTACAGATATTACTCTTAAAGTTTTATTTAAATTCTTTATATTTACTATTTTTCTTGAAGTGAAAGATAAAATACATTTTTCGTCATTAAATGATGGAAGCTGACAAGAGATTTTTTTTGAATCCCAAAAATCATCTTCATCAATAAACATTATTATTTCGTTTTCCGATTCTTTTATGCCTAAATTCCTAGCGTATGCCCCTCCCTTATTGCCCAACGTGTATATTATTTTTGAATTTAATTTACTTGATCTTAAGTAATTTGAAATTTCCTCCGTCACACTGTTTTCTTTAATATCAAAAATGACAATTAGCTCATCCGCTTTACAAGTTTGATTCTCAATACTTTTAATTGCTCTTAAAAGAAGATTTTTATTTCCCAAAGTGGGTAAAATTACTGAAACTTTCATCAAAAAATTCTTTAAAATTTTTTTATCATTTCAGCCTTTTTTAAATCTTCGAGTGTATCGATGGAGATTTGAGGAGTTTTGACTAGCAAAAATCCTGTTTTGTTGCCTTTTATTGAATTTTTCTTTACTAAGCATTCTCTACTAATAATATATCCAACACCATTTCGATGATAGACAGGGTTTAACTGTTGTCTAGCGATAATGTTCTTACCCTTAGAATCCCAATAATTTAATAAGCCATCATTTATCTTTAACTGTTTTAAGGGATGAAATTTTAAATCTGTCTCAGATATTGTCCAAATGGCGTCATATTTTTTTTTATTCATCATGGAGGCTAGTTTTAACAAATCTTTTTTTGTCCTTAATGGTGAGGTTGGCTGAAGCATCATTATGTAGTCATAATGAACTTTATAAAAACTTTCTGACTTCTTTAAAGCATGTCTTAAAACCTCTACATCGGATATTAAATCTCCAGAAAGACTTTTGGGCCTGATAAAGGGAACATCTAGACCAAATTTTAAAGCTTCTTTTCTAATCAAATTATTATCAGTTGATACAACAGCGTTTGTAAATATTTTAGATTTTAAAATTACTTCGGAAACAATTTGTATGAGACTCTTACCATTTATTTTTTTTAAATTTTTTAATCTGATTCCTTTAGAACCTCCTCTGGCAGGAACAACTGCTAAAATCTTTTTTTTTTCTTTACTCATCTTTCAAAATAAGACATAAATTATCAGACATTTCTTTCGACTCTAGCCAAGAAATCCAGAAGTTATCTAAATTATTATCTGTAAAATTAATTTTATTATCTCCTTTAGGTAATTTATCTTTCAACCAATTAAATGTATTTGAAATCCCATATCTGTGAGTAAAATAAAGTTCTATTTTATTAAACCCAGCCTGAGCAGCACAGTTAATTAGGCTATTTTTATTGAAATTCCATCTATGTTGAGCTCTGTAAAAAAAAGGAGAAAAATCTTTCTTTATAAGTCTCATAAGGATCTCATCTCTATTTGGAGTTGTAATCATTGCAATTCCTTTTTTTGGTTTCAACAATAATTTAATTTCTTTAAGAAATTTTTTTGGATCTTCTACGTGCTCGATAACTTGAGTTGAAACAATAACATCAATTTTGTTTTTATAGGTTTCAATACATTCTTTTGAGCTAGAAAAATACTCATAGCCTCTTTTTTTCAAGGATTTAGAAAAAATTTGATTAGGCTCTACACCGATACATTTATCAGAAACATTTGAAATATAATCTAGTAAAGATCCTCCTCCACAGCCTATGTCAGCAACTGTCTTACCTCGTAAATTTAAACCCCATAAATGTCTAAAACTATGTTCGACCAATTTATCATGAGATTTAAAATGATTATCTATTTCAGAACCCTGATTTAAAATATCTCTATAGTGAGTTCCTTCGTAAGAAGAATGCTTAACACATGCTTCCTCATTAAGTTTTTGAACTTTACAAAAATTACATTCTTTGATCTCTCCAATTACAAAATTTCCATAAGATCCATTTCTTATATCGCCTTTATAAATAAATTTCCAATCAGATGAATTACAAATTTTGCACTTTGGAAATTTTTTCATCTTAGATTTTATTAATTAAATCTTTAAGAAGGTTTTTTTTTGGATTTATTTTGACCTTGCTGCCTACCCCATAGAAGCTTGCTCCAAAATCTTCAGCAGATTTTTTATCATCAGAATTGTCTCCTATAATCAGAAAATCTTTTTTCTTAGCTTTTACCCCTTTTTTTATTTTGTAAAGATTATTTAATTTTGATTCAGGGGATCCATAAATTCCGTTAAAAAATTTTGTCCATTTTTTTTTATTTATAATTTTTATTAAATTATCGTAGGGCGTGAGAGAGTTTAGAAAAATTTTTTTTTCTTTTTTTTTCAGGAAGATTAATAATTCTTTAGCTCCATCTATATCTTTTACCTGAGAAACCTTTAAATCTGTTATACAAGAATATTTATTGAGTAAATCATCCACGTTTATTTTGTTAGCTTTATCGGGAAAAGTCTTTGAATAAGTTAGTTTAAAATTGTCAAAAATTTGGTATCTATCTTTTTTACAATGATCCAAGGTTAACTTCATAATATCTATACCGTTATAAAGCTCTGAAACAACCTCAAAAAAGGTTTTTTCTTTTACTTCATTTGAATCAACGAGAGTTCCATCGAAATCAAAAACGAAATAGCGAAATTCATTTACATTTATCACTTAATTTTCGTGGTTTTTTTTGATTTTAATTTTCTTACGTTTAAAGGTAGTTTTGAATTTCTTAGCTGTTCATTAATTTGAAACCTTCCCCAATAATCAACGATCGTTTTTCTTTCGCTAGAAGATAAGTTATTAATGTTTTCATCTCTATAAACTGAATCTCCAGGAATAGCAGTAGTAGATATCTCTTCAAAAATACACCCTTTTTCGCTTCTGAAGGAATGCCATGCTCCTGGAGGAACAAGAAGAGTATCACCCGGTAATAAAACTCTTTCACGTCCTTCTAATGTACTAATCAGTTCTCCCCAAACTATAATAAATGTTTCTTCTTTTACTTTATGAAAATGTGAGGGATGACTTTGACCGGGTAATTGAACAAGAATTTTTTTACAATAATCTCTGTTTATAACATTAATTAAAATTGCACCAACTTCTCTAAAATTTGAGATTCCATAGTGGTGAGAATACTCTGTTGAAAAATCGTTATTAAGTGTTATGCCAGCATAAGAAAGCATAGCCTTAACCTCATGAATTGATTTTTTTAGTATTTTTTCCTCATTATCTTCTTCAAAAATAACGTCCTTGGAAAAAAGAGGTTCATTTATTTCTATAGATTTTTTTGCAGTCGCTCCTAACTTAAAATCTCCTGAAGACATCTGACCTTCTCTATATGGAAATGCAAAATAGGTATTGTCGTTGTCTATCTTGTTGCCCTTAGATATTTTTTTTTGAGCAAATACACCTCTTTTAAGACTATTGAGAGATATAAATTCTTCTTTCGGTGAATCCAATCTGCTGAAACTTCCAATGAGATTTTTTGACTTGTTCAATGATTTAAGCCATTCATCGATCTGATCTGGGTTTGAAGAATATTTATTTAATTCATTTCCTTGATATTCAAGTCCTACATGTCTTTCAAAAATTTCAGCTCCCAAAGCAAGAGCAAGACCTGCATGAAGGCTTTCTTCAGGCGGTTCATGTGTAGACCATCCGATTACTAAATCTTTATATCTTTTTTTAAAATCAGAAATGTTTCCCAAATTACAAAATTTATCTGGAGTGGGATAAACAGCAACGCAATGCATCAAAGCAAAATCGCAACCTCGATGCTTAAAAAAACTTACTAGATCATCTACTTCACTGAGAGACAGACCTCCAGTTGAAGCAATTATTGGAAGGTTGCTATCTGCAATTTTCTTTAATAAAGGCCAATCCTTTGCTGAACAACTTGCTACTTTAATTAAATCAAAATTCATTTCTTTAATTTTATCAACTGAATATTCATCAAATGGAGTACACATAGTTAACATTTCTTGTTTTTTTGCATATTCTTTTAATTTTTCGAACTCATTCCAATCAAGCATTGTTGATAAAAATCTTGGTATGTGCTTATTTGCTACTGAATCTCTGTCATCTACATGTACAAATTCAGGTAAGTTTCTAAATTGAAACTTTATAGCTGCTCTTGCTTTATTTTTTTTTACTACTTTTGAAAGCGAAGAAATAATTTTTTTTCCATGATCAAGTGAACCCTGGTGATTATTCGCTAAATCTAAAACGATGAGGTTTTGGAAATTAAATTTGTTTTGGCTCATGTAAAAATTATAACAATTTAATCAACAGATTTACTAAGCTTAAATTTCATTTATTTCTGTAATCTCAAAAAAGAATTATATTAAAAGGAGATAAAGACCAACCATTAGATGAGTCGTTTACAGTTAAACTCAAATTTGTAATGAGAACTAATACAATTAATATTTTTAGAAAATCTTCATTTACATACTTTTTTGATAAAAGTTCTAACCAGAAATATGCTTGTAAAAAAAGGATTGGATTTATTAGTCTTTCCAAAATAGAACTACTTATAGAGACGAATATTGCGATACTTAAAATAAAACTAGAAGTAATAAAGCTCCAATATAGTAGATTTAAACTTTGGAAATCCTCATGAATTTTAGTTTTATATAAGTAGTACAAAATACTACTAGAAAAAAATATTATAAAAATCCTTAAGGGAAAACTATCATCATTTCCAAAATAATTTAAAAGCCTTTCTTCTATTCCAATAGAAACAAGGAAAAGATTGAAAAAAATACCTGAGATTAAAGCAGCAAAGAGTGCAAAAGTAATTTTCAATTTAGTACCCAGCAAACTTAATACTAAAAATAATCCTACTACATGAGCTAATGGAGAAAGAATAAAAAATAAATATCTTAAAATTACACTTCTGAATGTAATTGCTAGCAAAAAAATAGTTAATGCAGCATTGAATGAAATTACATTGAAGTTTGAAAGGAAAAAATTTCCAAATCCGAAATATACTATTAAAGCCAAGGTAAAATTACTAAAGATTTTTCTCAAGCAATATAGCTGCGTAAGTATCATGAAAAATATAAATGATTTGACTAAGAGTTTTGCTTCAAAAAAATTACAACCTATTGAAAAGAAGAAAGAAATCAACGGGTCCGTTTGAAAATTTGTATAACATGACTTTATTGCCCAGTTTTCATAAGTAAGAATATCAGGACCAGATAAATCGGTATAAAAAACTAGAAATGTCACATAAAGAAAAAAAGATATGTAAAAAATATGTCTGGTTTCTTTAGAATAAAGTCCAGAAAAAATTAGAGGCATCAACAGAATTAAGCTAGAAAAATAAGATGATAAAAACATAAGAAAATATTTTTAGTAAAAAATTTTTTAAATTTAGAGACTAATAGCTTCCACTCAAATTAGTGTTATTCTTTTCAATATAGATTATTAAATTTTAAACAACAAGAACATTATGTAACGCACTATTCGCTTAAATAGAAAGCACCTAAAAAAATGTACTCATTTTTAAAAAAACACAAACTTATTACTTTTATACAAAAAAATAGTCTTAAAAAGTTAAGTCAAATAA
>CEQL01149250.1_pt1 | contig 13458 bp, 8 predicted proteins | sample 356281 | NCBI WGS metagenome assembly CEQL01 (sample SAMEA2621203, study PRJEB7988) | marine metagenome | biome: marine biome (ENVO:00000447); feature: surface water layer (ENVO:00002042); material: "saline water (ENVO:00002010), including plankton (ENVO:xxxxxxxx)" | depth 5 m
CATAACTTGTAGGTCTACTGTTTTGCACCTGTGTAGGTCTAGGTATAGTTACCTCATATGATGTTGGTCTTGAATTTTGCACCTGTGTTGGTCTAGGTATAGTCTGTTCAAAACTTGCTGGTCTACTAGTTTGATAATTAGTAGGTCTTGGTATTGTTACCTCATATGATGCTGGTCTAGGTGTCTGGAAATTAGTAGGTCTACTATTTTGTGCTTGAGTAGGTCTAGGTATAGTTACCTCATAAGTTGTAGGTCTGGGTATAGTTACCTCATAAGTTGTAGGTCTACTAATAGTCTGTTCATAGGGTTGTTGATACCCCTGTTGAAAAGGTTGTTGAAAAGGTTGTTGATAGGTTTGTTGAAAAGGTTGTTGTACCTGTATTGTACCTGTTTGAAATTCCCATCCACTAGGTGTTTTTCGTTTTACATCGACAACAGCTTTCCAACCAGATGGAGTTTTTACTCTCCATCCATTGGTATCATTCCATCCTGCTGGAGTTTTTACTTTTGAACTCATTAATCAATTCCCTCATTCATTATATATTGTTACTATGAGTATGTTATCCAGATATCACCGACTGCTCCATCCGAACCACCTGGCGCAGAAGAATGTATGAATACATTTCTCATTGCCTTAGCACTTGCACCAATTGTTGTATAACTTGTTGTTGCAGCTCCTGTGAATGCAGATGTTCCACTTACTGCTAAACTACTTAATGTACCAACACTTGTAATATTAGTTTGAGCTGCAGTTTGAATTGTACCTGTTACATTACCAACTAAGTTACCAGTGATATTACCACTTGAATTAATTGATGATGCCGCAACATTTGCAGCTACAAAATCAGCAGCTGTTAATGTTAAATCACCAGTTGAAGAACCTGTTGCAGTAGTTGTTGCAACTACAAATTTATCTGCACTTTCATCCCAACCTATAAATCCATTGTTACCTGTTGAACCTCTTTCAAGTATAAGACCTAGGTCATTACTATTTGAACCAGTATTACCAGAACCAAGTTCTATTAATGCATCTTCAATAGTTGTGTTTGTTGAACTGTTAGTTACTGTTGAACCATTAACTGTTAGGTTACCAGAAATTACAACATTACCACTTGCAGTAACATCTGTTGCAGCTATATCTGCAAAAGTTACATCTGAGGTTGTTGATACATCCTGTCCAATACTAATTGCAGGCTCCCATCCTTCACCAGCACTACCACTTACAGTAACACCAGTTCCACCAGTAACATTGTCTACATAGTTTCCAGAAGTTCCAGAACCTAATGCAACTGTTCCTACTACTAGGTCGATTGTATTGTCTGCATCTTGATATGTTGCAGTGATACCTGTTTCAGTATTTGAACTAAACATTGCACCCACTGTATCTGATACTGCCTCTGCAAAGTTTGATACTCCACTAGAAGTAATACTAATATCTACATTAGATGCACTTGTTATTCTACCTTTTGAGTCTACTGCTACTTGAGCAACACTATCTGCATCACCATATGTTGCAGCTGATACACCAGAGTTTGCAAGTGTGATTGGTAATGCAACATTTCCTGTTCCATCAAATGATTGTGATGAGTCTGTAGTTGCATCTCCTGTTACTGTAAAGTTTCTTGAACTTGCAAGTGCAGTTGCAGTTGCAGCGTTTCCTGTTGTACTTCCAGAAGTACCACTTACATTACCTGTAACATTTGCAACCAATGTACCTACTGTATATCCTGTTGCACTTGTATTAACTGTTGTTGAAGGTACTGTTTGTGTATCTGCAAATAATCTAAATGTATTATCTGTAGATGCATCAAAGAATAAACCTGCGTACTTTGTAGTACTTGACTCTACATACTTACCATAGAAACCAAAGTCTGTTGAATTTCCAGAGTTTGCATTTGTTAATCCTGTAAAGTTTGCATCGGATACTGTTGAACCTGTTTGTGTTGTTGTACCAGAAACTACTAAGTTACCACTAACTGTCAAGTCATTTGAAATTGTAACATCAGAAGGTAATCCATATGTAATTGTTCCAGAACTTTCTGATACATCTACTTCGTTTGAAGTTCCAGCAAATGTTATTGTTCCACCTAATGCAGTTGCAGTTGAACTAGAACCATCTGATACTGATATACTTGAATTTGCAAGTTTACTATTTGCAATTGAACCAGATAACATTGCATTGTCGACTGAACCAGCTTCAATTGTTGTTGCAAAAGATAAATTACCTAAATTGGTCATTGTACCAGAACCAGTCACATCTCCTGTTAGAGATATAGTTGGGTCATTAACATTAAAGTCTAAAGTACCATCTGTGTCATCATAGGTGACTGAGATACCACTTTCGGTATTAGATGATACCATTGCACCTACGACATCTTCTACAGACTCATCAAAGTCTGTAATAGTTGATGCAGTTGTACTTACTACTAAATCGATTGTACCATCTGAGTCTTGATATGTTGCACTAACACCTGTTTCAGTGTTACTTGCAAACATAGCTCCAACTGTGTCTTCTATAACTTCTGTTAAATCAATGTTTGCACTACCATCAAAAGATACACCATGAATTGTTCTTGGAGTTGTTAAAGTAGCTGCAGAACCAGTTGTGTTTTGGTTAAGTGTTCCAACTGTTATGTCGATTGCACCATCACCAGAGTCATCATATGCAACTGTTACACCACTATGAGAACCATTTGTTACTAACTGAGCTCCTACAACATCTTGTACTCTTTCTGTTGTATGATAGAGGTTACTTGAACCTTCTGATAAGTCATCGGTATTAAAACTACCTAAACTTGTTGCAAGGTCTATTGTACCATCTGAGTCTTGATAAGTTACTGTAATACCAGACTCAGTATTACTTGAGAACATTGCACCAGCAATGTCTTGAATTCTTTCTGCATTTATTGTTACATCACCAGATGATACAGTAAAATCTGTCCCATCAAATGTTGCAATACCTTTGTTTGTTTCTGTTGCATCTTCTACAGATATAGTTGCAGTTGAACCTTCACTCGGTGTATGAGATACATCAATACCTTCCCCAGCAGATATATCTAATAGATAATTACCAGTTGTGTCTGTTCCTAATGCAACTGAATCATTTTGGACTGTAGTACTCATTGATACATTACCAGAACCATCAAATGATACTGAACCAACAACATCTCCACTTAATGCAATTGTTCTTGCATTTGCAAGTGCAGAAGCTGTATCTGCATTACCTGTTACATTACCTTCTAAGTTTGCAAGTAAAGTACCTGTTGAATGACCTGTTCCAGATGTATCAACTACAGTTGTAGGTTCTGTTTGGTTTCCATGAAACAATCTGAACTTATCTGATTCAGATGCATCCCATAACATACCAGCGTATTTTGTTGTTGAACCATCAACATACTGACCATAATATCCAAAGTCTACTGCATTTGCAGCGTTATCTTTTGCAACTTTAACAGTACTATCTGTTACTGAAAGTGATGTAGATGATACTGTAGTAGTACTCCCACTTACAGTTAGGTTTCCACCTACTGTCATATTACCACTTGTTGATGCGGCACCACTAACTGTCAAGTCACCTGCGACTGTTACATCGTCTGGTAATCCTATTGTTACACCTGCTGTTTCTGAACCAGAACCAGATACTTCAATTTCATTTGAAGTTCCAGATACAGTTGCAACATAGTTTCCTGTTGTATCTGTTCCTAATGCAACACTGTTAGCTGCAATTGTTGTAGATATAGATGTATTTCCTAGGTCTGTCATTGTTGCAGAACCAGTTACATCTCCTGTCAATGAAATTGTTGGGTCATTGACATTGAAATCTAAAGTACCATCTGAGTCATCATATGTGACACTAATACCACTTTCGGTATTAGATGATACCATTCCACCTACAACATCTTGTACTCTTTCTGTTGTATGATATTGGTTTGTTCCTTCTGGTACTAATGTTGTACTTGATGGTGTTCCTACAATAGCAACATTACCCATTCCACTATGGTTTGCACAATAGTAGTATAATGGGTTTAAACAGTCTTGTGCTAAACCTATTTCTACATATGCACCTGCTGAACCAGCAGTTCCTACTTTATTGTAAACTTTATATAATGAAGATGCAATCTCTGAACCACCACCATGAGTACCATCACTTGTTGTGGAGAATCTTAAAGGATGGTTTGAGTTTGTATTATCTGATTGGTCAAATCTGTAAACTATACCCTTTGCCAACTTAAGGATATACTGTGAAGTACCATCAATAACAAAGTAACCACCACTAACTGTAACTGTAACTGGATAATAATATGGATTTGTTCCAGCAATATTTTGTTCTACTGCAAGGTCAATAGTTCCATCACTATCTTCATAGGCTGCAGTTATATTTGTTTCAGTATTGGAACTAAACATAGCTCCTACTGTGTCTTGTATGAATTCTGCACCTACTGTTGCACTAAATGTACCAGATGAATCATCATATGAAAATGATATACCTGTATGTGAACCAGCAGCGAACAGACTTGAAATCTGGTCTTGTATTGCTTCAATAGCACCTGTGGAGTCTAGTTCTCCAGATGCATTTAAAAGGTCTGCAAGATATCTTGCTTTTGTTGGCATTTTAAAGTTCTCCTAATTTAAATCCTTTATAGTTATTTATGTTAATCATCTATTTCAATGAAATCTTCCCCAGTGATTTGTTCTAATTTACGAATCATTTTTTCCATATTAACTTTAAACCTTTTACCAGTTATCACATTTTCTGAATAGTAAATCCATTCACCTTGAGTGTTGTGAGGTGATATCTGAGTAACATTACCAGCTTCATCTCTTACAAACAACTCTGCACTACTCGATACATCCTTTGCATATATGGATGCACGATTAGTGACTCCAGATGGGTCAGATGACAATACTTCCATATGCATCGGCCCATCCTGTACATCTACATAAGTAGATGGTTTAAGTACGACTGAATCAGTCCCACTTGAAATTATATCCTTTCCATTGGTATCTAAATTACCACCAAGGAAAGGTACTGTGTCTAAAAATAAATTGACTTCTGGAGTAACAAATCCATAATCAATTACATCTATAACATAGTTTGGGTCTGTAAGTGCTTCTTCAAAATTAATTTGAGTACCACTACCAGAACTCCATTGTCCTTTTTTTACTAAGACACCATTCACAAATACTTCTGTATATTTGGGAATGACACTTAATGTTGTTCCATTTGCATCTGTTCCACTTACCTGTGTAGTAGATGATGCAGTTACATCAAACTGAAATCTTGTAAATGGTGCAGAACCAGTATAACTTTTTACGATAACTGTATCATTTACTTGTAGACCAGAACTAAATGTTATTGTTGATGCATTTGTTTCTGTATAGTCTGTACCAGACCTATTGTCCATGAGAACACCATTTAAGAATACTAAGACTTTGCCTGGCGTATATGATAGAGTAACACCATTTTCATCTGCACCAGTCAATACAGTTTGATTTGCAGTTGCAGTAAATTCGTAGTTTGATATACCTGTGATTAATCCAGAAGTGACACCAGCTGTCCATGCAACTATTTCTAAGTAGTCAGAAGATTTTGCACCATCATCTAATACAACTGTTGAACCATTAGTTGCAGTATAATCATCTGGGTCTAAGAATACCCCATTAAGGAATACTGCAATTTGACCAGAAGTATACGACAAGGATTCACCATTTACATCGGTGCCTGAAAATGTTGTTTGGTTTGCACTTGCATTATAAAGGTAATGTTTCATTGCAGTGATATCAGTAGAAGTATCTGCACCTACCTCAACGATAGATTCAGTTCCACCTACACTTTTTTTAATGTATGCCTTACCATCATAGGTGTTTAATGCCAATTCACCTAACGCTAAGTCAGATGTACTTGGAATTGCACCAGCAGTAGCAGACCTTTTTAATTGGACTGTCTGTGTCATATGTCACTCACTTTGTCATTAGGGTATATACCCTATATTTTAATCTGTTATATAACAGATATTTTTTCTAATGTTGCACTCCATGTTGAAGTGTCTACAGTATATTTGATTCTAATCTGGTCATCTGCATAACCTAATCCTATATAACCTAAACAATCATAAGGAACTTTTCTAATAACTCTTTGTAAATTATCAGAACCAGAATCCCACCAATCTTTAGATGGTTCTTCTCCATTAATTCTAAGTCCTAATGATAATTCTCTACCACCTTCTGAGTTATCTAACTTCATCTTTGCAGTAAGATTACCATTATCACTTATGTAAACTTTACCATCTATAGGGATGTAAAGTTCTTTCATTACTTCTTTAGGTATTTCAAAATCAATTAGTCTTTGTTCTACTCTTTCGTCTGTAATACCAGTATTTACTGAAAAGACTTTTCCATTATAACTCATAATAATTATCCTCTATTAATAACTTCCACCATCTATTGCAGTAATTGAAACTGCACCAGATGATACTGTAAACTCACTTGAGTTAAAAGATGCAATACCTTTGTTAGTTGAGGTTGCATCTTCGGCTGATAAAGTTATACTACCAGCACCATTTGTTACATCGATACCTTCTCCAGCAGTCAATGTTCCTAATTGCATGTCACCATTACCTGTATGACCCATTAAGATTTGTCCATTAGTTGGTGCAGAACCATCTACACTTGTAATTGAACCAGCAAGGTCTAATGAACCAATATCTAAATTACCTTTTGTACCAGATATTATAGAACTGTTATCTGTTGCATCTGGAATAAATGTAAATTTACCTGTACTATCATCAAATCCGAAGAACCCTAATTTTGCAGCTGACCCATTGTGCCATCTGAATTGCATACCTCTATCTTTATTATCGTCTGAGCCAGGAGCTGAATCTCCACCCACTACAAAGATTGGGTCATCAACTGTAACTGTTGTACTGTTTACAGTTGTTGTAGTTCCATTGATAGTTAAATTACCATCAACTGTAAGGTTATTACCTATAGTTACATTGTTTGGTAATCCAATTGTTATTCCTTGACCACTTGCAACTGTCTCAATCTCGTTAGTTGTACCAGATATGGTTAAAGATTGAGAATCTAAATCTACTGAACCTGTTCCACTGTCACCAGCAGTATCTAAATCTTGAGCAGTTATATTTGTATCTACATAATCTTTAACTGCAGCTGATGTTGGAACTGTTGTGTCGTTATCGTTTGAACCAATTCCTTCACTTTCTATTACTAAAAAGGAATCGTTAATACTTACTGCACCACTTGATACAGTAAAATGTGAACTGTTAAATGATGCAAGACCTTTATTAGATGTACTTGCATCTTCACCAGCTATGGTGATAACATTATCACCTACTGTAGTATCAATACCTTCACCACCAGTGAAAGTTAAAGTCTCACCAGTTGAGAATGAATCATTTGACCCACTATCTGCAGCTAATGATAAACTTGATACTACTGTTGCAAATTCTAACTGACCAGCACCATTTGTTCGAATGAACTGTCCAGAAGAACCATCACCATCTGGTAATGTAAATGTAGTATCACTTGTTACTGCATTTGGTGCTTTAAGTGCTACGAAGTTAGTACCATTATCTGAATCTTCAAATAGTTGTAAACTACCACCTGTTGAACTTCCATTCCCTACTTTGAAGTTTGCTGGTGTTGGTGTCGAACCATCTAAAATATCAGTATAATATTTACCACCTAATTTTTGTATTACTGCACTACCACCACTGTCTTGGGACTCAACATATAGAATTGCACCAGCACCACTATTGGATGCATCCATTGAATATGCTAATTCACCTTGAGCTAAGTCAGATGCAGTAGGGGCAGAAACACCTGTGCTTCTTTTAATCTGAATTACTGTTGCCATTATTCTCTCCTAATATTGTTAGTAAGTCCCACCATCTATCGTATTGGCAGCTTCAAACTTACCTGTACTTGCATCAAAAATAAGGGTAGTACCACTTTGAAGTGACACTGTGGTAGTATCCACATTTGCCAAATCATTCATATTAATCGAGGATGCATCCACTTTACCTACAGTAACTTGTTTTACTTGTTTGTTAAGAGGATTGGCAACCTTTACTTTTATAGTTGACATCGTTTATTAACTCCTACTTACACTTGGTGTTACAATCAACTGCCCTTCCATCAATCTTGTTTTTAATCCTGCGGCATCAGTTTGTAAGACATCGTACACATATCTTCCATTTTCTAATGCAGCGGTTTGTACATCGGTGAGACTTAAGGTTAAATTCCCACCGACACCATCATTGGATGTACTAAATGTAGCTTTTACTGTATTTGAACCATGACTTTTTCTTACCTGTGCAAGAAAAGTATTACTTGCAAGATTCAATGCTGAGTCTGTTGCATCAGTCAAGGAGACAGTAATTGTAAAATCACTCCCTTGGTCTACGAATAAATTACTGATACTTGCCATATAAAATACTACCTTTTGATGTTATCTAAGTAGTATTTATACGATTTACGACTTTAAACTTTCTATTTCTGATTTAAGTTCTTTGATTGATTCTAATAATAATGGAATCAGTTTTTCATATCTTACTGCTTTATTACCATAATTATTTTTTCGGACTGCTGTAGGAAGAACAGATTCTACTTCTTGAGCAAGAATACCAACATCTGAACTATTTCCATAACCATGTTCTATATCTCTATCTTTCTTCCAATTAAAGGTATATCCACCTAAAGACATAACTTTATCTAATGCATTTGTTATTGGATTTATATTTTCTTTCAGTGTCATATCAGATGATGAGAATGCAACAATATCATTACTAGCATTTATTTGACCTACTGTATTAGGTGCATTTACACCTACACCAAGTGATTGCAATTTAGCCATAACATTGCCTGGCGTAGTCTGACTAAAAAATGAACTTGCAGTATATGTTGTGTTATTATCTGGTGGAGTTACCCATTGTCCATCTCCTCTAAGATAGTTTGAAGTTGAACTATTATATCCAGATAAACTTAATATATTGAAATCACTTGCAGTATATGTTGTATTGGTATTAGTATCTGTAAATGTTATATCACCAGCACCTTGTCTTGTAAGTGTTAAAGTACTACCAGATACACTTGCACCTGTAATATTACCAGTAGGTAATGAATAATTATTTGCAGTTGTACTAATTACACCAGTTGATGAGTTATAAGATATTAATCCTGTACCAGATATTTTACTTCTTACATCTGCTGTTGATAGTTGTGTATTATTATCAGTTGAACTAACTGTGATTGTTCCTGTTCCATCATTATAAGATACAGTAGTTGCACCAGCACCATTACCATCAAACATTGCACCAACAATATCTTCAATACTTTCTTGGTTGAAACTTACTGCACCACTTGATACATTAAAGTCAGTTGAACTAAATGATGCAACACCTTTTGCAGATGCAGTTGCATCGTCTATTGTGAGTGCTAATGTATGTGTTCCACTTGATTCTGTATGTTCTGCATTTAAAGAACCAGCTGCAGTAATGAAAACATTTTCAGTTTCGTTTACTGTGCCTTTATCTGAACTACTTGTACCAAATTCAAATCCAGAATATGTATCTACTGATACTTGAGATGCAGCTGTTAGTCTTCCCTGTGCATCAACTGTGAATGTTGGGATTGCAGTTGCAGAACCATATGAACCTGCTGACACAGCAGTGTTGTCTAGATTTATAGTATGTGCAATACCTTCACCAGAAGTTGCACCAGTTGATGAAAGTCCTGTCCCACCTACTAATGTACCAACATAGTTACCAGATGTTTTTGTTCCTAAAGTTACTGCATTGTTTACGATTGCATCTGTATCTACTGAGTCGTCTGCTAACTCACTAGCGTTGATTGCATTTGGAGCTATCTCTGAACTTCCGATTGAATTAGCTGCAATGTTACCACCAACAATTGTGTTGTCTGCAATCATTGAACTTACAATTGCATCATTTCCAATTACTAAATCTAAAGTACCATCTGAGTCTTCATATGTAACAGTAATACCTGTTTCAGTATTAGAACTAAACATTGCACCAACAATGTCCTCAATTTCTTCTTGAGTTTTACCTGTAGTACTAATTGTTAAAGTATTACCAGCATCATCGTATGTCAATGACATATTAGTACCTGCTTGTAACAATCCATTTACAGTATCTTGTACTTGTTCTGTAAGGTCTATGTTTGCAGTACCATCAAATGATACTCCATGAATTGTTCTTGCATTTTGTAATGCAGTTGCAGTTGCAGCGTTACCTGTTGTATCTGCTGACCCTGTAGCTGCAATTGCACCAGTACTACTATTATATGCAATACCAGTTCCACCACTAAATGCAGCTCTTACTGCATCTTGTAGTCCTTGGAAATTACTTAATGCAACATTACCATCGTTAACTGTAAGTTTACCACCAGTAACTAAATTTATATTACCATTTACTTCTACTTTATTTGATGTTGAACCAGTATTTAAAAATATGTTTGAACCAGTTGATTCTATTTGTACACCAACTCCAGATGCTGGAGCAGTGACGATACCTGTATCATCTGAATTAATTACAACACCATTCTCAGTATCGTGATTGTAAATAGAACCAGCACCAGTCTTAGTCCACTGTGTTACTGCACCTTGAGTTGCACCAGCAACTCCTTCATATGAACCTGTGAAAGATGTAATTCTTATAATATCTGAGTTTGCAGCTGATGATACAAGAGTAATACTTGAACCATTGGTTGCAGAATATTCTGTACCATTTCTAAGTAATACACCATTTTTAAATACTAATAATCTACCAGTAGAATATTTTAATGTATTTCCTAAATTATCTGCACCACTAAATGTTCTATTTGAACTTGAACCATCTGAACCATCGAATTCAAAATCTTGAAAAAAGAAATATTGGTCAATAATACTATTGATAGAATCTACTAGTGAACCTTTTTGTGATGTTCTAAGACCACCTAATCCACCGACCTCATCTACGAGTTCGTTATAGGAAGTTCTTAAGACTTCTAGTGTATCGTTGTTATTAACATTCTTTGCCATTGCATTTATCCAAAACTTGTGACATCATCATTTTCAATTCTGTCATTTCTAATTTTAATTGTTCTATTTCCCCATTCTTTGCTTGCATAATTACTTTTCTTTTTTTGTACATAGTATAAGCATCCTTGTCAGTATTTATAACTGCTTTCGAATATTCATCTTTTACAAGATGTTCTTTTCCTTTAATCTTAGGCAAGTGCTAAACTCCTAAATGCTCTCAAAGCACATGGTTGTGTTGTATCTTTACTCTTCATTACGATTTTAATTGCAAATCCTAAAAACTCTTCTAGGTTATCTGCATCATATTCATATGACCTAAATTTACTTGAGTCTGCATCTGGAACATTGTCTGTTCCAAATTCTGTCCAACCTAATTCTTCTGTTGGTAATGTATTGTCTGATTTAAGTAATTTAAAATAAGTTTTAATTTCACCATTTGCAACACCAGCTGGTCTAAATCCATCAAAGATAACTTTTAATTGTGTTGCTGGGTTTTCTAGTTGTATTAATCTTGTACAATAGATTGCAGCGTTGTTATCTCCATCTGGTTCTGTTGGTGCAACAAAATTTGTATGAGTTGAAAGGTCACTTGCAGAACTTATTGAGTTAATTCTATTCATAATGGTATTTGAACCTATAGAACCTAAATCAACAATTGGTGATACAAAATCAGACTCAGTTGTCATATCAAGTTCTAACTTGAATGATTTTGCAGAACCCATTTCATTCGTTTCATTAATAGGTGATGCAACAATACCAGATGTTGTCATAAAGTTATTATCATTCAAGACAATTGATTGACTTGCATTTGCAAGTGAATAACTATTTCCTGTACCCTGTGGTTGATTTGTACTTGTTTTAAATAAATTAGAACTTAAACCTGTCTTAGGATATATTACATTTGGAACTAAAGTGTGAACTACATCAAAATACATATTTTCTGATGCAGTAATATTTCTTCCACCACCAGTAACATTATCAGTTGCTCCACCATGACTTCCCAGTGTTACATCAATTTCATATGAATCTAAATCAAAGTTTTTCAATGAAGTATGTGTTGTATTAATTTTACTAATTGGTATTCCACCTAAAGTATCTTCAACTGAACCTACAGTAATTGTTGCAAAAGCTGTTGCACCAGAACCACCAACTGAATCTTGTCTGATTGTAATAGTCTCTCCAACTGCAAAATTAAAGCCAGGATTATTAATTGTAATTGAACTAATACTTGTATTTGTATCAAGTACAATATCAAATGTTGCACCATCACCATTTCCACTTTCAGTTCCACTTACTCCTGTGTATGTTGCAGCTGCACCAGTTCCAGTTACATTTGAAGTAACTGTTAAAACACCATTATCTTTATCACCTTCAACACCTGCTATTACTACATTAGAATCTAAATCATACATACCATGTGATTGATGAGATACTATTATTCTATCTCTATCTGGACTACCAACAACTTGAATTGAATTTTGTTTTAATTTTTTAGATGGAATGTCTTTGTTTTCAAGAACAACTTTACCAGATGTTGAACTAAACTTACATCTATTAATGTTAAATTTCAAATCTTGTAATTGTTCTGGACTCCATGTTGAACTATTTTGTGATTTAAATAAAACACCTGCGTATGGTTGTCTATCGATTGGTTCTTTTGTATGAACATCGAAATCACCCATTTGACCAACCCAAGTTAGATATGCATTTGAGTTTGACTCAAGTACAAAACAGTATTCTGTATTTGGATTTAGATATACTGGTGATGGGAAAGTAAACTTAGTAGCTGTTTGTGCATCTGAACTTGTAGTAATCTCATTTGGATATAAAGTTTTTTCTGCAAAAGGTAATACTTTCTGAGTTGGTGAACCATTTAACATTTGTCTAATAGAACATGTTACTGGTAATCCACCACCATCTTTTGCACTAAAGAATACTTCAATTGAGTTTATAAATACACCTTCTTCTTGTTCTATCAAGAATGATTGTGCAAGTGGGTCAACCCATCTAGTTTCTAAACTTCGTGTAACAATTTGATTTGCTCTAGACTCGTTAACTGATTCAGTTACAACCCTACCATTTCTTGTAGAGATAACTTCTGTTTGTGTAGAAGTCAATGAACCATTTGCCATGAAGTTTGTAAATGCAGATGTAGTTGATAATGCACTATCTACTGTTGCAGTATCAGTAACTTTAAGAGTTCTAATACCTGTTTCAAATCTTAAGGTATCATTGTTTGGTACAGTAAAGACTGCACTTAGTTTACCTTGGTTATCTGTTTTTAGTTGTGTTCCTTTTGATGTTCCACCACCTACACCATAAGTTGCAGATGAAGGAGTACAATGTGCATTAACTTGTATGTTATCAAAAAATACATTTAATGCAGTATTTGGTTTTAA
>CEQL01003708.1_pt1 | contig 13376 bp, 4 predicted proteins | sample 356281 | NCBI WGS metagenome assembly CEQL01 (sample SAMEA2621203, study PRJEB7988) | marine metagenome | biome: marine biome (ENVO:00000447); feature: surface water layer (ENVO:00002042); material: "saline water (ENVO:00002010), including plankton (ENVO:xxxxxxxx)" | depth 5 m
CTAGTATCCGAGGCTGAGATTCTAGTATCAGTTACGTTAACTTCTGGGGACGATGAATTTGGTATGACGGAGATTCTTATGGCTGTAGCGGGTGTGATATTATTGGCTATCATATCCTTCGTCCTTTACATCAGAATCGCCTCCAACAGAAGAATGTCAGCATTATTGGCAGAAGAGGAAAATTCCGATGATGGCCAAGAATCTCAGCCAATTGAAATCTCAGTGGAGGACCAAAAGGCGATGTGGGGAGGTAGTGGTACTGTTTCCACCTCCTCCCCTTCACAGAGCTTTGGGGCAATAGGGAGTGGTATGTCGGGTTCCATCTCTCCTGATTCAGAGGCCGCCTCAATAGATCTCAGTGATGAAGAGTTTGATGAGCTTCTTTCAGAATCTAGTACAACGAAAGCTAGCAACCCAGCTGATGATCTCCTAAGTGCGTTCCAAGACGATGACGAAGAGATAGATACCGAGGAGAGCGTCGTAGAATACTCCTTCCCGGAAGATGACCCAGGTGAGGTAGACACTGATAATGAAGTAAACCCGGCTAAGGTTTTCGAGATAGTTCAAGAAGGACCGGAACCAGAGTCGGATAAGGACCAGGATAGGACCGTGAGGAGCGAGTGCTCCTCTTGCGGCAAGATGTTCGAAGTGGATCTGCCAAAAGGCGTCGACAGAGCAAGGACTGCCTGCCCACACTGTGGCTCTATTGAGTCAATAGCCCTCAAGTGAGTAATTCTGAGTACGACTCAACCGTTTATTTCGATAATCAGGAGGGGCAATACCCTTTAGCGCACCTCTCTGAGGTGCGAGCATGTCAAAGAGCGGTGTCCGTGTGATTCACAGGGCCCCCCGTCCCGAGAATAACACTGCCCTGCTGATTGTAATGTTGATGATAGTACCGCTATTCGCACCAATTCAGGGAGCGGAGGCTGAGGCTAGGATCGAGTCACAAGACTTCGAAGTTCTCGATAGGCTGTCTGACGTCCTAGACCAGCGTGAACAGGTTCTGCAGTCCAATTCTGTGGGCCAATTAGCTGGACCGGCTATTCAAGGAGTGAAGGATGGAATATCACAGAGCGGGCAGTCTCAGCCACTATCCTCCATAGGGGACTCCCTAGAAGGAGCCTCGTTCGTTGAAACGTTACCAGAAGAGCCCAACCATCCACTCCCATACAGGTTGATACTGGGAATCGAAGATGACGCCGTAAGCGTGGATAACGTCTGGCAGACTCTAGTTAACATCACCGACTATGTGATTCTGACCGAGTACACAGACCTCGATGGCAATGTTGTCAGAGGAACCGAGCTGGTCACATTCACTGCAAACTTCCTCTCTCTGCTCAATCTGCAAACCGACCCCTTGAATCATGCCGTGGATATTGATAATGATGGCGATAATGATATTCAAGTCGGGCTGACCGTATCCCTTGGAAATATCGGTCTGGATAACATAGATATCGAAACCGGGACTTTATGGATTCAGCCATCAGTGTCATACACTGTAGACGTTCTTGACTCCAGTCAAACTGACAGTGTTTGGGAAGACATGGACTCCCTACAAGTTTCATTGATCAAGTCATTCGCTTACTCCAGTCCGGACTCAGTTCTTGCTCTCGGCGATGGAGAGAGCTACATTTGGGTCATAGACTCCAAATTCTCAACTATGCCACAAGACTTCTCATTAAGTGTTGGAATTGAGAGGGTATTCTTCAACGCTAGCGCCGTTCTCCAAGACCTAATCCAGTCGCTAGTAAATATTTTTTCATCCGATTTCGATGGCTCTGGACTGACTCTAATAGGTATCACAGCACCATACTCAATATCGATAGACTCCAGTGAAATGGATTCCTGTCCCGATAGGTATAGTCCCGAGCAACTGCTGTTTCTCCCTCCCGAAGAAATAGATTGTGGAGTTACTGTCGGACTTGGATATGCCAGGTTCTCACCTCCATCAGATGGAGACAGACAGCTATGGGAACTAGCCTACATTAATCTCGATGTCAAACCTAACGGAGTATCCTCAATGATTCCTGGGGATGTCGAGCTAGTGATCAGGACTGACAGCAGCATCCCAGCATTGGGGGGGATCGAGGGAGATAGGAGCCTTACAACGGTCGAGTATTTTGCGGACAGGAGATCTGACCTCCATATTCACTTCCATGAAGATAGATCGGGCGTTTCCCAAGAGGAAAATGGAGGCTCATTCGGAAATACCACGGAGTCACTGGGATGGTTGAGAGGAATGCCTGAAGGATCTATGTCCCAGGGTGAGATAACTAGGATATTCAGAATGCTAGGATCTTCAGATGAGCCCGAACTGCCTGGAGGCAAACCCGGTAGATTAGGTCTGATCATTGGTATCAAGAACTTCTCAAGGGACACCAGTCCCAATGAAGACGATCCTACATTACCAGTAAATCCTGCCTATCCCCCCATCAGCATGATACTTCTAAGATCCGCACAACCTCTGGACTCTCTTGACTACAGCTCATGGTACGAAAGAGGCGGTGAAAATTCAGATCACAGAAGGGTCGACATCTCAATTGAGGCAATTCCAACCGCACTTGTTCTTTACGGATCGTTCGATGTCAGCGGATCAGATGATGAGGAAAGGAATCTGGACGATTCTGACAATCTGGATTTCGTTTCACGGATTATGGACTCCCTGATTCTTGATTTGGTAGACCTATACCTAGATGTTGGTGGAATACTCAACAATATTCCAACTACTGTGGTGGAGGCCATAACAGGCAGTGTCGGTCCTGGCGGAGACCTCCAGGGAAGGGAATTCAACCTCATAATGCATGATGACTGGGGAGCTCTCAGGAATGAGATGTCTATAGGTAAAATAGGCCTGCAGATTGGCTCCAGTGCCCATCCGACGATTCAGGGGGATCACCTCGTCCTCTCCAAGGACAGATCCATGACTCAGCTGGTGAGCAGAGACGGAAGTCTTGTTGATCCCCTTGTCCCTGTCGCTGCTAGTATTGGATTCAGTGGTCTCTCTGCCTTCTCGATAGATGACGATGACATACTCGACGAGTTAACGGCATCCGTCAACACATCCTCCAGTGAGCCATTCAATTTCGTCTACATTGACCACGAGCCTGGCTCAGTCACGAACTCGTCTTTCCAATCACTATACATTTCCGATATCCCCAATGACATCAGAATATCTACTGATGCCGAGACCGCAGTTTACACCGCATCAGAGGAAATAGGAAAAATAATCTACACTGGAAAGGACATGGAACAAAGACAGGCAGTTGAGATAACAGACTTCCCTGACGACTTCTCTGCAATATTCGGCGGATTTTCCAGCTGGAGTACGGCCACCTCTATTGGTTCCATAGAGGCACAAATCACCGATTCTGAATCACCAGAAACTATGACAGGCGATCACTTCATGTTCCATCATGATCCAAATGATGGCACATCAACTATTTCTTCCAGAATCTCCGGGTTATCAGAGGTAAGCTGGATACCTCCAGTCTCTGAAGGTTCTCTAGGTGCTGATGGCAGAGGAAAAGCCTCTATCTCTGCGTCTGGAGATAGATCAATGAGCTTCAGTGTAGATCATGCTCCAACACTAGATGAAGATCAGCTCACGGCAGTCGCGATAATCGATCCTCTCCCTTCTTCGGTATCCGTAGAGATTCCAACAAGCTCTGACTCTGGACCAGCTCTAGACATCCCAGAGCTCAATACATCTCAAGGACTTTCAGGTCTTGCCTTCTTCCTAGGTGGATTTGCAGACCTTGGCAGATCAGTTAACTCCGTACTTTCAGGGATAACCACTGATATCTCCACCGGTACCAATTCAGGAGAATCGAACGAGGATTTCTCTTTCGGTATGCAGTTGGAGGCAAACGCACCCTTCGATCTGACAGTCGAGTCAAGTCATGGAGACGGTTCACTCGAGGCCCCTCCATGGGTTCATGGAGTATCATTTAGCGCGGCGCCGTCAGGGATATCAGAGGGCTTCCATCTTAGGACGTGGATTCCTGATCTTCCCCCAGCAGTAGAAATGTCAGTCACCAGATCAGTCGAAGGAGAATCGCAAGACTGGGAAGTCATGCTGGCGTTGGATGGTTGGATTCCCGCACATAGCGAAATGATGATCCAAGCTAGAGGAATTAACGGTCAAGACCTTCTGCTGACTCTAAATGGCTTGGAAGTGGGAACTCCCACTGGGATGCTAGTTGACGCCACATTCGAATTCGAGACAGTTGCTGGTATCACTGAGGTCTCCACATCTGCACACTATTCAATGACTGAGAGACTTGATTGGGCACATGTTCTCCTGATAAACAGAGATGCTGGAAGTCGTACAGAGATAATGATAGATGAGATTCCTGAGGTTATTGACATCACTGCAAGTCTGGGTACTGCCGTTTCTATAGATATGACAGTCCCGGATCTATATCTCAGAGATAACGGCGTAGGAATCAACTCAATTATGATGCAGCAGATGCAATGGCTCGACTCCGCATGGTGGCCAGCGACAATTTTCCTGACTGATGTACCAGGGTCAATTAACCTAACAACTGAGCCCGACACAAATTTTGATATCACCAAGAGCCTGGCTTTTCAAGGAATACCAATCCTGGACTATCGATCTTCTGGGGATGGAATGTCGCTCTACATAGAAGCCTTTGGAAGAGCAATAAACACCAAGGGAGACATAATATTGCTCGCAGAAGGAATGACTGATAGCTTACAGATTAAGCCTGCCGAAGGATTCGGATTGAATATCCGCTCTGGAGGAGAAGGGGTAGAAACGATTTACATTAGATCAAGCAATATTCCCACAACTCCTCCGGTCACTATGGAGGAAATGGAGGCACTTGGAGAAGACCTGAAGAGTGCTACAATCCATATCCATGAGGTAGGCAGGATTTCATCTACGTTGCCAGGTTATCCAGTGATAGAGCTCTCGGAAGTGCAAGGTGGCAGAATCATTATTTCTGCGAGAGCAACCGCTGAGGTCGCAGGTCAGGAGTTCGATCTAAGGGGTGTTCTTTTAGATGCACAGACAACCTCTGGGATTCCTACTGCGACCACGATTGGTATCAACGGATTGGCCTCTGATCTTTCAATACTGAATATGATTCCAGGATTTGAAGGAGACACCCAGCATATCATGGTGGTTGAGCCAGTTTCTTCTGGGATAATGACACTGATTGCAACTTTCTTGGGAGGGAGCTGATGGGACTTCTTGAAAGACTCAGACAGGCAGACGTCCCAGAGGAGACTCTGGAAGAGAAAACTGCTCATGACGCCCTGGAAAAAATTGAGGACAGGATTAGCCAAATCTCTCCATTCAGGGTTATTTTCGCTTCAATAACCGCATTACTGGTGCTATCAGCGTCTGTAATTGCATTGGTTTGGCTGGTTCCTTATGATAGGGTATCAGTAGATGTAATCTACAAACAAGCAGGATCTAGCCATATTGTTCTATCTGAGATAAATAACCAGGGAAGCAGAGCGATAGAATCGGTTTCACTGGATTTAGTGTTCTTTGATTCTGAAGACATTGAGATACAAAGGATTCACTTTGAATCAGAAAGAATACCTGCACATAAGTCAGTCGCAGGGGACGAATTGGAGATGATTGTAAACGGGGAGTCGGTTTGGGATAATTACACAATCGAGATTATCCTAACATACGACTATTATGGTGGCAGTATTTACGAGAAAAATAGCATGGAGGTTGGAGAGTGGACGTTAGAACTATTCACAATGAGGCCTCCATTGCAAATTCTATGATATACTGAGTTCAGATAACCCATACGCTCAAAATGGTCAGGATGGGGGGAGTTATGATGACCAAGCGCGCCGTTGTGGTCGTACTCGCCGTCTTACTGTTATCATATCTTCCAATATTGGGCAATGAAGACGACTCTTATGATCATAAATTTGGAGACCTGAGTCCCAATATTGAGCGAGTAGAGATCTCACCCGATTCCAACAGTATCCAAGATCTACGGGCCCCTCTTATCCTCGAGGGGTCCGAAGAAGTAAGGCAAGCTATTGCCCATTCTACCATAGGGACTTACACGATCGATGGATTGATTCCTAGCACTCACATGGACTACTCACTTTCTTTACCAAGATCAGATCTAGCTCTAGCAATTATCGATGGCCAGATTGGACTTTGGGACTCTAGATTGGATATTTTACAGATTGAGGGACTATCTATCAGGTCAACCATACCTCCCTCTGGATTCCTAATTCAAGGTACCGCCGAAGGAATTGAGAAACTGCAGGATATAGAGTCGATTGTGGCAATTCATGACGTTCCAAGTGGATTAATGATTCACCATTCCTTGAGAAATTACCAGCCATCTTCTGACTTCATGGTTGAAGTGATAGGTTGGAAAGGAGATGATATGGTCAGAATGGAAGATTCAGGTTTAGAACTACAAGATTCACTACTCACTGCCATGGACTACCTGTCTGATTCATGGTCTCCTGAGAAAGGCGTTATATGGGGAAGCACGTCTTTCTACAATTTATCTAAGATAGTTTCAATCCCCTCTGTTTCGTACATTTCCCCATTGCCATCGATAATCCTCCACAACGACCAATCAAGGATAAATATGGGAATCAATACCGTGGAAAATGCCTTCATAACAGGCCTAAACGGTAGTGGTCAGATCGTTGCTGTAGGGGACTCGGGATTAGATGGCGATCATGGAGATTTCACTGGTAGACTCTCAGGTGTCACCTCCGTTACTCCCGGAGACCCTTCTTCAGCCGACTTGAGTGATGGACACGGGACTCACGTTGCCTGCACTGTTCTAGGATCTGGGTTCAGGAGCAACGGGGGTTACCAAGGGGTTGCCCCTGAAGCCGATTTATACTTTCAAGCAATGGAAGACGATGATTCTGGTGCTCTGTATAGCTACGGTATCAACTCAATGCTAAATTCTGCATATAATGCAGGAGCTAGAATCCATACCAATAGTTGGGGATCTCAGAGTGGGTTCGGAGGATATTCTACCCAATCAGAAGATGCAGACGACAGGACTTCTACATGGGATCAATATTGGTCCTATGACGGCATGACTGTATTATTTGCCGCCGGTAATGAGAGGAACGACGGAGTCTCTCCCCCCGGTACCGCAAAGAACGTAATCACTGTTGGTGGACATAAGAACAGATACAGTGGAGCTCCAGATGAGATGTATTATTGGAGTAGTAGAGGGCCTACGGATGATGGCAGAATTAAGCCTGATATCGTAGCACCAGGAGACTATGTACGATCGTGTAAATCTCAAGAGGCTACCTCAACAGGGGGCACGTGGTCGAATACCTGGTACATGGAATATAGCGGTACGTCGATGGCAACCCCAGCAGCCGCTGGATCATCCGCACTAGTTAGGGAGTATCTAATGGAAGTGATTGGAAGACAGGCTCCACAGGGTTCGCTGGTCAAGGCTCTGCTAATACTCGGGGCCAAAGATATGGGAGCTCGTGACATCCCAAATGATGACGAAGGATGGGGAAGAGTAGATTTAGTAAATTCATTGATCCCTGATGGAGAGGTTGGAATTTTTGTTGACGACAGGTCTAGGATTAGGAGCGGGCAGGTCATTGAGTATACATTCGACGTCAATTCTGCTGGAAAGGAGTTCAAGGCAGTATTGACTTGGTCTGATTACCCCGGATCATCAAGCTCCTCCATTCAGCTAAGGAATGACCTCGACTTAGAGTTGGTATCTCCAGATGGCATTGTATACAAGGGCAATGTTTTCACGAATGGACGCTCTACTCAAGGTGGTTCAAAGGATTCAGTGAATAATGTTGAAGTCGTAGCTCTTGATAGTACTGCTCAAGGGATTTGGACAATTAGAGTCAAGGATTCACAACACGGAGGGTCAAGAACATGGCAACCATTCTCAATAGCCGTAAGGGGGCACAATGTCAATGATCTAAGTCCAGATCCAACATTCGTTCCAGACTCAATGAATGTATCCACCCCTATTCCACAAGTTGGTGAAGAAGTACAGGTTTCAGTACAAATAAAGAACATCGGAGCAGGATCGGTCACAGATATACCAGTCATGGCAAGAGTCGACTCCGCTTTTTTAGGAGAGCAGTTGGTATCTCTATCGCCAGGACAAACAGAGGAGCTATACTGGTCCTGGACCCCCGAAACAGAAGGGGATTCCGCTTTCGAGTTCTTCATAGATCCGAACAATGAATTTGATGAAATGTCAGATTCGAATAATTATTTTGGAGAGATAGTAATTGTCAGCGCTCCCGGAGTCAGGGTCTCCGCAATAGAGGACACTCTCACCCTGGTCGATCCTACCTCTACAACCTCAACATGGGATTTAACACTTACAAATACCGCACTCTTCGAGACTAATGCCACAATATCTGCCTCCTCTCCAACTAGGGTGCAAGATGGCACTGAATTCGGCTGGTTCCAGTCATTCACCTCGAACACATTCAACCTCATGCCAACTGAACAGGTCTCGATTGGAATGACTATGGTACACCCAGCACCTCCTCCTCCTGGTACTTATTCCATGACTATATCCGGATACGATATAGAGAATGATGTTCTTTCAGAAATGATACTCTACTTCGAAGTTCCCATACTTGCTGACGCGAACGTACAATTGTTGAATGAGCAAATTCTGGTCAGCCCTCTCGAACAAACCAAGACCCAGATTACTATTGTTAACGATGGAAATGGTGCTCAATCATATGACGTCGAACTAGTCTCTCCTGCAGGATGGCACCTAGGCCTTGACTCTATTGGGACATTTGAAGGATCATCTCATGGGTCAACCGGAACACTGCAGAAAGGATCCAGCAAGACAGTCGATATCACTATCAACTCACCCGGAGCGATGATACCATCCGGGACGACGTTCGAAGCTGCAATTATTGTACATTCAAGAGTCAGCTCTGTCTCGTGGACTCAGGATATATTCCTAATCGTCGGACCCGTAGACAATGTGTCTATTTCTCCGGTACCTGGAGAGTTAAGAAAGGACATACCTCCTGATTCCCTCCTGATAATTGATTTGACCATTGAGAATCTTGGAAATCGAGATTGGGAACTGACCCCCTACCTAATGTCAGCACCAGGTGGTTGGAACGTTGTTGAGATGAACACGGTTACTTCTCCTGCTGGACAGCCTGTGGATTGGTCCATGAGCCTGCAAGGAAACGGACTAGCATCGAGTGGATTAGTCCAAATCAGATTGGCCACTTCGGATGGATTCAAAATCGACTGGAATACCACAATCGAGGTTTTATCTGCCGCTTCTCCGAGACTTATATTCGATCAGGTGTACCTTCCTGATGGCTCCTCTTCCAGCGGAATACTGGGAGCAGGGCCCCATCCTGTCGGAGACCCAGGTTTCGATTTACACTGGATGGTCTGGAACGAAGGCTCAGGAGTCTGGAGGCCGTCTACAAATTTAGTCCTACCAAATCAAGGATGGTCATCAACCTGCTTATCACCGTCCTCATTGTCCCCAGGAGAATCAGATATCATCGAGTGCCTAGTGGTTATTCCAGAAGATGAGCCCGCCGGTTCTGAACCTGTTATCACCCTGGTAATGGAGGGGGACGGGATAGAGATTACGGACACCAAATCACTCCTTGTTGAAGACGCACCGAGGCTAACTTGGAATCTAAATACAGAACCCATAGCACACGAAGGATACCCCTCCTCTTACAGGATAGATGTCACCAATACTGGCAATACAGACATATCCCACACTTTAGATGTGGTCGCCCCAAGCTCTTGGGATGCCAAGGCCATGGATGGAGTCAGAGTCGTTCTCAGTCCCGGAGAATCTCGGAGTATTATTGTAGAATTCACCCCTAAAAGCGGTAGTGATGGCACAATCTCATTGAACTTGATAAATGCTCCAGATACAGAGGGTTCCACATTCGAAATACTCGTTGATGTCAAGCCATCTCTCGGCAGCGACTCAGGTCTGGAAGAGTATCTGCCACTCATACTGGGTTCGCTACTACTTGCAATAATTGCAGGACTCGGTGCCTTCGCATATGTCAGAACCAACGGAGATCCAATGAGCCTCCTCAAGAATAAGCCCACTGGTAGACATACAGGCGAACAAGAAGACGCCCAAGTAGTGGAGAGCGGAGTCCCATGTTGGATATGTAGCACCAATACAACGATTGGGAATGCGTGGGCCTGCTCATCATGTGGAGCAAGGTATCACAAGATAGGCCAAGTTACTGGATGTGACATTATTTCAATGGGGAGATGCCTTCATTGCGATGCAGAGGTCGATGAACTGGTAGAGGCCTGACAACCGTATTTCTGGCAGTCAGGTGGTGCGAAGACCTTAGAGGGTCGGTACAGTGCGAAATATGATGGCCACAAGGAAGGCGCTCACTTTTTTCACTGTTGTAATGCTACTGAGCATGTCCGCCACGATAGTTTCAGCCGATGTAGACATCAACCTTTCTGCAAACCCTAGCTCTGCTGAGGCGACAGCCGATGAAGCGGCAGAATATACGATTATCGTACAAAATTCTGGTGATGATGATGCTGCAGTTTCACTCAGCACCCAACAAGGTGACGATTGTAACGGGTTCTCGTCTACCCTAGAGACCACGTTCGTACAAGTATCCTCCTCATCTTCAGAGTCAGTAACTCTGACAGTAACAGTTACTGAACAGGCAAGCGGAGAGTGTGAGACCACAGTAAACGCTCAGGGGCAGGTTTCCGGCGGTGCCCCTGGAACTCCCTCCAATGCCGATGTAACTGTCGTAACCACAGCTGGCGATGGAGGCGGACTTTACTCTGTGAGCCTAACCACAGACGAACCGGCCACCAAGAACTACGATGGAGAGGATAATGAAGTTACTTGGGATGTTGATGTGGAGAATAATGGCGAGCAGCAGGCCAATGTACAATTAGAGATGACATCAGATAATGACTGTGAGTCTGAAGATTTGTCTGCAACAGTCGACCCCTCAGTCCTTCAGTTGGAACCAGAGGGTCAGGAAGAGGTCACAGTGACGATTGATATGCCCAACGGGGCAGAGACAGATGCTGGCTCCCATTGCTTCATCCTCAAGGCCACGGTCACCAATGATCCGAATGCAGCAGACCAAGCAGAAGACAATCTGACACTGAGTCTAAATGTACCTCAAATCAAGGAATGTGACGCGTCTCTCCAGTATTCCTCTCACAATCTAGATCCGGGAGAGTCTGCTCCAAACTCATTCGAGGTCGAGAACATAGGGAACACCGAGTGGACCGTGACGGCCAACGCCCAGTCTCTTGATGGGGACGATATCTCAGGTTGGGTGGACTTCGATAGCCCCCTTAGTAGGCTTCTGGAAGAGCCAGGTAGCTCAGAAGATTCTCATACTTTCACATTCGATGTCACTCCGGACGACTCTCTTGAGGCAGGAACCCAAGTAGCAATAGGGATACAAGGAAGAGCAGGATCAGAAATTGGTTGTGAGAAAATACTGACCGTCACCGTTGGACAAGAGTTTGGAGCTTCTATGTCACTCAGTAAGTCCAGACTTTCGAATGTTGAGCCAGGCACTTCAGGAACTCTCTCTATCCAAATCACGAATCAAGGAAATGGTCAGGAGACTATGGCATTAGGTACTTCAGGCGTACCCCCCGGATGGCAAGTCTCATTCAGCCAGTCCACTGTTACTTTGGGAAGCTCTCAATCATCCAACAATAAAGAGACCGTAAGTGTCGATATCTTCGTCCCAGAAGATGCAAGCGCTGAATCAGATACAGTGATCTCATTCACTGTAGGAAGAGGAGGGGGGACGACACCTTATGACTCAAAGGATCTAACGGTGTCTGTCGCACCTAGACATGAGGTCTCTACATCTATGGTTTCGGACCAACAAACCGGAAGATCTGATCAGATAGTGAAGTTCCCCATTGTAGTGACTAACGACGGTAACATCCGAGATACCTTCAGGCTTCAAGCCTGCGATCCCGGAGATCAGACAGGATGTAGTAGCCCCATGTGGGAGTCGTCGTTCTCTGACTCCGATGGAAACTCAATAAGCCAAATTGCACTAGACCCAGGACAGTCTTCACAAGTTTATCTGGACGTACTAGTCGAGGGTGAGGAAGACGCCGACTCTGCGAGAGTTCTTGTAAGAATAGCAATTTTTGGAACCAGTGAATCCTCAGAGCACACCGTCTCTGTGGTAGTTTCGAACTATAATTATGGGATGGCAGTGTCTCCTCAGTCCCCCGGGGAAATACCTGGTCAAATGGATGTAACTTTACCTCCAGGAGGCGCTCTGTCAACCTTTTTCTGGATTGATAATACTGGTGATTATCCCGCTGGTGATAAAGCAGTGATCACAATCACTGGATTAGAGTCATCAGTTTCCAGGAGCGTGTTTGTCGACGGGGTGGAGATAGACGACTCCATTCAGATTCCTAAGGAAGGCAGAGTGCTACTGGAAGTACAAATGGAAGTTATGGAAGGAGTCTCAAACGGCGTATCAGGAATAATCAAGGTATCAGTGGCCTCTGAGAGAAACGCCGCTCAGACCACTTCAGTCGATGTCATGATCCAAGTAATGACCATACATAATCTCACTTTTAGTCTCGAGGGGGACGATGAGCAGACGGTGAATTATCCCGATAAGGCATTCTTCACAATGTTTGTAACGAACAACGGAAATGTGGTCGAAGACGTGGAGATAATTTCAGGAGAATCACTCAGAGGTTGGACGGTTGATGTAATCGATGATGAATTCCAGCTTCCCCCTGGGGAAACTAGAGAGATTCAGGTTCGAGCCACTCCTCCGTCCGAACTTCTTTCTGACGACACATACAGATTCACTGTTATCGCTCAACCAGAGGGAATACCTGTTGCAGGACAACCAATCGAACTAACGGTTGTATCAGTGACATCGAACTCTTTCCTCAATCTTTCACAAACCACTCAAGACTTGCTGGTTTATGGGCTCACAGGATTCGGAGCCTTACTCGTAATCGTTCTTTTCATGAGGTCTAGAGCCGAAAATAAGAGAATAATTAGGGCACTAGATCAAGAAGACTCCTAGCACTTCTACTGACCCCACACCGGATAGGCTTATTGCCCAATTTCAGGTGGAGGTGTCTAACGGTCCCTACGGGACCGATGGGTGTTTGTCTTGTCTACCGTTCCAGAGGCCTATCTTGCAGTTGCTGTGATGGCTCTCGTTGGCATTGGTTTTCCAGTTCTGAGTTTCGTAGGATCAGGATTCTTGAGGCCTAGAAAAACTGCGAATGACCCCAACAAACTTAGCTCTTGGTTACTTCCTGGTTACGAGTCCGACCAATCCCTATACCTCAGGAGAGAGACTACCTATGAATGCGGTTCAGACCCTGTAGGAGA
>CEQL01132169.1_pt1 | contig 13367 bp, 6 predicted proteins | sample 356281 | NCBI WGS metagenome assembly CEQL01 (sample SAMEA2621203, study PRJEB7988) | marine metagenome | biome: marine biome (ENVO:00000447); feature: surface water layer (ENVO:00002042); material: "saline water (ENVO:00002010), including plankton (ENVO:xxxxxxxx)" | depth 5 m
ATTACACCTTCTGTTATTTAAAATGGCTAGAATTAAAAAGAAGAAACCTTTAAGCAAAAAAGAAAGGAGAGAGTTGACTATTAAGCAATTACCTGCTCCAAAATCTCCTATAGAAGCTAGGTTACGAGCTGGTTATTTGGAAAAAGGTATGAAACCTGGCAAGGCTGCCGCTTCCGCATTGCTTGCTAGTAAACATCCAGACATGAAAGGTCCAGGTGACACCGTCACGCGGCAAGCACAAGCGTTGAGAGCTTTCGATAGTAAGCGATACCGTGCAGCCGCACATCATAAAGATTCTAGACAACACATGGCAGCGTTACAAGCAGATTACGATAAAAAAAATAAAAAGAGGAGAAAATAGCAGAGGGTGTAGAGGGGGTTCGACTCCCCCTCCTGCTCTATGGCACTAAGCCCGTACGCGGATACCTTAGCTGCCGTCTAGACGGTGGGATAGACCACACATATACAATTAAATAACTCTGAACGTTCAGAGAGTCGATAATAACTCTCTATAAAAATGGCTTTTCAATCTTCTGTAAACCCTGCTCAGCTTACTCAGCTGGGCCAGGCTAACCTTTCTGGTGATAAACGCGCCCTGTATCTCAAGCTTTTTAGTGGCGAGATGTTCAAAGGCTTCCAGAATAATACGATCGCTCGTGATCTGATCATGAAGCGTACACTTAAGAACGGCAAATCTTTGCAGTTCATCTTCACCGGTCGTACCAAGTCTGAGTTCCATACTCCTGGTAACAGCATCCTGGGTGACACCAATGGTGCACCTCCGGTGGCTGAGAAGACCATCACGGTAGACGATCTTTTGATCTCTAGTGCATTCGTGTATGAACTCGATGAAGTTCTGTCTCACTACGATCTGCGCTCTGAGATCTCTCGTAAGATCGGCTATGCTCTGGCAGAAAAGTATGACCGTCTTGCATTCCGTGCTATTGCACGTGGTGCACGTAAGGCCTCTCCTATTAGTGCTACTAACTATGTGGAGCCCGGTGGTACTCAGATCCGTGTTGGTTCTACTACCAATGATTCAGACGCATATGTTGCGGCTAACCTGGTGTCTGCATTCTATGATGCAGCTGCTGCTCTTGACGAAAAGGGTGTCTCTAGCGATGGCCGTGTTGCCGTCCTCAACCCCCGTCAGTACTATGAACTGATCCAAGCTGTTGGTTCCAACGGCCTGGTGAACCGCGATACTCAAGGTACTGCTCTGCAAAGCGGACAAGGTATCATCGAGATCGCTGGTATCAAGATCTACAAGTCCATGAACATTCCGTTCCTGGGTAAGTATGGTACTGCTTATGGTGGCACCACTGGTGTGACTGATCCTGGTAACACTGGCGATTTTGTTGCTGAAACCATGGAAGATGCTTCTGACGCTTCTACTGGTATCAACAATGACTACGGTACTGCAACCGAATTCGGTTCTAAGTCCTGCGGCCTGATCTTCCAGAAGGAAGCGGCTGGTATGGTCGAAGCTATCGGTCCTCAGGTGCAAGTCACCAGTGGAGACGTGTCCGTGGTTTACCAAGGCGACGTGATGCTCGGCCGCTTGGCTTGTGGTTGTGACTATCTGAACCCCGCAGCTTCTGTTGAGCTGTACGTGGGTGCTACTGCTCCTTCCACGTTCTGATATTTTCTATACGGGAGTCCTTTCGGGGACTCCTTTTTTTTAATTCTTTATTGAGAATAATACTCATTTGCAATTATGGCCTTCCCTACTACTGGCTCCAACACTGAGCTACAAGCTGTTAATCAGATCCTGGCGTCAGTTGGTCAGGCTCCTGTTACTACGTTGACAACTGATGAGACTTTTGTACTCAATGAATTAAGCCGATTTACTGGTTCTATTTCCGGCACTACTCTAACTACTACAACAGCTGACATTCCAGTTGGCACTTATATTAGTGGTCCTAATGTAGCTACTGGTACATCTATTGCCGTGGCTGGTGTAGAGGTATCTCCTGCTACAGATCCTGTTACATATAACTATACTATTAATATTTCACAGACTGTTAGTAGTCAAACTTTGACACAATCAGTTACTAAAAGTAGAGTTGAATCACAAACCAACCCGGACGTTGCGATTGCACTCAACACCCTTAGAGAAGTTTCGCGGGAAATACAATCAGAAGGATGGTCCTTTAATAAAGAATATGACTATTCTATTACACCAGATTCAAATAATGAAGTTATTATTCCTAACAACATGCTTCAAATAGATTTGAATCAAACCTATACACAGAACATGGATCGAGATGCCATTAATCGTGAGGGTAAACTTTACGATAAGACAGCTCATTCATTTGTTTGGACAGATGATAAACTATATGTTGATGTTATTTGGTACTTTGATTGGACTAGTATCCCTACTCCTATTCAGGCATTTATTATTGCTAAAGCTGCTACGGTTGTATCTAGTAGAATTATTGGTGATTCTAATCAGTACCAAATGCTGCAACAAAAAGAAGCCCTTGCTCAGGCTACAGCTCTAGAGTATGAGTGTAACCAAGGGGATTATACATTTTTCGGTAGTCCTAAAGGTAAGAATTTTTACCAAAGCTATCAACCGTTCCATACTCTTATGCGATAATGCCAGCTGTAACACAACTAGTACCAAACTTTCTCGGCGGTGTATCCCGTCAAAATGATGACAAAAAATTGTTAGGACAGGTAACTGAATGCATTAACGGTTACCCAGATCCTACCTTTGGTCTGCTAAAAAGACCAGGAATGCAGCATACAGATGTATTAAAAAAAGCTAACGGTACTGCATTTACTAAAGCTGAATTAGATGGTGCTGTCTGGTTCTTTATTGAACGAGATGCTGCTGGTTCTTACGTCGGTGCTATTAAAGGTTCTAACATTTATGTATGGACTACAACTGACGGCACTTTCTGTACTGTAACAAACAACGGTTCTTCATATCTAACTGGCACTACACAAAAAGATTACCACTTTCGTAGTGTACAGGATGTTACAGTTATTACAAACAAAACTGTGACAACAGCTATGCAGCCTGCTGGTACGTTTGTTTCAAACTCAGTAGCAACACTACATCTTAAATCACTTATTGCAAGTTATGATTATTCAGCTACTATTCAAGGCGTAAAATTTACAGCTACTGCGCAATCAGCTACAACATATGATGACATGTTGTTGTACGATGGTAGCGCTGTAAATGCATCACATAATCTTATTGATGCTATTAAAACTGGTATTGAAGCACAGCATACTGCAAGTAATGCAGACTTTGATGGTTCTTGGTATCTAGAAGGTTACTCTACTAGTCTTGTAATTAAACGTACTAACGGTAGTAATCAAGTTGTAACTGATTATAGCGCACCGTCCGGTACACCAGTAGCATTTACTATTGATGCTAAAGGTGGTATCACTAACACAGCGCTAGAAGCGTTCTCAGATTCAGTAACGAGTGTAGCTAGTTTACCTGTTGAATCATTCCACGATCACAATGTACAGATTGTAAACAGTGCATCAGCTGATGATGATTACTATCTTAAATTTGTAGCTTCTAATGGTACAAGAGGTAGGGGTTATTGGCAAGAAACTGTATCACGAACTGCTTCGCCTGGTGTTAATGCAGCAACCATGCCTCATCAGTTATCAAACACTGGTCCCACTACGTTTACTTTTGAACCTTTAGCATATACAGATAGGACAACTGGAGATGATGTAACAAGTCCAATCCCATCTTTTATCGGTCATCCTATTCAATCTACTTTCTTCTATAGTAATAGGTTTGGTATGCTTTCTGAAGATAATGTGATCTTTAGTAGAGCAAATGACTCGTTTAATTTCTTTGTTAAATCTGCTACGGTACAAACACCATCAGATCCTATCGACCTGAACTGTGCCAGTATCCGTCCAGTTACACTATCTGAAGTACTACCTTCTCCACAAGGTTTGCTGCTATTCAGTGCACGACAGCAGTTTCAAGTATATGCTTCTGATTCTAACATCCTAACACCTTCTACAACAGTTATTAAGGATCTTTCTAACTATGAAATAGATTCAGATATTGCACCTGTTGATGTAGGTACTACAGCAGCATTTGTTACCAAGGTTCCTGGTTATAGCAAGCTGTTTACTATGCAGCTACGGGATGTTGATCAAGGTCCGTTAGTTATTGACATCAGTAAAATTGTACTAGAGTGGATCCCAGAGACTGTTGATATGTTGACAGTTAGTCCACAAAACTCTCTTATCATGCTTGTAGATACGTCTACACAATACCTTTATCTTTTTAGGTATTTCAATACAGGTCAAGAAAACCTGTTCCAAGCATGGACTAAGTGGCAACTGCCTGGTACTATCCAAGCTACTGACATTATCAATGATTCTGTGTTTGTCGTATCTCAACATGAAGATGAGTACACACTAGGTAAAATCGTACTTGACGAGATCCCCACAGGAAGCGCTGTAGCAACCGCCGATGGCATTATAGGTAATACATGCCTGGACATGGCTACACGCCCCGTCAAGCCGCACTCATCGGTCGATGCGGTGGTATATGACTCCACCAATGATGTAACTAAAATCTATGTACCTTATACACCATTTGCTCAGACTAAAGGTGTGATGCTTCTTACTGTCCCAACAGCAGATGTAGGTACAGATTCAGCAGTAGATGCTGATGCTGGTTTTTATCTAGAGGCAGATGATCGTACAGAAATTGGTACAGGTTACCGTTACTTTGAAGTTAAAGGTAATTACTCTGGCTATGCTGATGGTATTGTCGTAGGTTATAACTACGATTTTGAAACAACACTACCTAAACTGTACTTTAAACAAGACCCTAATACATCAGACTATACAGCTACACTGACTATTTCTAGAGTAACATTTTCTGTAGGTAGAACCGGTCCAGTGCTATTTAAAGTAAAGGCTGATGGGTCTGATGAATGGAAGAATGTAGAATATGTAACAGATGCTAATAGCTATCAAGCTGATAGCAGTCCTATTACAGATGAACATTTGTTCACCATACCAATCCATCAACGTAACACTAATTTTAATTTAAAAGTGAGTAGCAAATTTCCGTACCCTGTGTCCCTTGTTTCAATGACGTGGGAAGGTAATTATTCCCCACGTTTCTATAGGAGGGCTTAATTATGGCAGCAGCAATAGCAATTGCAGGTGTTAGCGCCGCTGCCAGCATCGCTGGTGGTATTTTTGGAGCCAGTTCCGCGTCTAAAAACAATAGGCGGGCTAAACGAAATGCAAAGAAGCAAAGAAAATTTAATAAGAAAATAGCTAGAAAAACAAACAAATATAACGCCAAGGTTTTAGCAAACCAAGAGGCTAATTACCATGCAATGCGTGACTTTAATCACAAGGTTGCGATGCAGAACTGGAGGCGTGGTAAACAAATTCAAGACTATGAATATGATGCTGCAATGAAGCAGTATGAAAAAAGTCAAGCAATTGGTGCTGCTCAACTTGGTTTAAATAGTAGAGAAGCTGCTGCCGCAATTGAGTCAGAAGAATTAGCACTTCATGATGCTTATTTAGAACAACAGTTTGGAATAGCTGATTCAAGAGCTGCCTTGGCTGATGAACTTCAAAGACAAAATTTAAACAGACAGTCTGTTAATTTAGATAGAAGGCAGGCTAATGTAGAGGGGAGTCTTGGTAGACAAGAGCAGCGCAATAGACTAAAAATTGCAGGTCAGCAAGCGGATATTGACTTTGCAAGCCAGCGGTCTAGTATGCAGCAAACATACGCTCAGCAAGATCTTGGTACAAGAGAAGCTCTTACCAATCTATCCGGTGAACTTGGTCGGCAAAACATTAACAGGCAAGAGCAATACGCACAGCTGCAAAGCATTAGGAGCCGAAAAAGTACAGGCACTCAGTCTATTGAAAACACCATTGATCAGCTGACATCTTCAAGTAATTTTGAGAAAGAATCTGCTATGGTAGATGGTTTGCTTGCTGAAGGACAGGCTTCTTTAGGACAAGCTGGTAAGTCTACTGCTAAAGCTAAGCAATCCGCTAGAGCTGCGTTGCAGCGTAGTCTTATGTCTTTGGCTTCAGAAGTATCTGGTAAACGTAAGCAGGCTGGTATTCAGTTGGCTGAACTTAATGCAGAACTAAGTCTTGCTGAAACAGGTGTTGGTCTTAATCTACAGCGTATTGATGCTGCTGTTTCTGGTGCTCAAGCTGCCACTGGTCTTAATATTGAACGTATCAATACTCAGGTTAGAGGTGCTGAACGTGAAGCACAGCTTGCAGCGCGGCGGACTAATATGGATCTGATGGCAACTAAACGTGACGCTGAGCTTCAAACTAAGAGAATTAATGCTGCACAAAGGTTTGCCCTTGAGGGTGCTGCTATCCAAGAACAAGGTATTAATTATGCCATCGGTGCTGCTAACAGGGATTACTTGCAAAATATGGAGGTACTACGAGCTAACTATGATAGTGCTAAAGCACAAACAGAAATAAATATTGAAAGCATTGGTATTCAAAAAGAAGTAGCTGATCTTAATACTGAGGCTGCAATGATGATAAAACCTGAAAGACTTCCTTATGATCCGAAACCTATGAAACCACCTGAACATATTTTCATGGAAGCCATGGAAGCTATTCCTGGTTTTGTTCCGTCACCAGCACAACAAAGTGTCTTTGCACCTATAGCACAAGGCATTGCTGCTGGAGCAGGTGTAGTCAGTGGTGCAATACCTACTAACTGAGGTTAAATTATGGCAAGATTAAAGTACAGATCATCAAGAAAAAGAAAACCTTTTAATCCTCTTCAGCTCAGTACTCAAGGTATTACTGAAATGCGCAGGGATAGTGAGCGCAGGATCAGAGGTATGCGGCAAAACTTCGAGGCTGAAAGAGAACAGCAGCGAAGAGACCGTGAAGCAATGAAAGAGAATGCGGCTTTAGAACAAGAAGCTATCAACAGAGATCGTCAGATTGAACTTGAAAATTTAAAGAACGAACAGACTGCAATGTCTCAACAGGCGTCTGTTGATAGACAGCAAGCTCAATATGATGCAGAAGCTACCAAGACTATTATTGATAGCCTAGCAGGTCTTAGCAAAACTATTGCTGTTACAGCAGCTGAGCGTACAGCTAAGATGAAGAAGGATCAGACCAAAGAGGGTGAGAATCGTGATATTACTGAACTATACGATAAAACTGTAAAAGCACTTGATTCCTTGTACGTTGGCTCAACAGCAGCTAGTGCTGATATTCTTGAAAATGCTAACGAAACTAACGAACCTTTTTTAAAAACAATTCAAGCTATTGTCAGTGAGCCTGGACTTGGTGCTATTCAAGAAAGGATTGTTGCTAATAGAATTCTAGATAGATTGCATGGTAGAGAAATCAGTAAAGCATTGCAAAGTCCTGATAGACTTTATAGGGATGCACAAGGTAACGATTTTTCAGGTGTTGAAGCAGCTAATGATCCTGGTAAGATGACTATTGTTACGGACAGAGTTCGTAATGATCTTATTAAAAGATTGGGTTTAAATACAGCTGCTCCTGGTTATCTGGATGTTTCTAATAAATCTATTCGAGAAAGAAGTGATGCATTAATTGACCGTGCTTATAATGGTGGTGTTGCACAACAACAAGCAATTGCTAAAGCTAAAGCAGATGATCTCCGGTCCTCTGGACTAGGGGCTGATATTGCTAAAGCATGGGAATTTAATGCAAACGTTTCTGGCAAAGCAGATGCATGGAAAAACACGCACGCTATACTTGAAGACCCTACAAGTAGTATATCTGAGGTAAACAAAGCATATGCAATAATTGATGGTGTTGATATGAAAGCTTATCATAAAAACCCTGAAAAATATTCCGTACTTAATCCTGATCATCCAAGGGCTGCACAAATCCAACCACGGTTGGCAAAACGTTTAGAAAATCAACGTAAAGCAGATAAGGCAACTAGAGATTTTGCTAAAGCACAGTTGTACCAATTTGAATATGAAAACATTTCTACCATTACACAAGCCTTTAGAGAAAACTATCAGCAAGCTGAGAAGGCAGCACTAGAAAGAGCACATAAAGCTGGTGTACCTCTAACACCTCTTATGAAAAGCATTATGTCGTCTGTTAAATCTGAATTAGAAGATGAAGAACGGGCAACTTTAACGTCAAAAATTAGGTTCTCAGCGCTTGACGAAACTTATGTCAATAGCATTCAAAACCCGACTATTAGAAAACAAGGTGTAGAAGCTTTGGCTAAACAGGAGGAGCAGAAATATGGACCAGCAGCTTTGGGTATTAAAAAAGGTTTCAAAGCTACAGCAAGAAAACTGACTAAAATCAACCCTAATGAAAATACTGGTAGTCCACAAACCTATCTTGTACAAACAAGGCTTGAAAGAGAATATAAAAAACAATTAGCAATTACTCAAGATCCAATAGCTGCAAATAAAGCAGTTAATGACATGATTGATGCTGCTGTTAAAGGAGATGCAAGCAGCCCATTTTATAGTGAAACTGGTGAAAATAATAGGCTAATATTTACTAACATTGAAACAGCTGACACAGACCTGGCTCAAAAAAATATGATGATTGACAAAAGGATGGTGACTTATGGTGCTGGGGTTGCATCACAGGCTGGCCTCTTGGCAACAGCAGATGAAATGGACGCTGCAATTGAATCAGCTCAATCTAATGGTACTATTATATACCCTAAAGGTGTTCTACGAGTTGCAGCGAAATTTGGTCTTAAACCGTCTGAAGTGTTTAATGAGCAACGGAAGGCTAATAATCTAGTAACTGGTGAAAATAAACCATTGATGACAGAGTCTATCGGTACAGATGTGTTTGATGGACTAACGCCTGCTAACAGAGAGGTCCACATTAAATCACAAGAGTTTAAAAGTTATCAACTTGGTCTACGTGTCCAAGCAAATTCTACTGGTACATTGAATAACCATGTACGTGGTAGTATGCAAAGATCAGTTACTGGTGCTCTTTCATATAAATCTAATGAACAAACTTATAGGGATGTAGGAACTGTTCTTCAACAACTTAACTTTAGAGTAGCAGAACACCCTGATTTTGGTGGAAGCTCTGACGTTCATGCAGCTAATAGCTACCATAATTATGGTGAAGCGTTTGACGTAACACACCACATTGGTGATTACGATAGTTCTATTGCTAAAACAGAAGCTTTGAAAAATAAAATTAGAGAACTTAATCTATTTGCTGAAGTAATTGGTCCTGGAGATGGTGATCCAAACCATGAGACACATCTACACCTTGGTGGTTTAATGCGACCAATTACAGAAGAAGATATTAAAGCACTTAATTCACTTGGAATTTAACACAAAATGAATGACCCTTTAGACTATTCTAATGTGGGTGATGATTTTGTAATGGATGAAGAAGAACAGTCTCGCCGCCTAACTAATGAACAGATTGAAGAAATCAATCAACGGGCGGCAGCTGCTCAAGAGCAGAACGAGGCCATTCAACGTGAATCTATTGAACCTGCTAAGGCAGGTAAATCACAACCACAAGAAACACAACCTCAACCTAAGGGTGAGGACAAAAAAGAAACAGGATTTCTAGATTTCTCAGGATTCTCCTATTTTGGACAACCTATTGGGGAAACAAATCAACAGGTAAAAGAACGCCTAAGCGCACCAGGTCAGGGTCTTATTGATTTTGGAACTGACGCTATTAATGCAGCAGCTAGTTATCTTATGAGAGGCTTAGATGTCCCTCAAATCCCTAAAGCTACTAAATATGAAGATGAAGTAGCGACTGCTGCACGTTCAATATCTTCTGTTGTATTGCCAACAATAATGCTGCAAGGCACTGGTATGGCAGCAGGTAAGGCTGCTCAAACCAATGTTGGTTCTAAGCTTGGTGAAACAGCTTTCATGAAGTTTATCGGAGCTAGAGGTGTGGAAGCCGCATCTAGTGTTGCTGTCGGTGCTATCAGCTCTGAGTACGAAGAAGGTGATAACCTTTTGGGTCAGTTTAAAAAAGCATTACCAGCACAATGGGATTTTATTCCTGATAACTGGGCAACTTTGGATACTGATAGTCCTGATCAAAAACGTCAGAAAAGTATTAACGAAGATTTAGCTCTAGGTTTTCTTATCCCTTTTGTAGGTTTTGCTGGTAAACTTGGTGCATCTTTAGATGAAACCGGTAAACTATTTAAAACACCTCCTGTTATTATTGGTGAATCTGATCAAGCAGTTAAGTACCTAGCAGATAATGCACCAGCTCCTAGAAGTGATGACCTTGCTGAAGAGTTGGCTAATTATGCTGCTAAACAGGAGGCTGATCTAGATGAAATGGGTTATTACAATATGGAGTTTAACTCCGACTCTAGTGTTGCCTTGAAAGGTGTGCATGACCTGTTTGAATTTAGAGAAACAGGTATGAGGTCGTTAGATGACTTTGGTATTGTTGGTGCTAGTATTGATGCAGCACGTATCCAAACTAATAAAGGTACTGTGTACGGACGCTTAGGTAACTTTATTAGTGAACCAGCTCTTAAATATGGTATCGATACACCCGGTGGTGTTGAGGAAATTACTATCGGTTTAGCTGGACAACTTAAAGAAGCTGATCGTTATGGTATGGTTGCAGAGGACTGGTCTGTTAGTTTTGATGAAATTTTAGCAGCTGGTGATAATCTTGTAGTAGAACTGTTTGATCCTTCTGCTGATGTAGTAAGTATTAGACGTTTACTTGGTTCTAGTATTAAAACTAATGAGTTTGGTGTTGAGGTATTGACTGATGATGGTTACAGTAGTGCGTTGCGTTCTATTAGTAACATGGTTAGTGAGTACTCTGACATGGATGTAGCTAGGGCACAAGCTTATACTGCTACATCAATGGCTGGTCAAATTGCTGATTTGTCTGAAGGTGTTCGTCTTAATAGAGGTTCTATTTCTGTTGACACTGCTAAAGCTAAACTTCGTGATAACCTTGCTTTTTTACAACAACTTGTAGGTTCTACTAGATACTACGCAACTCAAAAGCGTGGTCTGCTGGCTATTGGCGAACGTCTAAAAAACTTTGGTAAATCACCCGAACAGATTGCACAATCAATTAGAGAGGCTTACCCTCAAGCGCTAAAGACTATTCAAACAGATAGTGAAAAATTTACTGAAAGCTGGGAATATTTGCAAGCTAATCGTCCAGAAATTCTAGACTCATTCCTAGAGTTGTATGAACTTAGTGATGGTAAAATTAATACTATTGCTAAGATGAACGAAGATATTCTTAATAGCTTTGTTAGGTGGCGTCCTCTTATTGATAACAACCCTGAGGCACCTAATATTCTTGCACAAGCTGTAAGGTCTAATTATTACAATTCATTGCTGTCTTCTGGTGCTACTGCAGCTAAAGCTTTGTACGGTAACTTTAGTGGATTGATTGCAGAACCTGTTGCTTATTTTGGTGGAGCAATGCTACGTGGTGATCTTAAATCACTGCAGCGTGGCTATATGGCTTATAAATCTATTGTTGGTACACAAGAAAAAGCTTTACCTTATGCAGCTAAATTGTTTACCAAGGCTTCACAAAACCCTAATTCTGTAAAAGGTCAATCACGTTTAGATGTTGTTATTAAACAAGAGGAAAAGCTAAATCAATATCGTTATATTGCTGAACAGGAAGCCATTCGTGGTAACGAAGGTTTTAAATTCCTTGTCAAACAATACGAGGAAATGCAAGCTATGGCTGCTGATCCTGTATTCCGACTAGTGCCTAATTTGTTTACTGGTTTTGACGGTTGGACTGGTGCTACTCTAGCTAATGCACAAGCACGTTTCCGTGCTATGGATGAGCTTGATAGACTTGGTGAAGCTGCAACACCAGCTAGAATTAAAGAATTAGCTGATGTTGAATATAACAGTATGTTTGATAACAACGGTATTGTTGTAGATCAAGCAGTTAAATATAATAATGCAGACATCGCTCTTAACCTAGATACAGGTATTAATAAAGCGTTAGATGGTCTCCTACAGCATGTACCAGGACTTACGCCGTTTTTGACTTTCCCTACAACTATGGCAAACATAGTAAGGGTTGCTGATGATTACCTGCCCGCACCTTTACGTTCATTCCAAAAAGATGTAAATGATTTAGCATATACTTCTATTGAAACGTTTATGGCAAACCCTGAAATGATGGAAAACATCCTTGCTAGCAGAGGTCATAAGGTTTCTCAAATGGATGAAACTGCTAAACTAAACACTCTTATTGATCTAAAAAACAAAACACTTGGTAGAAAAGCAATCGGTACTTTTATTACTGGAACAGTACTTACTGCAATTTTGCAAGACAGGTTCTTTGGTGATGGTCTTTATAACGTAACCGGCGACGGTTCGTTTGATCGTCAGCTTAACCGTGCTCGTCAAAAAAACAGTAACTTTAAAGCAAGGTCAATTATACTTACAGATGGTACACGTGTAGAATACAACGAACTGCTTGGACCTGGTCTGAGTAACTGGGTTGCAACTATCGCTAATATTGCTGATAATTTTGACATGCTTGGTGAAAGCTTTACCGAGAAAATGTTTGAAAAAGCAAGTTTTGTCCTAGCTTCTGGTTTAACTGATCAAGCTGGTATTTCTGCATTGCGTCCACTTGTGGAACTTTTTAGTGGTAATCAGTTTGCAGCTAATCGTTTTATTGCAGGTCAAATTAATTCACTTGGACCGTTGGCTGGTATGCGTAATGAGTTTGGGCGAATTCTTGACGGTGGTTTGAAAGAAATAAACAACAATATTATTGAACAATTAGCTAATCGTAATCAAATGGTTGGCATGATTGATCAGACAAACAGACTGCCTACTGTTGTCAGCCCTGTTAGCGGTGAAGCTCCTAATAAATATACTATGCTTCAACGTATTTATAATACGTATTCTCCACTTAAAGTACACCCAGCAATGTCTAAAGAAGAACAATTCTTGTATGACATTGAGTATGACGTATCGTCTGCGTTTAGAACACGTAATGGTGTTACACTCGAAGCTCCTGAGCGGGCTGAACTTAACGCTATTATGGGTAAAATGGGGGTATTTAAAGAGTCTATTGGAAATATTATGCGTACTGCTGAAGCACGCAATACTATTAAAGAATTGAAAGAAGCACGTAGAAGTGGTGTAACTTCTGAAACCACTCCTATCGGTAAATATGATCAAATTCATATTATGCTAAATGAAGCTCAAAAACAAGCTGAAGAATTAGCATTTAAAGAATTAGATTTTGAGATGCAATCTGCAATCCAACAGCGCATTCACCTCAGGAAAGTTAATCTGGATCGAGCTGAAATGGGCATTATACCTGGTAATCGTTACTAATGGCAATTACACAAACTACATATACAGGTAATGGTT
>CEQL01340013.1_pt1 | contig 13349 bp, 13 predicted proteins | sample 356281 | NCBI WGS metagenome assembly CEQL01 (sample SAMEA2621203, study PRJEB7988) | marine metagenome | biome: marine biome (ENVO:00000447); feature: surface water layer (ENVO:00002042); material: "saline water (ENVO:00002010), including plankton (ENVO:xxxxxxxx)" | depth 5 m
TCCGAGTCAGTTATTACTCCTAAAAGGGATTTAGATTTTGAAATTACAAAGACACCGTTTTTTCCATTTTTATTTATTTTAAGTAAAATCTCTTTGATTCCTGTATTTTTCGTAACAGTCATATCTTTTAACTTGGAAATCATCTGAAAAATTTAGGTTTAATTGACTGATGTTTCTTTAAGTCTTTTAAGAGAATTTTATTTTTAATCAAATGCATTTTGTCTACTGGGTAATTTCCCTCTGGTCTTAAAATATCTAAATCGGTCTTAAAAATTTTTTGTCCCTTTTTTTTATTTTTATTTAGGTAAATGCCTTTTCTTGCAAAAAATTTTAAATTGCTCTCTTTTTTTGTAACTTTCCTCTTTGGTGAGCCAATACTTTTTTCTGCAAATCTTATATTATTTACCATTTGTTTTAATTCTTTTGGTGATAATGAAAATTTATGATCTCCAACTTTTTGTTTTTTGTTATAGGTGAAATGCTTTTCTATTATTTGGGCGCCAGTAATTACTGCTAATGCTGGCGTGAGAATATCGTTTGTATGATCTGAATAACCTACTTTTAGTTTATATTTTTTTTTTAGAGATATAATATTTCTTAAATTTGGGTTCATTGTTGGATATTCTGATACACAATGTAATAAGCTTAAATTACATTTATTTAAAGATTTTACTGCTTTAGTTATTTCATCATAAGTGCTCATGCCGGTAGATAAAATTACTTTATAATTTTTTTTATTAATTTTTTTAAGTAATGGGATATTGTTTATCTCTCCAGACGGAATTTTAATAATTTTTACTCCTAACATTCTCAATGTTTTTAAGCTTTCAGAGTCAAATACTGAGAAAAAAACTTTTACATTTAGTTTATTTCCATAATTAATAATTTTTTTCCATTCATTAATTGAAAATTCTAAAGAGGAAAACCTCTTAAATATTTTTGAATAATTAATTTTTTTGTGAGAGAATTTTTTATTAATAAAATTTTCAGTCTTGAAAAGTTGAAATTTCACAAAATCAACTTCCGCTTCACTAGCAATTTTTACCAGTTTCATAGCTTTTTTGAAGTCACCATTATGATTGATGCCTGCCTCTGCTATAATATTTATTTTACTTTTCAAATAAATTACCCAATGTTTTAATTATAAAATCTAAATTTGTTTTTGTTAGTTTATAATGATTTGGTAAACCAAAAATTCTTCCCGATAATTCTTCAGCATTATTAAGGTTTAGTTTTTTGTAATTTTGCGATCCATTAAGCTTAAGATCTTGAAAAACTTTCTGTTTATATAGAGGATATTTATATCTCGACCTAATTTCTATGCCTTTTTGTTTTAGTTTCTTTTTTACTAAAGATAAATTAATTTTTTGTGAAATGATTCTTATTGGACACCAAAAATAAGTGTGAAAAATATTATTTTTTGGCTCTTGAATCTTAAACCATTTTTTTTCGTTATGTAAATTTTTTAATTTTTTTAATATATATAAAGAGTTTTTAACTCTTTTATTGTTGATCCTTTTAAGTTTTTTCAATTGTATTCTTCCAATAGCTGCGTTTATTTCTCCCATTCTAAAATTATAACCTAACAATTTATGTGTATCCCTATCAACCATTCCATGATTTCTAAATGATTTGCAAAAATTTGAAATCTTTTTATCATTTGTACATAATATACCGCCTTCTCCAGTGGTCATGTGTTTAGTTGCATAAAATGAGAAACAAGAAACATCTCCAAATGTGCCTACTAATTTACCATTAAATTTTGTTCCATGAGCTTGGGAGCAATCCTCAATTACTTTAATTTTATATCTCTTTGCTATTTTCATTATCTTAAACATATTGCAGGATGATCCAGCAAAGTGCACCGGAATTACAGCTTTTGTTTTTTTTGAAATTTTTTCTTCAAAGCTTTTTGGATCCATGCAATAATTTTCAATATCAACATCACAAAATATTGGTGTGCACCCATGATGCAAAATGGCAGTAGCGCTACTTATAAATGACATAGCTGGTACAATTACTTCGTCTCCAGGTTTTAAACCAAGCGAAGATAATGAAGCATGCAAAGCTGCTGTACCGCTATTAAGGGCGACAGCGTATTTTGTCCCAACAAATTTAGCATATTCTTTTTCAAAATTTTCAACGATTTTACCACTTACAAATTTACCGCTATAAACAACCTTTTTAATTGCTGCATATTCTTCTTTACCTGTAATTGGGATTGCAACTTTTATCATCTAAATTAAAGATTTTTTAAATTTTTTTATTGTTTTTGTATAGGAAATTAATGATTTTAAAATAATTTTTGACTCACTGAAAAAAGAAATTGGTTTAGATTTTAAAAGCTTAATAAATCTATTGTTTTCCATTTTCATATTATGAGACTCTTTTTCCCGCCTTGGGTTTTCAATCATTTTAATTTTAGACTTGAAACCAATATTATTTGCATTTTTGCTAATAGTTTTACCTATATACTTAATTCCTAACATTTCTGTAGTTTGATTAAACACCTCAAAAGGTTTTTTTTGTTTATAACTTACTAAATTTACCATTGAGATGACAAAATCTTTTAGGCTTATAAAAGGTCTTTTAAGTATTCCTTTACCATAAACAGTTATATCGTGGTTAATAACACTCATCGCACAAAAACGATTCAATACCACTCCAAAATTAAAATCAAAATCAAATCTTGTATTTAAATCAGGATGTATTTTGGTTTCTCTAGTTTCTGTGCCATAAACAATTGATGTCCTCATATCTATTATTTTTAAACCCCAAATTCTATTTGCTAAATGCAAATTATTTAAATCATTAGATTTTGTAATATGATACCAAGAACCACCTAAATTTGTGAAAGGTATTATATCGCTAATCTTTTTATTAGTTGCTTTAACAAAACCCTCAGGAATTTCAAAATTGGGTTGGCCATAGACACCAGTCGTTGAAGTATTTATAAATTTCAAATTTTTTTTTCCATACTTTTTTATTGCCCAAAGTATATTTAATAAAGAAATATTATTATTTAATAATGTAAAATTAGCTTTTGAGACATCTGAGTTAGCATAAGGAGCAGAAGGCTGGGCAGCTAAATGAAAAACTATATCGAACTTATGTTTTTTAAATAAATTTTCAGTAAATTTTGTATTAGTTAAATCACCTTTAAAAAAAAATAAATTTTTAAATCCAAGTTTTTTTGCACTTTTTAGTCTTTGGTTCATTGATTTTATGGGAATAGCACTAGTCGCTTTGCACTCTTTTACCCATTTTCTTCTCGACAGGTTATCTACACCAATTATTTTAAAGTGTTTAAATTTTTTAGAAATCCCTAATGCTAAAGGCCAACCAAGATATCCATCTATTCCGGTAATTAAAATTTTCATATATTATTAACTACAAATTTTTTTTCTATCAAATTTTTTGTTTTACTAAATTTTTTTATAAGTTTTATAATCCTTACAGCAGAATTGCCGTTTCCATAAATATTTACCTTCTTATTAATTTTTGGCAGTTTAAAAATTTTATTCATTTTTTGAATAATTTTTTTATGATCATGATCAACATGGAACACATTTTTTCCAGATAATCTGCCCTTTTGTCTTGTTCCAATATTAATAACATATTTTTTTAAAAAACCACATTCAGTTATTCCGCAACTTGAATTCCCAATTAACAAAGAACAGAAATTTAATAAACTGTAAAAGTCATCATTTTTAATATTTTTATAAACTGAAAAAAATTTATTTCTTGAAAATATCTTGTAAGCCTTAACAATATTTTCGTAACCAGGGTCAGAACATGGATATATAGCTATTGTAGGTATTTTTAGCTTTTTCAAAGATTTAAGTGTTTCGTTAATTTGTTTTTTTGAATCTTTAATCTGCCAAGTCACAGGATGTTGAATAAGAATAATAAATTTCTTTTTTAGGTTAATGCCATATTTTTTTTCTAGATATTTTCTTGATTTATAAAGTTTATTTCTAAATAAATCTAATGATGACAAACCAACATTAAACACCCTCCAACTCTCTTCTCCCATTTTTTTAACATTATTTTGGCTATAAATATTAGAAGTTAAATGTATGTTAGCCATTTTAGTAATTGAATGTCTAGTTGGTTCATCAGTGCCTCCTTGAGTAACATCGCCTCCATACATGTGGATTAATGGAATATTAAAGTGCATAGCAGATATAGAGGCGCCTAGAACTTCTGCTCTATCACCCAAAACAATTAAAAAATTAGGTTTTCTTTTTTCAAATATTTTACTCAAACTTTTAATTGTATTTGAAACTACTGATAATCTATTTTCAATCGAGTCTCTTATTTTTGCCTTTGGTAATGTTAAAACTTTATTACTATACTGTTTGATCTCATTTATAGTCTCTCCAAAATAATTTGATAAATGCATATCTGAAGCTAAAATTTTATAATTGATTTTTTTCTCTTTTTTTAAACGATTTATGATCGGGATATAATGGCTAAACCCACCCCTTTTTCCAGTAAAAAAATAAATAAGTATTTTTTTTTTCATTTTGATTAATAAATTAGAAATAAGTATTTTACTTTCTTAAAATTAAATAATTTTTAATTATCAAGCCGTCCATACTAGAGTTTTTTAAAGTAAATAACGCATCATTAGGACTGCATGCCAAAGGATATCCATGAATATTCAGTGAAGTATTTAAAAGACAGTATACCCCAGTGGATTTGCCAAAATCGTTTATCAAATCATAATAATCTGGATTACTTTTTCTTTCTAAAATTTGAGGTCGTGTTGTTTGATCACCTGGATGAATTGTTGCAGGTGCGATTTTTTGAAAATGTTTTGTTGTTCTAAAAGCCATACTCATAAAAGAGCAAGATAATTTTTTTTGGTTTATTAAATACTTATTTTCATATTTATTTAAAATTGTTGGTGTAAAAGGCATCCAGAAATCTCGCATTTTAATTTTGCTATTTATTAATTTAATGGTTTCCAATTTTCGGGGATCAGCAATTATGGATCTATTACCTAGTGAGCGCTGGCCCATTTCCATCCTCCCTTCAAATCTACCAAGAATTTTTCCGTTTTTTAATAGATTAACAATTTCTTTATTATTTTTCTTTTTAATTAATTTAAAATTTTTATTTTTTTTTAAAAAATTTTTTATAGCATTTACGCAATATTCATTATCGTATGAGGGGCCTAAATAAATATTTTTTAGCTCTTTCAAATTTTTTATATTGTTTAAGTATGAGATATAATAACAACCTCCTACAGAAAGAGTTGTGTCACCAGAAGTAGGATTAATATAGAAATCCTTAAGCTCTTTAATTTCTGAAATTGGAATGGCTGTTTTGATATTTTGCGCTACTCCACCTGCTAAGATAACTTTTTTTATTTTAGACTTTTTGATACAATTTTTAATCCACTTAACCAGAGTTTCCTCGACAACTTTTTGCAAGCCTCCAGCTATACCATCAAATCTACAGTGTCTTAGTTTTTGTTGGAAATGAAAAAAAAAGTCTTTTGGTTTATTTTTTAAGTCTATAGCAAAACCTTTTGTTTTAAATAAATTTTTAAAAGCTGCGTTATATGCTCTATTAGTTTCGTATTCACTGGCATATGGAGCTAAACCCATTACTTTAAACTCGTGTTGCGATGGTCTCATTCCTAGCATTAAAGTCATAAACTTATATAAAAGACCAATTTTATTTTTTTTGGAAAAAAATACTTCTTTTAATTTTCCGTTTTTAACAGTGCTCACAGATATGTTGGATTTGTCTCCCATACCTTCATTTGTCAATATTAAACAATTTTTTCTAAATTTTTTTGGCGAAGCAAAAAGCGCATAATATTGATGACCTTTTTCATGTTCGACGTGTATAACTTTTTTAGCATCCTTTATTTTTAGGTGTTTGAGTACTGTCTTAATTCTCATCTTCTGAAAAAATTTTGAAAAATCTTTTCTTGTTTTTAGTTTTTTTCTCTTTTTCATGAATTCTCTAAAATCAAAGTTTTGTTTTAGATTAATTTTGTGTTTGAAAATTCTGAGATAATCTACTTTTTTATTTTGATAAATTATTGGTTTCCAATAATCGTATTGCTCAGAAAGAAAATCCTTTATACTAAAAGTATCAATTCTTCCTACCAATGTTTGTTCCATCATATCATTTTTAGAAACTATCGCGATATTATCTAAATCATTTGCGTTTAAATTTGAGTATTTTAAGCAAAAATTAATTGCGTTTTTTGGATAACCCATTTGACATTTTTGTTTGGTAAATCTCTCTTCTGCAGCACTTGCTATGAGTTCTCCATCAATCATTAAACTAGCATTAGACTCATGACCATGGGAAATCGCTAAAACTTTAAAACTATTATTTAAATACCGCATATTTTAACTCCCAATCTTTATTAGTTTTATTCCATAAATTAGGTCTTTTTTCTCTAAAAGCTTCAGTAATTTTATCTAAATCTTTTTCAGTGATATTTAAATAATCTAAAGTACTATCTAAAGAAACTTTTGGTTTTTCACTGTCAAATTTTTTAACCAAAGCTATTCCCTCTTCTCTATTAATATGACCGTCTCTTATTTCGTGAGCAGCGTCAGAAGTGGCTCTTCCAATACCAAATTTTATGTAAGATAAATAATAATGTAGGGGATCAGTCAAATCATCTAAGCTAGCGTATTTATTATAAGTCCCTTCGCTTCTGCCGTTGGGATTCACCTCAAAATTATAATTATTGACTGCATAATAAAAATTTTCTTGGGGTATCCAATTATGAAAATATCCAAACCAAGCAAATTCAATTTTTTTTTTAATTAAATCTTCTTTTTTGGGAAGAGAATAATACTTTAGTGAAGGATGATTAGTTTCAGTTTTGTTTAATAAGCCAATTTTTTTGCCCTCTTCAATAAGTTCAGTGGTTGATGACCCTTTATGGTATAAATCAACAAAGTCTTCGATTGGTTGTCCGTATTTGTCTTTATTTTTCAAAGTTCCACCGTATTCAAGCTCAGCGTTTTCTCCATACATAACTAATTTAATATTTAGCTCGTTAGCTACGTGAAAAGGATAAGACATTTGACCCCTGCCAAAAGCTTCAAAATGGTTCCCAAGATAAACTAAACCTAATAGTGAAATTTTTCTTTGAAATTCTCTATCAGGGGTAAAAACCTTTCCATCAATACCTGAGTTGTAAAGGTTTTGTAAATTTCTCATTCCTACAGCTGTATACAAAAGTGGTGACCAAGTTACATACAAAGGTTTCATTCCATATTTATATTTAAGTGTGTGCGCTATCATGCCTGAGTCTTTACCGCCACTACCTGGGACTATTACATCATATTCACCATTATTTTTTTTATGCTTTTCTATTAATGTTAAAAATTCTTTTTTTCTTAAACTCCAATCTATTTTTTTCTTTTCCTCAAACCAGTTACATGCGCTGCATATACCCTTTGCATCAAAAACTATTCTTGGTCTTTGATTGGAAACAACACATTTTTTACAGAAAATAATTTCTTTGGGTAGCTTATCTAATTGTCTTTCTAAATTACTTTCTTGGGTAATTTTGTAAAAATCTAAGTTTAAGTTTTTAATAGATAAATAATTTTTCATGTTTTTGTTTTGATTATTGTTATATTTTCAATTTTTTTATTTTACAATTTTAAATTTATTCGAAATTTTATATAAGCTCCGCACTTTGTAAAAAAAATGTTTTTACAATTCTATTCATTTTGTTTTTTTTGTATTATGCGGGATAAAAAAGACTGTTTTTTTTATTTATTGTCGTTTTAATTCCACTTAGCATAATATTAATTTTGTCTTTTTGTATCTTAATAATTTTAAAAATTTTATCTGCAAAAGGTCCATTTATAAATTTATAGTTTGTATTTAAACATAGATCTAAAAAATTATAATTTAGAAAGCCAGAGCTATTTTCGTTATTTTTACATTTATTTACAAAGCTTTCTATTTCTTTTTGAAAAAGCTGACTTCCTTCTAAAAAATATTGAAGTCCTCTTGTAAATTTTAAATTTATTAAGGTACTTTTATTTCTTAAATCTTTATGAAAGCAAAAAATATAGCCCCCAAGTAAATCAATTTCTTTTTTAATTATTTTGCTATGAACGTGTTTTTTTACGGAAAATTTAGGATAATAAAATTTTGTATCTTGACCGATTTTTTTGCATATTTCTGATTGCAAAATTGAAAAATTTTTTTTTTCAGCTTTTATGACTACCCACATCTCAATCAAGCTCCTTTTTTAATTCATCATACTCTTTCATTTTTCTTTTCATAAAATCTATTGTTAGTTTTGTTCTTACTGAGATACCTTTCGGCGTAATTACGTATCGTAAATAATTAATTCTATTTTCTTTTTTGCTAAAGTTTCTTAATTTAACTAAACCTTTATTTTTTAGTTCACGTAAACAATAATTAAGTTTGCCCAGGCTAAAGCCAAGTTCTCTCGCCAATTCACGTTGCGAAGATGTTGGTTTTTTTTGTATCTTTCTTAATATTTCAAAGTGGTCTTGCTCGTTTTTCATCTTATTTTATTGAAAGTTATATCGTTCAATAGTTGAACAGTAAAGAGAAAAATGGTAAAAATATATTGTTTTTTAAATTAAGAAACATTATGAGTTTGTAAAATAAATTGAATAAACGAATTATATCTAGATTAGACATCAAAAATGGAATTCTGGTGAAAGGTATTTCTTTAGAGGGAGTACGTAACTTAGGTGAGCCAGGGTTTTTCTCAAAAGCTTATTACAAAGATTATATAGATGAGATGCATTTTCATAATGTAATCGCGACTTTATACGAAAGTAATATGATGTTCGATATAATTGAAAAAAACTCAAAAGAAATATTTGTAAATGTTTCTGTTGGTGGAGGAATTAAAAATATAAAGGAAGTTGATAAACTCTTAAGAATAGGTGTAGACAAAGTAGTTATAAATTCTGCAGGAGTTAAAGATCCAACTTTTTTAAAAAAACTTGTTGAGGTGTATGGTGCTTCAACTATTTCAGTAAATATTGAAACCGCGAAGGTAAACGATAAATATGAGGTGTTTGTTCAAACTGGTAGAGAGAGAGCGAATCTGGACCTATTTAAATGGATTGAAAAAGTTCAAAAAATTGGTGTTGGAGAAATTATTGTAACAGATATTTTTTCTGAAGGAAAAAATAAAGGATATAATATTAATTTATTTAAAAAGATTAGAGAAAACTTAGATTGTCAATTAGTTGCCCATGGTGGAGCTGGTCCAAAAGAAAACATACTAGAAATTTTTCAAGAATGTAATGTTGATGCTATATCAATAGCCTCTTTATTTCATTATTATTATGTAAAACAAGATAAGAACAAAGAGTTGAAAGGTAGTAATAGTTATGTTCATTTTTTAGATGAAAAAGAAAAAAAAGGGATGTCTATACTCGAATTAAAAAAGTATTTAAAGTCTTCAGGAGTGAAAATAAGATTGTGAAGAAAAAACCTTTAATTGGCATTGTCGACACAGAAACATCTAATATCAAAAGTGTATTTTATGCACTGAGTTTATTTAATGTTGATATTGTATATATCACATCTAAAGATGAAGCTCCAAAAGTTGATGCAATTATAGTACCTGGAATAGGAAATTTTAGTTACGTTATGAAAAAACTTAAGGATAGGAAACTCGATGAATACATTTTTGAAAAAATATCAAATAATTTACCAGGTTTGTTTATTTGTGTTGGTATGCAAATTCTTTTTACAAAAAGCTTCGAATTAGGAGTACATGAGGGATTAAATTTACTAGAAGGAGAAATAAGAAAAATAAATATCCTTAATGATAAAGGTATTAAAGTAAGGAATGTACCAATAATAGGTTGGAGTCAAATTACTAACATTAAAGATTGTAATTTATTCAAAGGAAAAAATCAAAATAGCTACTTTTATTTCACTCACTCATTTTTCGTTGATCCTTTAGATAAGAAAATAATATCATCAAAAAACAACTATTTAGGTTTTGAATATTGTGCAAGCATTTCTAAAAATAATATTTTTGCTACTCAGTTTCATCCAGAAAAAAGTGGGAAAGCAGGCATAAAATTATATGAAAATTTTATTAATGAAATTTAAATTCAACATAAAAAAAAATTGAAAAAAAAAATATTATATTTTGATAATCTTGCTTTTCAAAAAGAAAGTTTAAATCTTTTGAGAAAAAATTTTATTTTGAAAAAATTTAAAAATCTAACAAAAAAAGATTTTGACCAAATTATTTCAATTTTAATTCCCATGGATAATTTTTATTCATCCCAATTTTTTACTAGATTTAAAAATTTAAGAAGTGTGGTCACCCCAACGACTGGAGACATACATTTAGACAAAAAATTTTTAAAAAGGTCTAATATAAGAGTCATAAATTTAAAAGAAGATAAGTTGAAATTGAAAAAAGTTACAAGCACTTCTGAACTCACACTTGGTTTGATTCTTAATTTAACTCGAAATATTACTCAAATTCACAAACAATTTAAAAACAATAGAATTTTTAGAAAGTATGATCATTTTTTATCTAATAAAATGTTTACTTTAGGAGTGATGGGGATGGGAAGAATAGGTCAACACGTTGCTGATAGAGCAGCAGCATTAGGTTTTAAAGTGATATATTTTGATCCATATATTAAATATAAAAAATATCAAAAAATTAAAAATTTTAATAAATTTATTAAAAAGACTAATATCTTAACATTGCATTTCCATTACCAAAAAAAATATAACGAAAAGTTTAATATTAAAATATTTAAAAAATTGAAAAAACCCTCATATTTTATAAATACTTCAAGAGGTGAACTTGTGAAAGAGAATGATCTGATTTTAAGTCTAAAAAAAAAAATAATTCTAGGTGCTGGTTTAGATGTGCTCAAAAACGAGCATACGAAAAAATTTAGGAATAACCCTAAATCTAATAGATTGTTAAATTTTTATTTAAAAAATAAAAATGAAAATTTATTTATTACGCCAAAACAGGGAGGATCAAATAAAAGTGCTTGGGAACTAACTGAAAGAATTATAATTAATAACCTAATAAAATATGAAAAAAACAAAATTTAAAAACGAATATTGGTTTATTGTGACTGCGAGAAGGAATTCGAAGTCCATAAAAAGAAAAAATATTACGAAAATTTACGGAAAAGAGCTTATAAAATACTCTTATCAAACTTTACAAAAAGTTAAAAGTGTACCAAAAAAAATAATTACAACAACAGATGACCCCAAAATTAAAATTATATGTAAAAAATATGGATCCATTGTAATAGATAGAGAAAAAAAATTATCTGGCGATTTAATTAATTCAGTTGATGTTGTTAAAGATGCTTTAAAAAAAACTTCTAAAATATTAGGATATTTTCCTAGAGCTTTTTTTTTAATTCAGCCTACATCTATTTTTTTAAAATACGATCATGTTAAAACTCTTTTAAAAATTTTAAAAAATTCAAATTATTTTAATAGTGCTCAAACGATTGTCAAAGTACCACATCAATACCACGCTTATAACCAAAGATTTTTAATTAATCATAAAACTGGTTTTATATTTGAGAAAAAAAGATTGAGAATGCATAACAAACAAAGAAAACCAAAATTTTACGCATATGGAAATTTAATTGCTTGTAAAACTAAACATTTTCTTAAAAAGAAAAATTTCTTTGTTAAACCTAGTTTCGGTTACCAGATTCATAATATTTATGGTTTTGATGTTGACAATTATTATGACTTAAAAATTCTAAAAAAGATTTTTAGAAAAGATTTATCTTATTATGAAAAAAATTAAAATCGGCATTTCAAGAAATATAAATTTTAAAATTAAAAATTATCATAAAAAATTTTCAATTGGTTTAATTAAAAGAAAAAATTTAGATTTTGACGCGATTATAATATCTCCAGATACTGAATTGAATTACAAAGATATAAATAAATCTGAAAAAATTAAATTAATATTTATTATGTCTTTGCATAAGATAAGTAGAATAAAATTACAAAAAGTACGAAAAAATATAGATATAATTTGGTTTGATAAAAAAAGTAAAAAAGTTTTAAAAACAATTACATCTACCCCAGAATTTATATTTGCTTTAATGATAATTCTTGCGAAAAATTTTTTAAATTGTCAAAAATCAATTGAAGATAACTTATGGAGTCCAAGAAAGACTGCAATGTTATCTAGTGAAAAAATGCTTTCAATCTCAACTTTAGGAATAATTGGATATGGAAGAATAGGAAACAAATTGAAGCAGATCGCTAATGCATTCAAGATGAAAATATTAATTTATTCTAAAAATCGTAATAAAAAAAATGCAAACTTAAATTCAATAGCAAAAAAATCTGACTTTATATCTGTTAATCTTTCTTTAAATGATAAGACAAAAAATATTATAGATGAAAAATTTTTTAAAAAAATGAAAAAGAATTCATATTTTATTAATACTTCAAAAGGAGCGATTGTAAATTATTCACACCTTTTAAAATATTTAGGAAAAAATATTAAAGGCGCTGCATTAGACGTTTATAAAATTAAAGACCCTAAAAATACAGAAATTAAAAGATTGTGTAATTATGCTAAAAATAACCAGAATTTAATATTAACGCCACATATAGCTGGAGGTACCGCAGACTCAATTATTAAACTTCAAAATCATTGTTTGGACATGATAAAAAATTATTTTAAAGGAAAAAATGTACTTTACAAAAAATAACGATTTTCATCATGGTATTATGTTTCATCACTTCCATGATGATAAAATTCATCCTAAAAGTCAGGGGTCGATTACAAAAGACGACTTTTATAAATTAATTAAGTTTATAGGAAAAAAAAATATTTTAAGTGCAAATGATTATCTAGAAAAATTTAAAAAAAATAAATTAAAGAAAAATGAGGTATGTTTTACTTTTGATGATGCAATTAAAGGCCAAATAGATGTTGCTTTGCCTATTTTGGAAGAATTTAAGATTAAAAGTTTTTTTTTCGTTTACACATCCATATTTGAGGGTAGGCCAGATAATTTGGAACTGTTTCGTTATTTTAGAACAAATTGTTTTAGATCTATAGATGAATTTTATAATGAATTTAATAAATTCATCAAAGAAAAAAACCTTGAAAAATTTTATAAGCAACAAAATAGCATAATTCAATTAAAAAGAGAGAGACATCCTTCTTATTCTTTGGAAGATATAAAGTTTAGGCTAGTAAGAGATATTTTATTAACAAAAAATGAATATGAAAAAATAATATTTGATATGATGAATGAAAAAAATTTCTCACCTGAAAGTTTTCATGAAAAGTTGTATTTTAATAAAAAAGATTTAAAAAATTTAGACTA
>CEQL01147847.1_pt1 | contig 13265 bp, 14 predicted proteins | sample 356281 | NCBI WGS metagenome assembly CEQL01 (sample SAMEA2621203, study PRJEB7988) | marine metagenome | biome: marine biome (ENVO:00000447); feature: surface water layer (ENVO:00002042); material: "saline water (ENVO:00002010), including plankton (ENVO:xxxxxxxx)" | depth 5 m
GCATAAAGAGAATTGAATTTATATTTCTTTTCAACTTCTCTTTCTTCCTCAGCAAGTAACGACTCGATTTCATCGTCTGTAAATTCAGACATGTCTTTCTGTCTTAACTTGAGTTCTTTTTTAACTCTCTCAATGGCCTTTTCCCTGACAAATGATTTATACTTACTAACAAGCCATTTGGGGTATTTATCAAGATTTTTGATTGAAGATTTAACTGTATTCTTAATATCCATTTTCACTACACCAATCTTTTTTATTGCTTCGATCATAGACAACACCAAGGCCTCTTTCCACTAATTTCTTCGATACATCTTCACCATCAATGAATAGATAAGATAGAATTCTCCCAAAATAATCTTTTTTATAATCTGTTTTAAATTCAATCGTTGAGGCATTTTCAATCAGATTATTTACATAATCTCTTGCTTCAAGACCTAAGGTCTTTTCTGCTTCACACTTTGGTTTTGATATTTCTGGCGTGTCTAGTTCTAACAGTCTGACCTTTTCGTCAATTCCCCCAACAGTAGCATAACACGTATCACCATCAAAACAGTATAGATCATTCTGTTTACGAATCGTGATGTCAGCATGAGCCAACGAAACAAAGATGAAAAAAATAAAAATAATACGTATCATTTTTTTTTTATGTTCATAAAGTATATTAATATTCCTACAATAAAGAGTCCGATACAAAGATAATATGTGTTTTGTAAAGATATAAGGCCAAGTAAATGGTTTTTATCTGAAAATGGAAAATAAGGTCTCATGTCTAAGTTTACAAAACTATCTAAAATTATATGACTATACGCTCCAACCGTTGCTCCAATCCAAGCAGATAAAGAGTCAATTTTACTTTTAGATTTAAAATTTTTAAGAAATGGTAAGTATCGTATATTTAAAAAAATGTTATTCCAAATCCACAACCACCACTGACAGAGATATTTACCAAGTAAAGCACAAAGAATTAAAATTACTGTAGCTCCTAACCAGGTATGCAAGTATTTATGTTGGGGTGTTCCGCTTATCAGAAAATAGTATAAGGCTTCTGTATCGATTAAAACATTTGCTAGAGCAAATACTGTCCAACTAACGTATTTTGGTTTAGCAGACTTTACTGCAACTCCTGCAACAATATGAAATGGTGTAATAGGCACAGAATATATAAATATTTTTTTATGTTCAAATTGTGAATCGGTAGCTCTAACGGAGAAAAGAAATTTTAGACATTTATCCTTCTAAGCAACCGTGAAAACATGGGAAAAAATAGAAAAATTAAAAGTGCGAAGTTCCATTCAATTACATTTTCATAATTTGCATTATCAAAGGGTAAAATAAATAAATAGCTACCTAGACAGATTATATACGTCGATAGAAGTATGTATAAAAAAAATTTAGATCTTATTTTATTTTTGGGAAGTGAAAAAGTTAACCATACTTGACATATTGGAGTGAGTATAAAAAATAAAAATATTCCGATTTCTCTCATAAATCTATAAATTTTTCCATCAAAGCCAAGAGCTGATAAGTAGATAATTAAAAAAATACATGAAGTGGTACTAAGAAATAAGAGTAATTTACTTTGATAAATATTTAGATTTACTTGGTACCAAAAGATTATCATCAAAATTACAGATGGAATAATGAGTATTTTGTAAAGATAAAAAGAAATACCATATCTACCAACCTTACTTATAGAAGTACATCCATCCAATAGAGGTAAGCACCATTCAACATATCCCCCAAGTGATGAAAAAAAATAAGCGATTATAACCGTAAGTACCGGTACAAAAAAAATGACTCGTGTTAAAATATTATTCAATTATATAATTATTTTTCTCTTCGTTTTTTTACTACACCATAAATGAGAATAGAAACTGATATACCAATCATTGCCCACTTAATAGACGTAGATGTACTGGAATAAAAAATATTTTGACTTGAAACTATTGGAAAATTAAAAAGAAGTAAACTTATTTGGATGTTTTCTAATATGTCAAATAACCCAGATGCTAAAGGGAAAATAAAAATAAATGAATTTTCTCTAAACAACTTATAATATGCACCAAGAAAAAGGGATACATACAATAAAGGATATATTGTATCAATAACCAGTGATGAAATAAAGTATAATTGCCTACCCTCTTCACCAATCGTATCAAAGCTTTGCATTAAAATTTCTTGAGTATAAGAAAACCTTAAATCCAGCATGTTCCAAAAAATATTATGGGGTAATAAAAAAAATATGAGGCCACATAAATTTAATAAAATGAATATTGTGATCTGAGATTTTTTTTTTGAAATGAAATTTAAATAATTGCTAATCATTTTTCTAAAACAAAATACATTCCAATAATTCCAATTAAATTGAAAAAAATAATGGAAATCATTGCATATTGTAGGCTTCCTGTATAAGCAAGAATGATTGACATAAGTCCCGGAACTAACCAGGCTGTTGATTTTCCTGCAAATGCATAAAGCCCAAAAAATTCTGTCATTTTTTCTTGTGGAGATAACTTAATCATTAGTGCTCGTGATGCAGTTTGTGCGGGACCATAAAAAATTGAAATGCCTATAACAACACAAATGTAAGTAACTTGACTTACAGAGTTAAATATTCCAAATGTCATGCCTTCTATGTTTGCTGAATATTCATCTACTGTGAAAAAATAAAAAATTGTATCTTTGTCGATTGATAATCCCAATATGCCAGATAACAACAAACCCCAAAGTGATAAATTAATTACATTTTTAGATCCAATTAAGTCATTTAAATAGCCTCCATAAATTGAGCTTGGTCCGGATAAGATATTTAAAATAATTCCAAGTATTAAAACTTGAGTAAGCGACATGCCGACAACAAGACTGGCATAAACACCACCAACAACAAATAGTGCATTTAAAGCATCCTGATAGAACATTCTTGTTATCAAGAATGTAAATATATTTTTATATTTTCTTGCCTCTTTAAAAGTGTGAATAAAATTAAGAAGTCCTATTTTGATTGAGTTGACAACAGTAATGTCATTTTTTTTAAGGTCTGGTGTAAATAGAAATAATGGAACAATAAACACTGCGTACCATATTGCACAGAGAGGTCCGACAATTCTGATATGTTCGTACTCATTTGTATCCAAACCATATAGACTATTAGTTTCGCCACCCGGCCAAACGAAAATTATCAAAAATAAAATTAATGCAACAAGGCCTGCTATATAACCAACACCATAACCCATACCGCTTAGCCAACCTGAATTTTCTGGTGTTTCAATCGACGCTAGAACGGAGTTATTAAATACTTCTGAAAATCCAACCATTGCTGAGGCGAGTATTAATCCGAACATTACCAACCAAATTCCATCGGGAGCACCGGGAGGTGAATACCAAAGAAGTGCCATCCCAATAACAAATAGTGCAGATGTTACTCCCATTAATAGTTTTCTATTTCCTTTGATATCAGTAATGGAACCAAGAACTGGACTTAAAATTGCAATTGCTAGACCTGATATTGTTTGAGTGAGCGTTAATTTTTGAGCGCCATCTTCTCCTACAATAAAGACATCTGTGAAATAAACCGAAAATACAAAAGTCATGATTAATGTGTAAAAAGGTTGATTCGCCCAATCAAACATTGTCCATGAGTATCTGCCTAGTTTTGACGCTCTCATGAATGCGAGAATATACAATTAAATTAGTTCTGTATGTTTATTTTTTATTTTGGAAGAAAAATAAAATTGTTATTTTTTAGCTCTTTAGGGTTTTCGGTGCGTTGCAGAGTAAAATTATCATCAACAAAAAAGCACTTATATCCAAGCTCTTCTACTTCATTAATTGCGACGTTAAGGGGGACGCCAGAATGACGGGTTTCGATTTCAATTAACATTGTTGGCATATTTTTTGCAATTAATTTTTTTGCACCTCTTAAAATATCTAATTCATGTCCCTCAACATCAATTTTTATGAAACCAATATGATGTTCAAACTTATAATCATCTAAAGAGATTTTATTTATAGATTTAATAGTTTCAAATATTTCATTTTCAAGATTGTTAATTTTATGAATTGTTGCAGTTCCTAACTTATATTTCTCCTCATTATCAAAACTTGCCGTTATATCTCTGATAGGGATTCTAAGTTCGGTTTCTCCACTTTCAGAGGAAATTGCAACATTTTCTATTTTAATATTTTTTATATTTTTAAACCCATCTACTAGTTTTGAAAATAAAAGTGGGTTTGCTTCAAATGCATAAACGTATTTACATTTTTTTGACAGAAAATAAGAATATACACCTCGATAAACCCCTATATCTATTGAAGCTTTAGAGATATCTACTAATTTGTTTAAAATTCTGATCTCTTTTTCAGTATTCTTTCTGAAGTATCTTTTAGCTCTTCTCTCTAACAAATAAGTTTCTGAAAAGCCAAATAGCTTTTTAAAAAAAAATTCTATTCTTTTTTGATTACCAATTCTCACAAAATTAAATTCATGGAGCGAGTGAAGGGAGTCGAACCCTCGACCTAAACGTTGGCAACGTTTCGCTCTACCACTGAGCTACACTCGCACAATAATGAAGTTTCTAATAGAAAACCCCTTGTTTTTCAAGATAAGGGAATTATTTAATATTTTAATCAATTATAGTATTATACAAAAAAAATAATGAAGAAGAACAATAACATCCAGGATCTTGCAAGAAAAATCCCCATATTTCCTCTTACTGGAGCAGTTCTCTTTCCAGGAACTCAGTTGCCACTCAATATTTTTGAACCTCGTTATGTCCAAATGATTGATGACGCTTTGGCTAGCCCTGGCAGACTTTTAGGAATGATTCAGCCAGCTTCGCAAACTCAAGATGCGGCAAATAAGTCTCTAAAAAAAGTTGGGTGCGTGGGTCGTATCTCATCATTTAATGAAGCTGAAGATAGTCGCTATCTAATTACCTTATCTGGAGTTGTAAGATTTGAGGTCGATGAAGAGCTAGATGTTACTACACCTTACAGACAAGTTCTCGCAAATTATGAAAATTATAAAATAGATATTGAAGCACAAAATAGTGATGGAATAGACAGATCCAAGCTTCTTGCTTTAGTTAAAAGATATCTTGAGCACAGGAAAATTCTGGCGGATTGGGAGATAATCAAACAAACTCCAACTGAGCAATTAATAAACTACTCTGGGATATTAGTTCCTTTTACATCTGAAGAAAAACAACTTCTTCTTGAAGCAAAGACATTAATTACAAGAGGGCACGCGCTCGAAGCGCTGTATCAATCTTATATATTTGACCTTTCAGGTGAAAAAAGCGATCAACTTCATTAAAAGTTTTCAAAAAAATCCTTACCTGTAGCACTTCTAACAAAAAGTTGTTTAAGAAGGTTGCCTTTTTCAATTATACCCAAACCTTTACGAGAAGTATAATTTACAAATTTATTACTACTTGAAAAAATACCATTTAGTGTAAATGTTCCAAAAGAATAAGCTGTATTGTCTAATTTTCTTTTCATTTCAAATTCTTCTAACATCATTTGATCGTTAAGCTTATAACCTAGAGATTTATATTTACTTATTTGTTTTACAAATAAAGCTATGTCTTTGATACTAAGATTGAGTCCTTGTCCAGCAATTGGGTGAATATTATGGGCTACATTGCCAATCAGTACAGTATTTTTATAAAAAAGATTTTTTGCATAAACAAATTGAAGTTTGTGCTTTTCTATGCTTTCTATTGTTACTGAAGCAACATAATCACATATGTGATTATTTATAATTTGAGCTAGTTCTTTTTTTTCTTTCAGAAATATTTTTGAATCTTTCTTTAATGACCATACTACTGAGGCTTTATTTTGTGAATAAGGAAGTAATGCCAATGGCCCATCAGGTGTGAATTTTTGGAATGCATAACTTTTGTTTTTAATTTCTCCTTTAACACTTATAGATAATGCCTCTTGTTCTAAGTCTCTTTTAATAAATTTAATCTTTGTTTGATCGGCAATGTTTCTTTTTGTTGATGATAAAATAAATAAATCAGACTCTATATTTTCACCATTATGCAATTCTAATCTGACACCATCTGGCTTATTTTCAATCTTATCGGGCTGATTTGAATTGATGATATCAATATTACTTGATTGATTTATTTCTATATCTAAAAAGTGTTCTAGATCAGAATTTTTTACGATTTTGCCTAAACAATTTTTTTCTTCATCGCAAAATTCAATTGATTGAGATTTTTTTTTACTTAGGCTATCTAATTGACATTTAATTTTTTTGATCTCAGGGTATTCATTAAATAGTTCCATTTTTGCAATTGCTGAAGATAGGTAATTCAATGAACCTGAAGATAAAAAAGTAACAAGGTTTGTATTGGAAGTTTCTAAATTCTTATCTTTGTCTAAAATTAAACATACTTTAAAACCATTCCTTGCAAGCAAACTAGATGCTATTTTGGCTGAAATACCGGATCCAAATATAGTAAATTCATACTTCATTTATAATGTGAATAATTTAGTCAGTTAATTCTATAAGAAGCTATATAATAACAAGATGAATCAAATACTAATAGAATCTGAATATTTTTATTGTATTGGTTGAATAATGAAGCTTTTGCCTGACTCCATCAAACTTTTTATAGTCAATCGGTTACTTGAAGTAAGCGGTATAATATCAATTTTTTTGAGCCTTTTTATATTAATTTCTGTGACCAGCTATTCGAGTTTTGACCCCAGTATTCTGAATTTGAATAATTATGAAGTAAAAAATATTGGAGGCTACTTTGGAGCAAGTGTTTCTGAAATATTAATTCAATTTTTTGGGTATAGTAGCATTCTAATATGCATTGTTTTGACAAGCTGGGCATACAAACTTATTTTTTCTAAAAGTTTAGAATTGTTTGCACTAAACTTTTTGTCGCTACCTATAACAGTTTATTTTCTCGCCCTATTTTTTGAAGCAATACAGTTACCAATTTCAAATGGATTTATTGCAAAACATTCACTGATTTTTATCAATGAAACAAAATTAATATCAAATAATTATATAAATTATTCATTCATAGCTTTAATTTTTACTTTTTTTTTAATTTTATTTTATTTTTCGATGGGGTTAAAATTAAAGGAATGGAGAGTTTTTTTTAAGTTTGTATGGAACATCACTAAAGTCAGTATTTCATTTATCAAAAGATTAGCTATCTATGGAAAATCTTACTTTGTTAGAGAGTCAGTTCATAAAGTTTCTTATGATAGAACTACGAACACCAAAAACATAGAACCTAAAATTGATTTTGACTCTCTAAAAAATAAACCAGTCTCAACTTATGGATATGGAAATGAAAAACAAGCAACAGTTGATCAGCAGGACGAGATATTTTTTGAAGAAAATTCCTATAAAGCCCCAGATATCAATTTTTTATCAAAGCCTGAAATAAGTGAAAGAAGTACCATTAATCATGACGAACTGAATTTAAATGCTGAGAAATTAAAAAATGTTTTAACTGATTTTAAAATTGATGGTGAGATTATAAAAGTATCACCTGGACCTATTGTCACCATGTACGAATTACAACCTGCACCAGGAATTAAGGCTTCAAAAATCATTTCTTTGTCAGATGATATTGCAAGAAATATGAGTGCTATGTCAGCTCGCGTAGCAATTATTCCAGGCAAAAATGTCATTGGCATTGAAATACCCAATAAAATTAAGAATCCAGTATATTTAAGTGAGCTGTTTAAAAACGAGCAATTTGTAAATAATGAAAAGAATTTAATTTTAGCTCTTGGTAAAGATATAAGTGGTAATGCTAAATTTGCCAATTTAGAGAATATGCCCCACCTTCTCATTGCCGGTACAACTGGTTCTGGAAAATCGGTCGGTATAAATGTAATGATAACATCAATACTTTACAAACATTCTCCTGATGACTGCAAATTCATATTGATCGATCCAAAAATGCTTGAATTGTCTGTTTATGAAGGGGTTCCTCACCTGATCACTCCTGTTGTAACTGATCCAAAAAAAGCAATTGTAGCATTGAAATGGGTTGTAAGAGAAATGGAGGCTAGATACAAAAAAATGTCGTTATTGGGTGTAAGAAATATTGAGAATTACAATCAGAGAATATTAGAGGCAATAAATAAGTCAGAAAAAATTGTAAGATCGATTCCATCTGGAATAAACCCAGAAACTGGTCAACCAACAACAAAACAAATTGAAATAGAAAATAAAAAAATGCCTTTCATTGTAGTTGTCGTCGACGAAATGGCTGACTTAATGATGGTAGCAGGAAAAGAAATTGAGCACGCGATTCAAAGGTTATCACAAATGGCAAGGGCAGCTGGAATACATTTAATTATGGCCACACAAAGACCAAGCGTAGACGTTATCACAGGTACAATTAAAGCCAATTTTCCAAGCAGGATAAGTTTTCAGGTTAGCTCTAAGTTTGACAGCCGTACAATTTTAGGTGACGAGGGCGCTGAAAGATTATTGGGAAAAGGTGATATGCTGATGATGACTGGTGGAGGTATTACTTCAAGAATACATGGGCCATTCATATCAGATCAAGAGATTGAAAATATTGTTAAATCATTACAAAAACAAGGACGTCCTGAATATGACGATGAAATATTAAAAGAAGAAACAGAGGATAATCACTTCGGCATAATATCAGATAGCGATCAAGATAGCTTATTTACTGATTGTTTAGAAATTATTAAAAAAGAAGGGAAAGCATCAACAAGTCTTCTTCAAAGAAAATTACAAATTGGCTATAATCGGGCCGCTAGAATAATGGATCAACTAGAAGAGCAAGGCTATATTAGCGAGGCAAATCATGTTGGAAAAAGAGAAATTAATTTTGAGAAATTCAATAACTAATGAAAAAACTTATCTTAGGTTTTTTCCTGTTTTTAATTTTAAACATTCAAGCAATTTCAAATGATATAATTGCGGAGATTGAAGAAAACTGGAATCAAATCAAATCAATGTCTGGTCAATTTAAACAAGTTGACTCAGATGGAAATATATTGTTTGGAAACTTTTATTTTTTAAAACCATATAAATCAAAATTTATTTATATTGATAAGAATGAAAATATTATTACTAACGAGAGCTTATTAGTTATTATTGATAGAGAAGGCTATAAGATTGAAAGTTATGCCATTGGTGATAATATCTTAAAGAAACTTTTATCAAACAACGTATCAATTAATGAAGAATTTTATCTAATCGCACATAAAACCAATGACAACTATTTTGAGCTACAATTAAAAATAAAGAACGACGCCTCTGATAATCGAGTAAATGTTTTCTTTGATAAAGACTCTTTAGACTTGAAAAAATGGGAAATTTTTGACGGATTCAATAATAAAACAGTTTTAGAGTTTACAAAAATTAAAAAAAATATATTTATAAGCCAAAATTTATTCGTGGTTAAATACAAGTAATTAAACCACAGGCAGGTTACAAAAAAAATTTCAATTCAAATGACGGTTGCTTCTACAAGTGAACTTAAGCAGTGGCTTAAGGCAAACAAAATTTCTGAGGTTGAGTGTATTTTCCCAGATATGGCAGGATCTTCTAAAGGAAAGATACTGCCTGTTGAAAGATTTATCAAATCTGTAGAAGATCAAAGTCTAAAGCTTGCAGACTCAGTTTTTGGACAAACCGTTTCTGGTAAATGGGTCTATGAAAGTGAAGTAATAGATTACGTTGAGGAAGACCTGTTTATGTCACCGGACCTGTCTACCTTGAGAAAAATACCTTGGAACAAAGAACCAACAGCACAAATTATTTGTGATTTAAAGTACGGCACAAACGAGCCTTCTGAAATTGCTCCAAGACAGGTGTTAATAAATGTCATTAAACAACTTGAGGCTGAAAACTTAAAAGCGGTAGTTGCACCTGAATTAGAGTTTTATTTATGTGAACAAAATCTTGATCCTGACTTACCACTTAAAACACCTATAGGTAAATCAGGAAGAAGAGAAACAGGGAGTAGGGTTTTTGGTATTGATGCAGTAAATGAGTTTGATGAACTTACAGACGACATATATGACTATTGTGAGTTAATGGACATCGGAGTTGATACTCTTGTTCATGAGTCAGGCCCGTCACAGATAGAAATAAATTTAAATCACGGTGATCCGCTTGCTCTGGCTGATCAGGCTTTTATGTTCAAACGAGCAGTTAGACAAGTTGCTTTGAAGCATGGCATTCATGCAACATTCATGGCAAAGCCCTATCAAGGTCAACCAGGAAGTTCAATGCACATTCACCAAAATCTAGTTTCCTTAAAAACCAACAAAAATTTATTTAGTGATAAAGATGGGAATAACTCAAATGAGTTTTTGAGATATATCGGAGGTCTTCAGACTTATTTACCTGATGCTATGCTATTATTTGCCCCTTATGTGAACTCATATAGACGATTTGTTATAGATGCATCAGCACCTATTAATACACATTGGGGAATTGAAAATAGAACAGTCGCATTCAGAGTCCCAACGTCTCAAGCTAATGCGAGGCGCATAGAAAATAGAATACCTGGAGCAGATACTAATCCTTACTTAGCAATGGCAGCCTCAATTGCTTGTGGCTTACTTGGATTGAAGGAAAATATAGAGCCAGAAAAACCAATCGCTGGTGATGCATTTGAAAGAAGACACAATATTCCTAAATATTTACCCGATGCTCTCAAGAGACTTAAGGTAAGCAATGAATTGTCTGAAATGCTTGGCAAAGATTTCATTACACTATTTACAGAGATTAAACAAACTGAGCATGATGCATATCAAAATGTGATCAGCGCTTGGGAGAGAGAACATTTGCTTCTAAATGTATAGCTTACAAAAGATCCTTGTTTAAAAAATAACCCTTTTTTTCCTCAAAATTAATAAGATTCTTTAGAGTAGAATTTTTTGCAATTTTTTTTCGTAGAGAATAAATATGTGTTTCAAGTGTGTGAGTATCTATTTCGTCTGAGTAGCTCCATATTTCTTTAAGAAGAACTTTTTTGGATATGTATTTATTACAATGCAATAGCATATACTCAAAAATATTTGACTCTTTTTCAGTAAACCGGATTGAAAAATCAGCATCAAAAAGAGTCCGGAGACGCGGATCATACTTGAATGTTTTAAATTCTTGAACTCTTTTTCTTTGACTTAATATTAAGCCAATTCGGTTAGAGATAATTTCATACAGATCATTGAATCTAATTGGAATATTTAAAGAAATTATCTCTGACTCTTTTGAAGAATGATCAATATTTTTATTAGATGACTTAATTAAAATTAATTTATCGAAAAATACTTTTTTCTTGATAATCTCAAAATAAATATCTTCATCTACAATTATAAAAGATAATTCGTTTCTTAATAAAGTGTCCTTATCAAAAATCTCAATTTTAAATTCTCGTTGGTTGTTATTACTGACTACCTCAGTAAATAAGGAATTTAAGCGAGGGTTTGCAATACATGCAGGAATTATTCTTTTTTCCATATATTTATTAAATATAATATAGAAAATGAAATTATTCGTAAGAAATAATTATTTATATACTGAAACTGAGTCTTTTAGGTGCGCAATCGGACTTAATGGACTAACCAGAAATAAACATGAAGGAGACCGCTGTACACCGATTGGTGTATTTAGATTTGAAAAAATTTACTATAGGTTAGATAAGTTAGGCTCAATGAAATTTTTAATTCCGTCATCATCGATATTAGAAAATGATGGATGGTGTGATGACCCAGCGAGTGAGCTATATAACCAATTCATTAGGTTTCCATTTGATGGAAGCGCAGAGAGACTTTACCGACGTGATGATTTATACGATTTAGTTTGTGTTTTAAATTACAACACTAATCCAATTATACCTGGAAAAGGTAGTGCAATTTTTTTACACATTTGTAAAAATAATTTCGAACACACAGAAGGTTGTGTTGCTTTAGAAAAAAAGGTACTTCTTCGGCTGTCGCAACAAATTGATACCAATTCTAAAATTATTATTGAAGGCTAGTCTCTCTTCCCAAATATTTGGGTTCCCACCCTTATGTGGGTCGCGCCTGTTTCAATTGCTTCCTTGAAATCACTAGACATGCCCATGCTTAATGAAGGAAGCTTAAACTGATCGCGTAATTTTAATAATTTTAAGAAGTGTGATTTTGGATCCTCATTTATTGGCGGCAAACACATTAATCCTATTATATTCAATTGATAATTGTTTATACAATTAGCGATAAACTCATCAGCCTCTGATAATTTGACACCACTTTTTTGTAATTCATCTCCAGTGTTGATTTGAATAAAGTATTTTCTTGAAACATTATGTTGTCCTTCAAGTTTGTTAAATAATTCAACTATTTTTAAACGATCAATTGAATGCACAACATCACAGTGCTGGAATATTGATTTAACTTTTCTACTTTGAATACTTCCAATAAAATGAAGTGTTAAATTGGGATACTCTTTTTTAAGACTGATCCATTTACTTTCTACTTCTTGTATTTGATTTTCACCAAAAGATTTATGTCCAGCTTGAATAACTTGCTTTATGTCCTCTATAGATTTTTTTTTGCTAACTGCTATCAAATCTATTTCGCTTATGTTTCTGCCTGCATCCGTGACAGATTTATTAAAATTGTCTTTGAAATTTTTATATAAAATCATCTGATAAAAAAAAACACCTCGCAAAAAAATTGCGAGGTGCTTTTTATGAAGTCTAATTGTTTCTTAAATTAGAAACCAACTACGTAACCGAAACGCCAGTTTTGAGTGTCGTTTGCAGTTCCGCCAGCTTCGTCAGTGTCTGTATAGTCAAGACCGAATGAAGCAGCTCCCATTGACTTATTGACAGAAACTTCCATCATGTCTACGTCAGTAGTAGCGTCAAGAGATGCAAACTGAATACCCATGTCAAAACCGCCCATAGATGTACCTACACCCATAGTAGTTTCTTCACTTCCGTTATCAGAATCATACATTCCATAACCTAAGCTCATGCCAGCTATAGAATAGCTAACAGTTACGAATGATGGATCGATATCAGTTGTAGAGTCTTTATAGTTAATTGAAGATACACCAGCTTTAACTGTTGCACCCATAATTGATGTGCCAGCAGCGTAAGATAGTACTGGATCGTTATTAGCACCTTCCATACCTCTAGTGATCATGAAGTCAATACCACTTAGTGAGTTTGAGTACATGATTGAGTTACCAGATAGTGTATCACCGTCAACCCAAGCGCCTAGCTCAGCAGATCCACAAGAACCTA
>CEQL01029495.1_pt1 | contig 13234 bp, 12 predicted proteins | sample 356281 | NCBI WGS metagenome assembly CEQL01 (sample SAMEA2621203, study PRJEB7988) | marine metagenome | biome: marine biome (ENVO:00000447); feature: surface water layer (ENVO:00002042); material: "saline water (ENVO:00002010), including plankton (ENVO:xxxxxxxx)" | depth 5 m
CTCCATCTTTCACTTCGTATTCAGATCCTTCTGATCTCCACTTTCCTTGAGCTTTAGCATTCTGTTCTCCTTCACAATTTACGAAGTCTTCATAACTCACTGTTTCTGCTCTGATAAACCCTTTCTGGAAATCTGTATGAATAACAGCAGCAGCATCTGGGGCTTTTGTTCCTTTTTTTATCACCCAAGCTCGAGTTTCTTTTGGGCCAGATGTAAAAAAAGATTGCAGACCCAAAGTTTTAAAAGCCGATCTGATAAGTTTGTTTAGTCCTGGCTCATCTAAGCCTAGAGATTTTAAATAATCTTCTTTGCCTTCATCTAACTCACTTATTTCAAATTCAATTTGATTACAGAGTTCAATTATTTCTGAGCCTTCTCCTCTTGCCTTATTAATTAGATACTCTAAAGCAGGTGACCTTTCCATGCTTTCATCAAGATTTGCAACATATATAACCGGTTTGGAGCTGATTAAACCAATTTTTTCAATTTCTATTTTTTCTGCATCATCAAATTCATCTGGATTGATTGATTTGCCTTCAGATAAAAGTTTAGATAACTTCTGGATAAGTTGTAGCTCTTTAAGAAGCTCTTTATTTCCGCTTTTTGCTTTTCTTTGAATGGTTTCTTTAGACTTTTCTAATGTTTCTAGGTCAGCAAGAGCAAGCTCTGTTTCTATAATTTCTATGTCTGCAAGCGGATTAATTTCTTCGCTTATATGAGTAATTTCATTGCTCTCAAAGCATCTTACTACATGAATAATTGCCTGAGTTTCTCTTATATGCCCCAAGAATTTATTTCCTAAGCCTTCACCCTTTGAAGCTCCTTTAACAAGACCAGCTATATCAACAAATTCAACTGTTGCTGGAATTTCTTTTTCTGAATTAGAAATACTAGAGATTTTTTTTAGCCTTGAATCAGGTAATTCCACTATTCCGTGATTCGGCTCAATTGTGCAAAAAGGAAAATTTTCAGCATCGATATTTGATGCAGTTAGCGCATTAAATAAAGTAGATTTACCTACATTAGGTAATCCTACAATCCCACATTTTAAACTCATTATTTTTTATGCAATTTGTTTAACGCAAGTTCCCAATTAATTTCAAATATGTAATCGATTACTTCTAAACCTTTAAGCACGGCATTCGCTCTAAATTGCCTTTCTTCTTTATTTCCTTTTTTAATTACATAGCTATTAACTTTTTTTTTGTCTCCAGGGTGACCTATTCCAATTCTCATTCGCTTAAAAGCTGAAGAACCTGTTTCATTAATAATACTTTTTAGGCCATTATGACCTCCATGTCCTCCGCTTTGTTTTAATTTACAAGTTCCAATTTTTAAATCTAAGTCATCATGAACTATAAGAATATTTTTATCATCTATATTGTATTTGGACTTTAGTAGTTTTACTGAAATACCGCTGTGATTCATAAAAACTTCAGGGATTGCTAAATAAACTTTATATTTCTTTATATAGAGTTCAGCAACTTGAGATTTAATATTCTTTTTTTCTACGAGTTTAGTTTCGTACTTTTTAGCTAAAGCTAGAACAAAATCTGTTCCTGCATTATGTCTGCTGTTAGCATATCTAGTTCCAGGATTACCTAGGCCTACAACAAGAAATGAATCCATTAAAAAAGCTATTCAGAGGATTCTTTGTCAGATGCAGAAGAATCTGACTCACTAGCCTCACCTTTTGGTTCAGAAGTTCCTGTTTCAGAAGTTTCTCCATCTTCAGTCTCTTCTCCTTCTTCTCCATCTATAATCTCATCATCAATATCTAGAGATGCTCTGGTTATAGAAACATTTGCTACAGGTTGATCTTGAGTATTCAAAACATTTGAGCTTAGACTCACTCCATTGGGAAGCAAAAGCTCAGACTGCATTAAGTTTGTTCCTAGCTCAATCTCTTTCATGTCAACTTCAATGAATTCAGGTAAATTACTTGCATTACAAGAGAGTTCTATCTCATTTTTTAAATGGGAAATCATTCCGCCTTGTTGTTTTACCCCTATACAGGCATCTTCATTTATAAACTTCAGAGGAACATTTATAGTTATTTCTGTTTTTTCACTAACAGTAAGAAAATCAACATGAATAGGCTTGTCATTAGATGGATTCACTTGAACTTCTTTCAATAAAACTTTTGTAGATGCTTCTTGTTCTTTTAGCTCTATAACCTGCGAGAAAATACTTGGATTTTCTAAGATTTTCTTTAAATCCTTTTCTTGAATCTGAATCAGTCTTGTCTCGTTTTCATTTCCGTAAACTACTGCGGGAACTTGACCTATTTTTCTAAGCTTCTTTGCGTTGGAAAGTTCATCTCGAGTTTTTGCTTCAATATTAGTAATTTCTCTCATTTTCTTCTTTTATAAAAAAAGCTCACTTAAAGATTCTTCTTTATTCACCCTATTTATAGAATCTGCCAAAGTTTGATCCATAGAGATGATTTTTATTTTTTTAAGCTTTTTAGCCTCCTCTGAAAGCGGGATTGTATCAGTAACTATCAATTCATCCAGCCTTGATTGCTTAAGATTTTTTAGAGCAGGACCAGATAAAACAGCATGAGTTGCATAGCAAACAATCTTTTTAGCGCCTGAGTTTTTGAGCGCTTGCGCCGCGTTGCATATTGTTCCAGCTGTATCAATAATATCATCAACTAAAATGCAGGTTTTATCTTTGACATCACCAATGACATTCATTACTTGTGATTGGTTTTCTTTCTCTCTTCTTTTATCAATAATCGCCAATTCAGCATCATTTAAGAATTTAGCAAGTGCTCTAGCTCTGACAACTCCTCCTACATCTGGAGAAACTACCATTTGGTTTTTATACTTAGACTTAGTAATGTGTTTATATATAACACTTGTTCCATAAACATTATCTACAGGGATATTAAAGAATCCTTGAATTTGATCGGAATGCAGCTCTATAGTAAGTACTCTATTCGCTCCAGCGCTTTGAAGCATATCTGCGACTAATTTTGCACTAATTGGAACTCTTTCAGATCTTACCCTTCTATCTTGCCTAGCATAACCAAAATAAGGCATAACTGCGGTAATTCTTGATGCTGAAGCTCTTCTTAAAGCATCAATCATTATTATCAGTTCAATCAAATTATCATTTGCTGGATTGCATGTTGATTGAATAATGAAAACATCCTTACCTCTCACATTCTCTTCAATTTTTATGTTCATCTCTAAGTCACTGAACTTTGCTATTGTTGCTTTTCCAAGATTACGTTTAAGTTTTTTAACAATTCTCTCTGCTAGACTAGGATTAGAGTTTCCTGTAAAAATTACGAGATTGTTTTTAGTAGAGCTCATATTCTTTTGGCTGGGGTGGATGGATTCGAACCATCGCATGGCGGCATCAAAAGCCGCTGCCTTACCGCTTGGCTACACCCCAGTATTAAGTAGTTCATTTAGCAATGGCGATTGATTAAGAGTTTTAGTAATAACATACTTAAATTTTTTAGGTGCATTATCCATTATTTCTTTTCCCTCTTCAAAAGATTTAATGTTTACATATATGCTACTTCCAGTCCCAGAAATACGTGGTTTAGCAAATTTCCCTAACCATTTGTAACAGATCTTAACTTCCTCAAAATTATCTAGTACCCAATTTTCAAATGAATTTTTTTTTCGTTGCCAATTGAAAGGCAGATTCGTTTTATCAATAGCCTCAAATGCTTTCTTTGTAAGTATCTTGCAGTCCGGAAGTAGCAAAAGAATTCTGTCTTCTTTAAATCTTTTAGCAGTTAGAATTTCTCCTTTACCTTGAGCTTCTGAAGCATACCCTTTAAGAAAAAAAGGGATATCTGCTCCAAGCTTTTCTCCAATCTTAAGGAGTTCATTTTCTGTTCTATTTAAATTATATAATTTATTAAGCGAGAGAATTAAGGTTGCAGCATTTGAACTCGCTCCTCCTAAGCCTGACCCAATGGGGATATCCTTATTAATAGTTATTCTGCAGTCAAGATCTCTTTGAGTTTCTTTTTCAAGAAGTATTAAAGCTCTGTGAGCTAAGTTTTGTTCTTTAGGTATTTTTAAGTTATTAACAGTAATTGTTTTTTTCTTATCCTTTTCTATTGATATGGTATCTCCCCAATCCAAAAACTGAAATTCAGTTTTTATGTCATGAAAGCCATCATCTCTTTTCTTCAAAACAGCAAGAGAAAGGTTGATTTTTGCTGGCGAGCTAAAATTCATTAAATTCTGATTTTAATTCTATAGCCCATCAAATTTCCGTTTATGATTTGACCGTCTTTTTTTGAATTTGTTTTAGACATTTTTAGTTCATTATACTTGTCTAAATTGCATTCTTTATTTTTGCATTCTTCGAAAAGCCAATTAATAATTTCAACAACCATTAGGTCATCTAAGGTTTCAAGTTGGCTATAATCAAAATTAGATTTAATGCGAGTTTTATCATCTTTATAAGATTCTATAAAAAATGGTTTTGCTAAAGAATCTAGTCGTATTTCAACTTTATTAATCATTTCATTTGAAAGTAATATTATTCTCCCAGAGATATAAATTTTTGAAGAGCTTATAGAGAATCTTCCTTTTTTTTCAAAATAATCTTTATAAGCAATTTGGCTAATTGAACAACTATTAAAAAAAAGAATTAAAAGTATAAATTTAGATATAGTTTTGTACATAACATTTATAACTAAATACTATAATAGCGATTATTTATGCTTGAATCAGTTAAAAAAGGATTAGAAGAAACTAAAGAAAGATTTCTTCATTTAGAGTCCGAGTTATCTAAACCTGAGATAATTTCGGATCAAAATCTTTTTACAAAAATTTCTAAAGAATATTCAAATTTAAAACCTATTGTAGAAAAATTTTTAGAATATCAAGACGCATTTTTAGAGAAAGATGCCTCAAAGGCCCTACTTAAAGATAGCGACAGCGAAATAAGAAGCTTGGCTCAAGAAGAGCTAGATTCTCTAACTTTTAAATTAAATACTTTAGAAAAAGAATTAAAAAGTCTCCTTTTGCCAAAAGATCCGGATGATGAAAAAAATGTCTTTTTAGAAATAAGAGCCGGTACTGGAGGAGATGAGGCAGGAATATTTACTGGAGATCTTTTCAGAATGTTTTCAAGGTTGACTGAAAGAAAAAAATGGGAATTGGAAATTATTAGTTCTAGAGAAAGTGAGAAGGGAGGATTTAAAGAGCTTGTAGCTAAAATCTCAGGCAAAAATGTTTACGGCTTTTTAAAATTTGAATCTGGGATACATAGGGTCCAAAGAGTCCCAAATACAGAGTCACAAGGAAGAATTCATACCTCGGCATGTTCTGTAGCGATACTTCCTGAGGTAGAAAAACAGGCTTCAGTCGCATTAGAGAAGTCAGAAATTAGGGTGGATACTTATAGAGCTTCCGGGGCTGGAGGACAACATGTAAATAAAACAGATTCTGCAGTTAGGCTAACCCATCTACCCTCAGGTTTAGTCGTAGAATGCCAAGATGATAGATCTCAACACAAAAATAAGGAAAAAGCACTATCCCTTTTGCAAAGTAAATTGAATGAGAAAGCTAAAGAAGACCAAATTAAGGAGCAGGACACTCAAAGAAAAAATATGGTGGGTACAGGAGATAGATCAGAAAAGATTCGAACCTATAATTTTCCTCAAAATAGAGTAACTGATCACAGAATTGATTTTTCTATACATAACCTAGAGGAATTTTTAGATGGAGATATGGACTCAATGCTATTAGCCTTATCTCAAGAAAATCAAGCTCAGTTATTGATAAATTTTGAAAAAGAAAGTTCAAAGTGATTTTAGAAAACCTACTAAAATCACTTGCAAATAAAATAGGCCTGCTAGAAGCAGAAATACTTATTTCATATTCCTTAGGGAATAAGAGAGAATTTTTGTATAGCAATCCGAAACATAAGATTAGCAACTCAGAATTTTCTAAAATATCTATACTTCTAGAGAAAAGGCTGAAAGGTGTGCCCGTTGCATACCTGACTGAAAAGAAAAGTTTTTGGAAAAATGAATTTTATATTAATGATTCTGTTCTTGTTCCGAGGCCAGAAACTGAAACAATTATGGAGTCAATTCTTAGAGAAGATTTAAATAACGCAGTATTGCTTGAGCTAGGCACTGGATCCGGTATTCTTGCTTTGTCAATTGCTCAAGAAAATCCTAGTTCAGCAATATTTGCGACAGATATATCTATTGATGCGTTAGAGGTTTCAAAAAAAAACTCCTTAAATATGGGATGTAAAAATGTCATTTTTATTAATCATGATTGGAATAATGAATGGCTATTCCCAGATTTGGATTATGTTATTTCTAACCCTCCTTATGTTGACAAAAAAAGCTTATTGGGAAATGAGGATGGACTTTGGCATGAACCAGAAACTGCTTTATTTTCTGAGGCAAACGGGTTGTTTGATCTGAATGTTATTATTAAAAAAAGCTACGCTTTTCTAAAGCCTCAAGGTAAGCTTTTTCTTGAACATGCACCTTCCCAAAAGGATGCAATAGTAAAAATGTCCAAACAAAATAAATATAGCAACATAGAACATATAAAAGATTTAAATGAAGATTTTAGAGTTTCTATTATTCAAAAATGATTAGAGAAGAGTTAGTCAGGTATAGCAGACAAATAATGCTTCCAGAAATTGATATTGAGGGTCAAAATAAAATAAAAGAAGCTTCGGTAGGTATTATAGGCATGGGAGGGTTAGGTTGTCCGAGTGCAATTTTTTCTAGCGTTTCAGGGTTTGGAAGCATCAGCTTATTCGATCATGACTTAATTGACATATCTAATCTCCAGAGACAAATCCTATTTAATTCAAATGACATTGGAAAAAATAAATCTTCCGTTGCATTAAAAAAAATCAAACTCCTCAATGAAAACACATTTGTAAAATCTGAGCCTGTAAAAATAACTGAAGAAAATATATCCTCTAAATTATTTGATTTAAAAATAATTCTGGATTGTAGTGACAATTTTGAAACAAGAAAGATTATTAATAAGTATTGTTTTGAAAATAAAAAGATTTTGATTTCAGGATCATCAGTTTTTTGGACAGGACAACTAATGTCTTTTGATTTTTCAAATAAAAACCAACCTTGTTATCAATGTCTTTTCGAGGATTTAGATGAGGAAGATTTGTCTTGCAGAGAATCTGCAATTATCTCGCCATTAGTAGGAATCATAGGTTCTTATATGGTTTTGGAGGCTATTAAAATTATTACAAATTCAAGTCCCAGAAATCAATTTATACAAATCAATACTCTTACTGGCGATATAAAAAGATTAAATTTCTCTAAAAATAAGAACTGTAAAATTTGTGGAGCTAGTTGAGATGAATTTTAAAGGGTACATTGAAGGCTATTATTCTAGGAGATTGCCATTAGATGCATTCAAAAATTTAAAAGAACCTCTTACCCATTATTTTTACGGCCCAAAGGAAGATAAATATCTTAGGGCAAACTGGAGAATAATTGATAAGACTTTACAAAGACGAGATTTACCAAAGAGAATTAAACAAGTTTATTCAATTTCTCCAGGTCTAGACTTTAATTTTGAGTCAAAAGAGGATTTCAGTTTTTTAGTAAAAAAAATAGAGTACGCTCTGAGTAAAGTTGGTTTTAATCAGGCAGCAATATTTCTAGATGATATAGATATTACTAATTTTGGAGGAGAATTTAATAATAAAAAATTAGGAGAGCAACACGCTAAACTTTTAAATAGAATTTTTGATCATTTTAAATTCAAAAAAGATTTTTGGTTTTGCCCTTCAATCTACAACGAATCTCTTTCACAAGGAAATATGCGCCTTGGCTATCTTCAGGGAATTAAGGAAATATTAAATCCTAAAATTACAATTTTCTGGACAGGCAAAAATGTAATAAGTGAAGAAATTTCTCAAAAAGACCTTAATAAATTGACTGCATATTTTTCAAACCCTATAGCAATTTGGGATAATTTTTATGCTAATGATTACTGTCCAAATAGATTATTTTTGGGGCCCTTGACTGGCAGAAGTTTCAATAATAAAAGAATAAAAGGTCACTTCATTAATGGAACCGGTATGAAAGAAACAGATAGGTTTTTGATGAATTATCTTTTTAATAAAAAACAAAAAATCCATTATATTCCTAAAGATTTGCTTCCATTATTCAAAACTCCATTTTACAAAATTACAAAAAAAGAATTAGCCAGACTTTTAAATTTAAGCTCAATGGATTTAAAGCTAATATTTGAGCAACCAGCTACCAATTTATATTTAGAATGGAAGCCATTTATAATTTCTGCTTTAAATGATATTCAATTATTGAAGCTAAAAAAAGAAAAAGAGGTTGAACGATTTTTAGACCGAAGATATTCTCCTCTTGTGAAAATGAAGTTTAATAAATCTAGGAGATAAAAGATGTTTGGAAATATGATGGAAGATCAACTTCTTGTTTCAGGAGTCTTAGAGCATGCAATTCGGAACAATTCTAAGACAGAGATAGTGAGTAAAAGAGTTGAGGGAGATATCCATAGATATACTTTTGATGAATCAGCAAGAAGATCTAAGAAATTAGCAAATGCATTAGTGAGGTTGGGAGTAGAGAAAGGCGATGTAATAGGAACTATGGCTGTCAATGGGTATAGACATTTTGAGTTATATTTTGGAATTTCAGGTTTAGGTGCCGTTTTGCATACATTAAACCCAAGACTTTTTCCGGAGCAAGTTGAATACATAGTCAACCATGCAGAGGATAAATATTTATTTATAGACTTACCTTTCGTTCCTATTATTGAAGGAGTTGCTAGAGGGCTCAAAAACGTGAAGGGGTATGTGATTTTATGTGATAAAGAAAATATGCCGGAACAAACTTCTTTAGAAAATATTATTTGCTATGAAGAACTCATTTCGAAGGAATCAGAAGATTTTGATTGGCCGTCATTCGATGAAAATACAGCATCATCTCTTTGTTATACCTCTGGCACGACAGGAAATCCGAAGGGTGTCTTATATTCACATCGTTCAACTATATTACACGCATGGTACTCAAGTGCGGGAAATGCAATTAATTTGTCTTCAAAAAGCGTAGTCTTACCGGTTGTTCCAATGTTTCATGTTAATGCTTGGGGAGTTCCATATGCTGCAGCTATGTTTGGCTCCAAGCTTGTTTTTCCCGGTCCTTTTACCGACGGGGAATCTTTATATGAACTCATTGATAAAGAAAAAGTAAACCAACTACTAGGGGTCCCAACTGTGTGGCTGGGTTTACTTAACTATTTAGACGAGAAAAAACTCAAATTAAAAGATGTTAATTCTGTTCTTGTTGGAGGGTCTGCTGCGCCTAAAGCTATGATCAAAAAATTTCAAGAAGAACATGATGTTTTTCTTCTTCATGGGTGGGGCATGACTGAAATGAGTCCTTTAGGTACTTTAAATGCAGAAACAAAAGAAATGGCAGATATGGATATTGATGATAGATACGAATTACAAACTAGCCAAGGAAGAGCTATTTATGGTTGCCAAATTAAAATCATTGATGACATAGGAAATGAACTTCCTAGAGACGGTAAAACATTTGGTAGGCTTATGGTAAAAGGGCCTGCAATAATTGAAAGGTACTATAAATCAGAAGAATCTGCTCTCGAAGATGGCTGGTTTGATACTGGAGACGTATCTACAATATCAGAAGATGGATATATGAGAATCGTTGATAGGAGCAAAGATGTTATTAAATCCGGAGGAGAATGGATAAGCTCAATTGATCTAGAAAATTCCGCTCTTGGATGCCCTGGAGTGGCAGAAGCTTGTGTAGTTGGAGTTCTTCATAAAAAATGGGACGAAAGACCTCTTTTGTTTATTGTTAAAGATAACTCAGTTGAATGTAATAAAGATTCAGTTCTTGATTTCCTTTCTGATAAAGTAGCAAAATGGTGGTTACCTGATGACGTTGTATTTCTTGATGAACTACCCCATGGTGCTACAGGAAAACTTCTCAAAACAGGTTTGAGAGAGGATTATAAAAATCATTTAATTAAATAAATTAAGGAGAAAAAAATGGCTGGATTAGTACCTGCAGAAACTCTAAAAGATTATATTGGAAAAGATATGGGAGCTTCGGATTGGCTCTTGGTCGACCAAGATAGAATAAATCAATTCGCTGATGCAACAAATGATCATCAATTTATACATGTTGATCCAGAAAAAGCGACCCCGCTTTTTGGCTCTACAATAGCTCATGGGTTTTTATCTCTCTCATTGATGGCTGGCTTACCAGCACCTCAAGTTGCTCCTGAGAATATGAAAATGGTATTTAATTACGGACTCGATAAGGTTAGATTTTTAACTCCAGTAAACGTAGGCTCAAAAGTTAGAACAAAAGCAACTCTTATATCAGTTGATGATAAAGGCGATGGAAGATATCTTTTAAAAAATGAAATAATCATGGAAATAGAAGGTCAAGAAAAGCCAGCTTATGTTGCTGAATCTTTATCTATGTTTGTCACTTAGATAGTTTTTTAGATAAGAGCCTATTAACTATCTTAGGGCTTGCGCTGCCTGAGGTTTTTTTCATTACTTGACCGACAAAAAAGCCCTGCAATCTGTCTTTGCCATCTTTAAGTTGGTTGAATTGTTTTTGATTTTCAGAAATTACTTCATCTAGAATTTTTTCAATTTCATCGTCATTAGAAATTTGTTCCATCCCTTCATCTTGGATGATATTTTCTACTTCTTTTCCATTTTCCCAAACAATTTCAAGAAGTTTCTTTGCAGATGGTCCAGAGATCTTTTGCTCTTCTATGTTTTTAATAATATCTGCAATATGCTTTGGCGTTACTTTAGATTCGTAAATGTTGACATCATTTTTATTTAGAAGGGCAAAAAAGTCTCCTCCAATCCAATTAACTGCATTTTTTGGATCAACTTTATAAGTTAAAACTTCTTCAAAAAAAATAGCAGTCTCTTTATTGATTGCAACTAAATCTGCATTTTCTTCAGATAGGCCATAGGATTTAATGAATCTTGCTTTCATTGTCTCAGGTAATTCAGGCAAATTCTTTTTAATTTCGCTTATCTGCTCATCTGTTATTCTGATGGGTATTAAATCTGGCTCTGGAAAATAACGGTAGTCATTAGCTTCTTCTTTTGAACGCATTGATCGAGTAAGATTTTTTTTAGAATCATATAACCTTGTTTCTTGAATAATTTCCTCTCCTTTTTCTAATTCTTTAATTTGCCTATCTATTTCATAAATTATCGCTTTTTCAACAAATTTAAAGGAATTTATATTTTTTAATTCTGTTCTAGTCCCAAGTTCATCATCATTGGGTTTTTTAACAGATACATTTGCATCGCATCTCATAGAACCCTGAGACATTTCTCCATCTGAGATTCCTAAAAAAGTTACTATGCTGTGGATCTTCTTAAGATACTCAACTGCTTCCTCCGCAGAGTTTAGATCAGGTTCAGAAACTATTTCTAATAAACAAGTTCCTGCTCTATTTAAATCTATTGCAGTATTATTATTATATAAATCATGGATGGATTTTCCTGCATCTTCTTCAAGGTGTGCCCTTGTAATCCCGATTACTTTTGAATCTTTACCAAGTCCTATTTCTACATTACCTTTACCCACAATTGGATTGTCTAATTGGCTAATTTGATACCCTTTAGGTAAATCAGGATAAAAATAATTTTTTCTTGCAAAAATAACTTTATTCGATATTTCAGCATTTATTGCGCAACCAAATTTAATTGCATGAGAGATAGCCTCTTTATTTAGAACTGGAAGAACTCCTGGAAGGCCTAAGTCTATTTCGCTTGCTTGGGTGTTAGGTTCAGCACCAAAAGCTATTGGCGATGATGAGAAAAGTTTAGTTTTAGTTGAAAGTTGAACATGAACTTCCAATCCAATAACAGGTTGCCAATTATTTGTACTCATGAAAATCAGTCATATTTTGAAATTTATTTGCGAGATTAAGAATCTTGCCTTCATCAAGATAATTTCCTATAAATTGTAATCCGATTGGCATATTATCAACATTTCCTGAAGGAACTGAAACAGCTGGAAGACCAGCTAAATTTGCTGGAATGGTATATATGTCCTGCTCATACATCTCTACAGGATCATTTATCGAGCCGAGCTCAAAAGAGGAACTTGCGCAAGTAGGCATCGCAATAGCTGAAACTTTTTTAAAGGCCTCATCAAAATCTTTTTTTATCAAATTTCTAATTTTTTGTGCCTTGTTATAGAAAGCGTCATAGTATCCAGCTGAAAGACAAAATGTCCCTATAAATATTCTATTCTTAACTTCTCTTCCAAAGCCTTCTGTTCTTGAATTTACATAAAGTTCTTCTAGGGTGGAAGCGTTTTCGCTTCTATGACCAAATCTTATACCATCGTACCTTGCCAAATTAGCTGAACATTCAGCAGGAGCAATAACATAGTATGCAGGTAACGAATATTCAATGTGTGGTAAATCAATGTTCAAAATCTTAACGCCACTTTTTTTAAGAATTAGAACCGCTTCATTAAAGGAATCTCTTGCTTCGTTATTTTCCATACCATCTATCAGATTCTTAGGAATTCCTATTATGTGATCTTCATTTGAATCGACTTGTTTTTGGAAATCTGAAACTTCTTCGTTCAAAGAAGTTGAGTCTTTTCGATCAAATCCAGACATATATTTAAGAGCTAAGGCCGCATCTTTAGCGTTTTTAGCTATTATGCCGGCTTGATCAAGGCTTGACGCAAAAGCAATCATTCCCCAGCGGGACACTCTTCCATAAGTGGGTTTTATTCCTGTTACTCCACAAAAAGAAGCAGGTTGTCTAATGGAACCACCTGTATCAGTTGCAGTTGCAAAGGAACATAAATTTGCTCTTACAGCTGCAGCAGAACCTCCCGAAGAGCCGCCTGGTGAAAATTTCTCATTAATTGGATTAAGAACATTTCCAAAAAAACTTGTTTCGTTTGAGGAACCCATAGCAAATTCATCCATATTAGTTTTTCCTAAAGTTATTGCCCCTACATTATCCAATTTGGTAAAAACTTCTGAAGAATATGGAGAAATAAAATTCGATAGCATCTTAGAACCGCATGTTGTCTTTTTATCTTTAATGCAAAATATATCTTTATGAGCAATAGGGATTCCTTCGAGTGGTCTCATTTTATTATTCGAGATATTCTCATCTGCAATAGCTGCTTTTTTTATAGACTCTTCTTCAAAAACAGAAATAAAACAATTAAGAG
>CEQL01149268.1_pt1 | contig 13157 bp, 11 predicted proteins | sample 356281 | NCBI WGS metagenome assembly CEQL01 (sample SAMEA2621203, study PRJEB7988) | marine metagenome | biome: marine biome (ENVO:00000447); feature: surface water layer (ENVO:00002042); material: "saline water (ENVO:00002010), including plankton (ENVO:xxxxxxxx)" | depth 5 m
TTTTCATTAAGAAACCCAAATTTAAAAATTGGAATAAAAATTAGACCACAACACAAAGATGCTATGGAAAATGTAAATATAAGAAAAGCAATAAATAATTCAAATGTTAAAATAATTGATGGCTCTGAACATAGATTTAAGTTTAACACTTACCATTATGCATTTAAGGCAAAATCTTTATGTACATGGATTTCCACATTAGGTTTTGAAATGATTGGACATGGAAAAAGATGTTATTTTATAAACCCGAATTTAAAAAACTCTTCTTATAAAAATTTTCCAATTCTAAATAGATTTACTGTAGATAATTTTGACTCTTTCGAAAAAAAAATTCTAAATGAAATAAATGGTACAAGAGAAAGAATAGAAGATTATAAAAAAGATGATTATTGTATTGAAAGTAAAAATGTTATCGAGGAATTATCCAAAAATATTAAAAAAACACTTTAATTTTTTTTTAACCAGTCAATTCTTTAATAATTTCTTTTTGATAGGTAATCTGATTTTCTGGATAATTAAATTCTTTCAAGAAGGTATTAATAGCATACTGGACATTTTTTGAATACCACCAACTATATATATTTTCTGGATATATGTTGTGTAGATGTTTTAATAAATCTTCAACATTATAAAATAAAATTTTATTTTTCTTTAAAATATTATATTTTGTATTAATTTTTTCTTCCGTTATCCATAACTCTTTATCCATTAATAATAATGTTGGACCGGACAAAATTGAGTCAAAAAAAGTTGTCATAGGTGACGAACAAATTATCAAAGAAAAATTTTTAATATTTTTTTTTAATGACAAATTCTCCAAAATATTTCTTTTATCCAGATGTTTTAAAATAGTTTCCTTATGAGATGGTAAAATAGTTCTATGTGGGGAAAAGAAAAAATTAGCTTTATGATTTTTATTTAAACCATTCACAATATAAGCTAAATGATCAATTGAATTCATTTCTTCATGATGTAATGGACCTGGATAAAATCTACATGGATATTTTCTATATTCAAATCCAACAAATAATATTTTTTTATTTTTTTTTCTTTTAATATTATGATTCAAATATTTAGTCATACCACACAATTTTTTTGTACTATTTTTCCAATCATAAAACTCGTTTGATATATTTTTTTCATAATCAAAAACAGGATTATATTTAGAATGATTTCCACCATGTTGAAATATAATGATCTTTGATTTTTTTTCTAACTTTCTTTGGAAAGACCACAACTTAAATAGTTCATTATAAAAATGACTATGCGATGAAATAATAACTTTTGGATTTAAAGTAATTTTTTTTTTATAATTTTCAAGATCATTCAAACTTTTAAAAAAAATGATAGGTGTATCATTTAAAATATTAGAACACACATATTTTTCAAAATTTTTTGTTAATTTTTTTGATTTCAAAACAAAGCTTATTTTTTCTCTATTCAATTTAAATTTTTTTCTTAACTCAAACCAATTAAAAATAGAATTGCCAAAATATGGAAATTGTTTAAGTTTCAAGTTTATCAAAATAAGATTATTGTAAGAAAAACCTTCTTTTAAAAAAAATTTATTCTTTACTATTAAAGGTTTTATAATCAAATCAAGAACTTTATCAAATATTGAGATAATTTTTAATTTAAAAGGGTTACCAGATTCTCTTTGGATAAAGTTTTTTTTATAAAATTTTCTGTGGAGTTTGAATTTAATTTTATTTTTAAATTCAGATTTTCTAAACAATAAAATTTTTTTTATATGGAAAAAATTAAAAACATCATTTTCATGAGCAAGATCCATAAAGTCCAAAGCATCTAAATAATCGTTTATACTTGGATCAATTTTAATATCATTGATCAAAAACTTCTTTTTTTTTTTTATCAACTCGTCCAATAATAGCCATCTAAAATAAATAAATTGTAAATAATTACCAACCCATAATGAAATCATATAACTAATTAGTTTTTTAGAAAATTTTTTTTTATGATAAATAAAAATATATTCTGATAATATGTTGGTCACTTCAGGCCTGATCTTATCTATATAATTATAAGCTTTAATTTTTTTTTTATAGTTATTTAATGGTTTTTTTAAAATATCTCTTTTAAAATTTTTACCTGATGCCCAATCAGACAAAAAAAAGGTTTCTTGATTAATTTTTTTTGGCTTATCCAAATCTGTTAGTATTAGATTAAATCGTTTCACAATTTAAATTGAAATTAAGTTATTTTTCTTTAGGACTGATGATAATTTTTCACATAATTTATAATCTAAATTTATAACTTTTGAAATTTCTTTGATAGATTTTGTACCATCAGCATATTGTAGAAAATTTAACAAATTCATACTATAATTTTTATTATTTTTAAAATTAATAGAATCGTAGAGATTGTATTTTGATAGATGAGGCTCACAAATAACTTTTGATTTTGGAATTTTTAATTTAAAAATTTCTTCTATTGAAGATTTCACTATTTTAAAGCCTCCTAGCAAACCTTCAACATTAACTAAGCTAAAGTTATCTAATGATGTGTGATATTCTTTATACTCTCCAAATTTTGACCTACAAACTGTGACCATTGGTAAATCAACACCCGGAGAGTTAAATTGTCTCTCATCTGAGCCTCTTTTTAAAAAAGAATATCTTTTAAATTTTATTTTTTTTTTTTGATAATTCTTAGTCAAAACTTTATCAAAAATACTATTATTTATTTTTGATTCTACAAAAGAGTGATTTTTATTATCACCAATGCAAGAAAGATTATATCCTCCTATAATTTTTTCTCTGATATAATTTAAATTTTTTGAAATCCAAGCTATAGAGCCAATCGTTTCAGGAATAAATAAAAATCTTAAAGATTTTTCTAATTTTTTTTTTGAAAAATATTCAATTAAACTCATTGATACTATTGGACCAGACAACTCATTATTTGCCATTGATGGGTGACACAAATAGGTGGATATCAATATTTCTTGTTCTGACTTTCCTGGGAGATATAATTCACCATAGTTTAAAGATCCCTTGTTATTGAAGGATGAAATTATTTCAACTCTAAAAAGATCATCTTTTTTATATTGATTTAATATTTTTTTTTTTGTTTTGTCTGTACAACAAAAACCCCAGTTTTTTCTATAATAACTTGTTACATAAGGTATCGCATCAGGTTGATTTGGTAATGAATAAATTTTTTTTAACAAATCATCTCTTTTCAAAATAGTTTTAAGTGGTTTTGAATAGTTCATTATGTGTAAATTACTATTTCTAAAATCAATTATTTTATTATGATCCTTATCAATTATATATGCTTCTTCGATATTCCACTCAGGTGGAATTTTCCAATCAAAAACTTTAGTTCCACTTTTAATACTTTTAATTTTGAGATTACTAAATCTTTTTTTGATTAAAAATAAAGATTTTTTAATTCCCTTACCTGTAATACTTCGGCAAATTTTAAACATATTTTTTTCAACATATGACTTATGTCTTGAAATGATTTTTCTATCTATGTTTTTTTTCATAAAATTATTTTTTCTCAAATATCATTAATTTTGATTTCTAGATTTTTATGTTTTGTTTTTCTAACCATCCTCAATTATTTTGAAAATCATTCTTTCTCAAAGCTTTTACCTTGTATTTTTTTTCTAGTATTCGAAAAGATTTGGTCCAATAAAACCAAATCTACAAATAATTAAGATTTCTTTCATATGATTGTTGTTTGTTATATTTAAACATCCATTTATATATATTCTATTCATATATTAAAGAAATATTAAAATTAACCTTAAAGATAAAACCAATAAATTTTAACAAGTATGTCTAAAATTCTATGGAAAAAAATTTTTCAAAGGTTATGTATTTAATGATACAAACCCATAAAATAAAAAATGTATAAGAACTATTGACTTAAAAAATTTAAATTTTTTTGACTTTGGATTAATAACCAAATTGACCTAAAATTGCTGAATATAATATATTATAAAATGAAAAATTTAATTGAATTTGTTTACTCTGTAAATCAGATAACTTTTTTATGTAAAAACTGACGCATTATAAAATATTAACTTTCAATAAATATGATAATATTTATTTATAATCCATGATTTTAATTAACAATTTTTTTAAAGTGGCCTAAAGATGAATAAAGGAATATTTTCTATCCCTGTTTATAATCAAAAAACTTCGATGAACAAAATGTTAAATGAAGTAATTGAACAAGTTATTAAAGCAGATGAGTGGGGATTGAAAGAAGCTTTTTTTGGAGAGCATATAACTGACAAACATGAGAAAATTACTTCTAGTTTGATGATGGTTGCTACGTTAGCCAAACTCACTAAAAAAATAAAACTAGGTACATTAACAACTAACTTAAATTTTTATAATCCAGCAGTAGTAGCAGCACTAGTCTCAATAGCTGATAATCTAAGTGAAGGAAGATTAATGTTGGGAATTGGGAGTGGTGCAAATATGTCTGATATAGAAGCTATCGACTCAATTGATAAAAATAATCACGCTTTAACACTTGAGACAGAGGCAATAGTAAAAAAATTACTTAAAAGTGACTCACTGGTTAATATTCAAAGTGAAAATTTTAAAGTTTCAACTGAAAAATATGGAAATAATGATTTAGGACTTGGTTATTTTAATGACCTATATAATAAAAGAGAAGATTTAGATATTGTCATGCCTGCACTAAATGCAAATTCATATAATGTTAAACTTTGTGCAAAAAACCAATGGTCAATTGTAATTTCTAATTTTTGCTCTGAAGAAATAATTGAAAACCATATCAACAGTTATTTGGAGCATTCTCCACTTGATAAAAAAAACGCATATAAAAAGATAAAATTAAGTAAATTAATTTTTGCCCATAATGATAAAAATAAAGCTGAAGACCTTGCATATTCTGACAAATCACCCTTTATGGAAGTCACTAAAGCTATTTATACTAAATTGAAAAAATTTAATAAACACTCTTGTTTTGGCAGAAATGTAAATAGTGTTCAGGATGCTGCAAAAAGTATTTTGCTTTATGGAAATCCTGAGCAAATTTCAAAACATTTAACAGAAAAATATAAAGATTTATCTTCAATAGTTTATGTTACTGTACCTATTACTGGAAATGATGACTTTGATAATTCATTAGAAATTTTTTCAAAACATGTTGGAATTTAAGAGTATCATTATAGAATCTGAGGTTTCTAAAGAAGTATTAAAATCAATCATAGATAAAACAAAAATTAATTATAAAAAACTTAAAATTTTACAATTAAAAACAAAAATTAGTAAACTACAGAAAGACTATGAAAGTAAAAAGATAAAGTACAAAAGTAATTTAAATTACAAGTATGAAATTTTTTGGAATATAGTTGAGGAAAAATACAATAAAAAAATAAATTTAGTTAAAAGAAATCAAAACAATAAGAATAAAAACTACAATATTATTTATTCAGACTTTGCTAATGTTCTAGGTTTTCTCCCATCACTATTAACATTGCTATTATTTGATAAAGAAATAAAAAATTTGATTAAATATGACTCTTTGTTTAATAATCTTCAAAAATCTGGTGATTTTGATCATATAAGTTCTGAACAAAAAATTTCGTTTATAAGAAAAGTACTTCGAGGAAAAATATCTATTATTACCCCTCTTTGTCCAGATTATGAACATGTTCATATTGGAATGGGTCTCTACAAATATACATTTAATCAATTAAACGATGGATTAGGTCTAATTGGTAAAAGATTAGTTAAAATTATAAAAGATATACATGAGGTACTTAATAACTTTGGTATTCCTTTTACCCATCATGCTTATTATGGGGATTTTGAGGCATATTCTAAAACAATTTGTAAAAGAGTTGGTGTCACTGAAAAAGAATTCATTGAAAAATTGATTGTAAGCTCAAAAAAAATGAAAAAAAAGATTAAGGAGATACATAAAACTGAACTTTTAGTTAATTCACTTTTATCAAAAAAAAAATGGCTACAAAATTGTAAAAAAAACGAAAAGAAAATTTATAATTTAATAAAGACAAATATGGCTTTCAAAAAAAAAATATACGATATTTTGCCATCTAGAATGGAGCTTTATAAAACTTGGTATCCTGATTTAGATGACAAAAAATATCTCAATCTTTTAGTAACTCAAGGCGCTGAATACACAACAATGGGTGACTTGTTTTTTAAAAAAATAAAAAATCCTGTAGTATTTGGTTTAGATCATCCGAAGATGGCTATATTTTATAATGTAAATGTGGATATTCCCGTATTATATGGAAAGCCTAAATATGTTTAAGAACTTCAAAATAAAATTTTTGATTTGAAAAAAATATTAAATCATTTAAACACTGCATGATGACTACAATTAGTATAAGTGATCTAAAGAAAAGTTATTTACAAAGGGGAACGATAATGGTTCCATTCAAATCTAGGAATAATCCTCTTTCATTCAAAGACTTCAATAATTTAAAAAATTATTGTCAAAAAGTTGAAAAAGAATTTATTACCATTGGAGATGCTGGTGAAAAAAACCATTTATTGGTTGGCAGATTTATGACTGATAAAATAAAACCTGAAATAGTAAAAAATAAGTATTCAAAAAAAGTTATCTCTATTTTAAAAAAAAAAAGAATAACGGATTTTATTAAAAAGATCATTAAAACAAAAAAAAAAGTTTATTTAAGAAGAATTCAATTTAACCAAATAGAAAAAAATTGTTTTGTTGGCTATCATTTAGATGTTGATAGTAATCCAGATTATCAGGTAGCATGCGTGATACAACTTGGAAATAAATTTACAGGAGGCATTTATAGAGTATATCAAAAGAACAATAAAAGAAAATTTTATGATTATCCACCTACAGAAGGAAGCTTGATTGTTAGTAATTGTCTTTATCCACATGAGGTCACAACTGTTAAAAGTGGCAAAAGGGGATCTTTGGTCTTTTTTATTTCTTTTAGTAAGGGATTGAATAAAAGAAAAACATAAATGGATTTTTCAAAATTAAAGGGAGTAATCTATTTCAACGGCAAATTTATAGACTCTAAAAAAGCAAAAATTCATGTTTTAAATCATTCATTACATTTTGCTTCATCAATATTTGAGGGTATAGGGGTTTATAATGGTAAGCCTCTTTTTTTGAAGGAGCACTTGTTAAGATTGAAAAGATCAGCAAAAATAATGAGGCTATCAATGCCTACTTCAGTTAATAAATTAGAAATAATCTCAAGACAACTAGTAAAAAAAAATAAAATTGAAAATGGGTATATAAGACCAATAATATATAGATCAAGTCATTCTATGTCACCTGAAACAAAACTGTGTAAATCTGAAATAGCTATAGCAGCTTGGAAATGGGGGAAACTTTTTGATAAACCAGCTTTATCTTTAGAAATTTCTAAATACCCAAAACTAAATTATAAAATATATCCAATTAACGCTAAATCATCTGGATCTTATCAGACCTCAGTTTTAGCAAGAGCAGATTTAGAGAAAACTAAATTTGATGATTGTTTAATGGTTGATTTAAAAGGAAACATAGCAGAAACTAGTGCATGTAATATTTTTTGGATTAAAAATGAAAAAGTTTATACTCCTTTGACCCACTCAATTTTAGATGGTGTCACTAGAAGGTGCATAATCAAACTATGCAAAATGAATAGGATTAATATTTCAATAAATAATTATAAGTTAAATAAAATTTATAATGCCGATAGTGTATTTACAACTGGAACAGCGGCTGAAATACAAATAATAGACAAAATTAAAAATCAAAAATTTGATGTAAATTCAAAAATAATTCAATTTTTGATTGAAAAATATCAATTTATAAAAAATGCTGGTCCTAACTTAATTAGTGATATTAAAAAGATATAAATATTTTACGAGAAAAAAATATTTATGGATATAATTCACGCAAACGATCTTTAATTGAGTCAATGTCCTCAAGTTCACCATGACCCAGGGCATAGTTACAATTAAAGCATGGTGACTCTTTTTCAATATTTCCCTCAATATGATCCTTTCTTAACAAATTTGCTTGTTTATTCCACAGCTTGTCTAAAGACTCATTTTTAACGTTTCCTACTACCAATTTATGACTCCAATCGACACAACATGGTGTTACATCTCCATTAAAAAGAACTGTTAATCTTGAAAAAGGTTGAGAACAAATTTTTTTATAGTAGTAGTCTTTTCCGTGCAATGATTTGTCCTTATTTTTTCCTAATTTTAAATCTTTTTGATCACTATCGGACCATCCATGTAAATAATTTATCTTAGCTTCGTCAGCATAAGGTTCAAAAGTTTTTTTGAAAAATAATTCATCTTCTTTGCTGAGATCAACATTCAAGATTTTTGCTGTCACATGAACATTTGAATTAAGTTTCTTTTTAATCTCCCAAAAATTTTTTACATTTTCAAAGATTTTTTTAAAATTTATTTTATTATTAGTAACTTTTAAATAACCCTCGTCATTTAAATGATAGATGGAGAATCTAATTTTTTTTAATCCAGCTTGAATTATTTTGGTAGAATTATCTGGTGTTAACGCAGATGCATTTGTTGTAATTTCTAATTGATCGGTAAGATTTTTTTTATTCAAAATATTAATCATCTCTGGTAAATTTTTATTTAATAATGGCTCTCCATCTTTAAAAAGGCTTATTTGAGCGGGTCTTTGTCCATATTTTTTAACCATGAAATCAAGATCATTTATAATTTTTTCAAAAAGGTTAAGATCCATCATTCCTTTCGGTCTATTAACTTGAGTTAATAATTTATCATCACCGGTTGGGCAAAAAATACATTTAAAATTACAAACATTTGATGGGTCAATAAAAATAACTAAAGGTACATTCAGTGGCAAAACGTCTTTTATATGAACTGACATTGTGATTTTTTATCAAAGTTATATACTTTTTCAATTAGTATATCTTATTACTCAAATCAGTGTACTTAAATTAAATCAATATTTACCTAATTATTCAAAAAATATAACTAATTACATATCAATCTCTAAATTTTAAAATAATTGAAATTTCATTATTTATTTTGCAGAATGTATAAACCAATATAAAAATAGAACATTAAATAATATACGGGAAAATTTCACATAATTAAATCAGGAATGTTAAAGGTTTTTTTCAATCAAATTTTATTTAATCTTAAGAATTCAAAAAAACCTTTTTATAGGCATAATAATGAAATCTACTCATATAAGTACGCTTATCTAAATTTGTTAAAATTAAATAATTATTTATATAAATTTAGAAATAAAAAGATAATATTATTTTCTGATAAATCTTTAGGTTATTATATTTCAGTATTAGCAATTTTTCTTTCAGGGAACACCTGGATACAAATATCTCCGAACATACCTTTTGCAAAAATCAAGCAAATTATAAAATTTTCAAATACAAAACTAGCCATATATGATGAAAGCTTTAATAATAAAAAAATATTTAATATAAAATATATAAAGATTATTTCTCTCTCCAAAATATATAATTCAAAAAAATTAAAAAATTTCAATAATTTCAAAAAAATCAAGGGTAAAGATATATCTTGTATTTTTTTTACATCAGGCTCATCTGGGGAACCTAAGGGTGTACCCTTGTCATATAATAACGTAATATCATGCGCAAATCATCAATTAGATTATTTGAATTATAAAAAAAATCAAACTTTTGCAGATTGTCACGATACATCTTTTGTGATGAGTTTGGTTGTTATATTTCCATCAGTTTTTTTAAATTGTTCAATATCACCCCTAGTCTCTTTCTTAGATAAAATGGATCCAATTACATATTTTAATAATAATAAAATAGATAATTTAATTACTGTTCCATCATTTATATTATTCAACAAAGATAAAATATCAAATCTTAAAATAAAAAATTTAATTTTATGTGGTGAAAGTTTTACTTCTAAAATTATGAATTTACTTTTAAAAAAATCTAAAACTTCAAACATATATAACTGTTATGGTGCTACAGAATTATCACCTTGGGCATTTTCTTATAAACTAAAAAGAAAAGATGTTAATCTTATTAGAAAATTTGGTAGGGTTCCTATCGGTAAACCTTTTAATAAAATTAATTATAAATTTAATGAACACAATGAATTAATAATTTCAGGCCAAGTTGTAGCAAAAGAGTATCTTAATAATCCCCAAGAAACGTTAAAAAAATTTAAAAAAAATAAAAATACTTATTCGTACAATACAGGCGATATTGGTTTCAAAAAAAATAATCTCGTTTTTATTAAGGGTAGAAATGACACGCAAGTCAAAATAAAAGGATATAGAGTAGATTTAGCAGAAATTGAAAATATTTCTAGATCTATGAAAAACAATATCTTCACTTTTTGTTTTAAAGATAAAGGCAGATTAATTTTAATTTATAGCAATGATAAAGGTAACCAAACACAAAGATTATATAATTTTTTAAAAAAGAAACTTCGATCTTACATGGTGCCAAATAAAATAATTTTTTTAAAAAAGATACCATTTAATAAGAATGGCAAGGTAGATAGAATAAAACTTAAAAAGATGGTCTAATGTTCAATTTTGTTAAAAATAAGATTAATTCCAAGTATGTAATTTTTTTTTCTGATTTAACATCTTTAATGTTAAATACTAAAAAATTTGAAGAAACTTTAACTGAAGTTGAAAAAATAGTGAAGGTTTTAATCAAAAATAAAAATACCATAATTATTCCTACCTTTAATTTAAATTTTCCAAAAACAAAAAAAACAAGTAATGATGAAAAATTTATCACCACAGGTTATCTCTCAAAATTTTTATTAAAAAAATTTAATTTCTATAGAACAAATAAACCTATATACAATTACGCAGTCTTAGGACCAAATACAAAAAAAATACTAAAGCTTAAACAGACTACAGCTTGGGGGAAGGATTCAGTTTTAAGGTTTTTATCAGAAAACAGCAAAACTATTGGAATTGGGGTAAATACCCCGGAGTTTAAATTTACATGGGTCACAATTCACTCTTGTGAGGAGCATTTAGAAGTTCCGTATCGCTTTTTTAAAACATTTTATGGTAAAAACATAATTACTAATAAGAGAGTTAAAGAAAAAATGTTTGTTAGATATTTAAATAAAAAGGAACAAAATCTAAATCAATATAAAATTTTAAAAGATCTTTTAGACAAAAGAAAGCTCATTGTCAAAAAAGGCAATCATATTAACTATAGTGTGATATACTTAAAATATTACTATTTAAATAATTTAAAACATATTAAAAAAATCTTGAAAAAGGATTTATGACAGAAAAAATTTTTTTCAATTTATTAAAAAAAAAATTCACACATCTAAAAATAAGTAAAATAAAAACAAATCAAGATTTATTGAAAGATTATATTTTAGACTCTTTAGAGTTGATGAAATTTGTATCTATTTTAGAAAAAAAGAAAATTTTTAACTTAAAAGATTACGCTAAAAAAGAAGATAATTTTAAGATATCAGCTATTATAAATTTTATTAATAAAAGATAAGTTTGTATTATTTTTTTCAACTTTAGAAATTCAATCTTCACGAATTGTTTTTTTTCAATAATATATTTTTTATATCATCAACTTGTAAATTTATAGGATTGTTTTTAAGTCTTTGAACATTTATATTAGATAGTAAAGTATTTAAATGATCAGAAATATTGATGCCGAGTTTTTTAAAATCATCAGTTAAATTTGCTTTTTCTTTTAAAACTTTTAGGTACATATTTAATTCATTAATGTTATTTGTTCGAGTCAAATTAAAAATTAGTTTATATCTTTCCTCTAAATTAAAATCACAGCTTGCAATTTTTTTATTTTCATAATTAAAAAGCAAAAATTCATTTAAAGTGAGAGAAACAGCATGACCATGACTTACATTAAAATAAGAAGTGAAAGGGTAAGATACTGCATGAGGCGCGGTGGTTTTGGAAATACTGATTGCTTCTCCGGCAAGATTTGCCGCAATACACATCGCTAGAGTATTTTCAGTATTTGGGTTTTTAATATAATTGAGATAGTTTTTTAAAGAAATCTCCAAAGATTTTTTCGCAAAATTTAAACTTTTGTTGTTTGATTTTTTTGAAATTATTGACTCAATTGCTTGAGATATAGCGTCAAACCCCGCAGATGACTTTATTTTTTGAGAGGCGCCAATTACAAGTTCAGGTATTAAAAAAAAATAATCAGGTCTTAATAATTCTCCCTCAACAGAATATTTCATTTTATTAATGTAAATTACTGCGTTGGTAGTAACCTCAGCCCCTGAACCAGCAGTTGTAGGTATTGCTATTAATTTAGTAAATTTTTTTTGTATTCGGTAATTAGATTGCGTTACTGCCTCTTCAATATTTTTACTATCAAATAAAACATTAGCTATTTTTGCGTAATCAAGAACTGACCCTCCACCTACTGCAATAATAAAATCTGGAGAGAATTCTTTTATTTTAATAATAATTTTTTTAAGTTCTGATATATCAGGATAAGCAAAATTTTTGTGGAAATAATAAGTTTGTTTTATTTTTAATAGATCTTTAAATATTTTTTTCGCGCCTGATTTTTCAAAAGAAGTTTTACCACAAATAACTAAAATTTTATTAATTTTATTATCAGCTAATATTTTTTTTAAATCAGAAATAGAGGAAAAATTTAATTCATTCATTATTTTTTCATGAAATTTTCTTTAATTCTAATAAAACTTTTGGGTCTAGACAAATTATTGAGAGATATGTTTTGAATTTTTACCTCCAAAAGACTTGGTCCCTTTGAAGTTAAAAATTTTTTTAATATTTTTTTTAGAATAAATTTATTTTGTATTTGAAAGTAATTTTTATAACCGATACTTTTAGAGAATTTTTCTAAATCAATTCCATCAAAGTTAGTCGGTTGTCCCCCAACAGACTCATGTGAATTGTTATTTAAAATTATATGTTTGAAGTTTTTTTTTTTAAGAAAACCTATAGTTCTGAGAGATCCAAGATGCATTAGTACGGACCCATCTCCATCTAAACAATACGTTATTTTGTTGGAATGAAGAGCGTAGCCTAAAGCGACACTTGCAGAATGACCCATACCTCCGACCATGTAAAAATCTTGACCATTGTTAATTTTCTTATTTTTTCTAATATCCAGTAACTCTCTTGATGTATAACCT
>CEQL01340012.1_pt1 | contig 13143 bp, 11 predicted proteins | sample 356281 | NCBI WGS metagenome assembly CEQL01 (sample SAMEA2621203, study PRJEB7988) | marine metagenome | biome: marine biome (ENVO:00000447); feature: surface water layer (ENVO:00002042); material: "saline water (ENVO:00002010), including plankton (ENVO:xxxxxxxx)" | depth 5 m
CGATTATAAAATCACTTTCTTCATCAATATCAATTGATTCAATTTTATCCATTTTGTAAAAATTAGCATTTATCCCAATTCGTTCGTTACTTGAATTCTTAAATGAAGATTTTGAAAAAATATAAAAGTTTGAATTTTCTTCATAGAAAGGTTCTAAATCTTGAGTCCTAATTAAATCGTTAGGATTATGATTTATAGGTTTTATATCGCTGTCATAAAATCTAGTTCTAATTGGTGTAACAGAAAATAATGAATCATACTCCTTTATATTTAATTGATATATATTAATTGCCTTAATAATACTTTCTGTTTTAAGTAAAGGATTAGTACTGTGCGTTTGAAAGAAGTGAAATTCATCCCCTAGACTTTTAATATCATATTCAATTATTCTATTCATTGATATAAAATCACCGCATAAATCTTCTGGCCTTTCATTGATTTGAACCCAGTCACCATATCTATCCCTAGCCATTTTAGCAATTTTATCACTATCCGTATTTATTATAAGTTTATCAAAACATTTTGCCTGATTTAATGAATCTCCTATATGAAAAAAAAGAGGTTTGCCTGACAGCTCCCTAAAATTCTTTTTTGGTACTCTTTCAGAGTTTTCTTTCATCGGAAGTAAAGCAATAAATTTCAAAATAGTTCGAGGCCTTCTTTTGTTTTAATCAGAGACATAAACACTACAATTATTATTAATTTTATAGTCCATTAGTTATTAAAAACTTAGATTATTTCTATTATATGCATCTATATCTTTACCAGAATCAAATTCTAACCAACCGCCACATATAATATCTGCTTTCACCTCAATTTTTGAATCGATCATTAACTGTATAAAACTTGTCATATACATATTTTCAAAGTCTTTACCATCATAGATACTTGATCTATCCAACTCATAATATAAACTTTTGACTTTAGGTAAAATTGAATTCGAAATTTTTAATAGCCCAATATACTGGCCATTAATTTGACTGTAGGACTTAGGTTTTTTACCTAACTCAATTATGTTACCATTATTATCAATTTTCATGGTCTCAGCATCTTCAAGTGGGTTATTCATCCTTATTTTCCACAGATCTAACCAGTTTTTATCAACAGTAACAGTAAAACTATTTTTATTTTTTATAATCTGTTTTAAAACATTTTTACTGAAAATAATATCTCCATAAGAAATTAATATGTCATCGTTCATATCGGATTCAGCGCAAAAGAGTGTGTGTACCATATTTGTTTTTTCAAACCTCATGTTGGTAAAAAATTTTACTTTTTCATCGCACAAATGAGATTCTAGAATTTCTTTTTTGTATCCATTGACAATTATTATATCATTTACTCCACATGAACGCATCGTATTAATTGTATGATTGATTAATGACCGACCCTTGTATTCTATCATACATTTGGGTTTATGCTGAGTTTCTAGACCCATCCTGCTACCTTGTCCAGCTGCGAGAATAATTGCCTTCATAAAAAGGATAAGTCATTTCTTGATGCTATAAAAAAATTATTATTTATAGAATCTTTGTTATAGAGGAGTTCATTTTCTGTTTCTATATCCACGATTTTACAACCTGCTTTTTTACAAATGATATGCGCTGCAGCTGTATCCCATTCTTTTGTGCCATTAAACCGTGGATAAACATCTATTAATCCTTCAGCAAGGGAGCATAACTTTAATGAAGACCCAATTCTCAATACTTTAGATATTTTATTTTCCAACATGAAATTTTCTGTTTTTTTAGTAGAATGTTGTCTGCTATCTGCAGCAATCAGATTTTTTCTTTTAGATTTATTGTAAATTAATTTCCCATTCTTTTTTGCCCCTTCGTTCAAACTCGCTGTATAAATCATATCTAATGCAGGTGCATAAACAACCCCTACAACTGGTCGATGGCCATCAATAAGTGCAATATTGACCGTGAACTCATCTTCTTTATTAATAAAATCTTTAGTCCCATCCAAAGGGTCGACTAACCAATAGGTATCCCAATTTTTCCTATTTCCATAGGGTTCTGAGTTTTCTTCAGTTATAATTGGATATGAAAAATTTTTTCTTAATTGTGAAACGATATAGTCTTCTGATTCCAAGTCAGCAACTGTAATTGGTGATCCATCAGATTTTTTTTCTATTTTTGATCCAATCTTTTTGTAATGGTTGATTATAATTTTACCAGCACTTTTTGCAATTTTTTCCAGCGTTTTAATCATTGAAAAATGAAGATATAAGTTCACAATTTTTTGGCTCAAATGGGCTTTCCCTTTCAGGGTGCCACATCTGGCCAAATATTTTATGCTCTTTATGCATAATGGCCTCAATTACATTATCATCAGGACAAATGCCCACAACATTCAAGTCATTACCAATAGTATCTATGCTATAGGCGTGATAAGAATTAACATTTTCCATTCTATTAATATAATCTTTGTACTGATGATGATTAATGGAAGCTATTTTGTGCCTAGTTCCGATATGGCCTTCTACCCTTTTTAATGTTGATCCAAAGTACTCTGCAATTATCTGCATCCCTCTGCAAACTCCAAAAATGGGAATGGAATTATCAATGGCATATTTAATGCAGGTTTTTTCATGTTTGTCCCTAAGTCTTGATAAGAGGTTATCCGCCTGAGAAGATAAATCATTACCTCCAGTTAATAATATACCATCCAAGCTTAGGCTATCATAAAAGGACATATCTGTATTCAATGGGATTGGGATTGCAGTTAAAGATATTGATGATAACAATTCTTGCCATCTTATATCTAATGCATCCCTGATTTCGTTAAAGTTTTCTTCTTTAATAAGTCGTTGTGTTATTCCAATTTTATGCATTTAACTAAATCATCTCTTATTAAAAAATATGCATAATGAAAGAAAATAAAAGTTCAAACTATTCATGCTTGGATAAAATTGCTATATGCTTGAGAACTGGATGGATTATGTAATATGTTTCGCCTTTATCTAAGCTATTATCAGACTGAAATTTTCCAATATTTTCATATTCTCTAAGGGTCTCAATTAGAACTTTTGCACGAGCTGCACTGTCATAAATATGATCAATTTGTGTTCTGTCCTTTGGAGGTGGAAATATTTTTCGTTGCAATATAGGCCCACTATCAATCTCTAAGTTAAGAAACAATGATGATGCTCCTATCTTATCATCAGATATTAAACTATAATAGTTTGTAGTGCTTCCTTTGAAATCTGGGATATATCCTCCATGGATGTGTAAAAAGTTTTTCCCAGTATTGAAGAGCTCCTTTCGCAAGATAACACCCCCATATCCAGAGTAAATAAAGGTTGATTCTGACCTGCTGCCAATTGACTCAATTACAGAATCGTCATGTAAATTTGTTGATTTTAATTCTTCAAATTTTATTGAAGAATTTTTCATAGTCTCAATAATTGGTTCTGATAAATTATTGTTCACCTCACTCCAACAATCATTTTTTATTTCAATTTTTTGGCTTTTATTGCTGAAGTCAGAGGATTTAATTTGCCCAGGCAACAAAGAGTTATCTTTGTTAGGAAGTACAAGTACAAAATTAGGCAATAAATTATTCCGCACTAATGATTGTATATATACTCTAGAACGTGAAGTATCGGCTGCTATCATACCAACATTATCTAAAATCATTTGGTATACCTTTTGACTTAAGTAATATTTGTACGAAAATTTTCTCTGAAAATAATATTAAATCCAGACCAAACTTTGGTATATCATTTTCCAAGTCCACATAGGAAATAGACGTAATTAAATCACATAGTTTAATCATAGTACTCAAGTATTTTATTTTTTTCTTTTGAGAGTAGTAAATAGATAGAATAAGAACAAATTGATAATATAATTTAATTATGTTGTTTTTCCCTCTGCCTTTTCTAAATCCCGCTTGATACTCCTCATAGATTTTTTTTGTAACTTCAAAACGTTGTACTAACCGGTCTAACCAAACTTTATTTATAATATTATTTTGATCATATAAAATTGATTCTAGTAAAATTTCCAATAAGATTGAAGTCTTTACGGGTTGTTTAATGGACAAGTTATTAATTGAATTATTAAAATCCTTTGATCTGGTTATATTTTTAATATCTGAATAGTAATCTTTGAATCCTTCATTATCTAGATAAGAAAAAAAGTCTTTTAATTCGTCTGAATGATCATTAATTAAATTGCTCTTTATAGCATAATACCCTCTATATACATCAATTGAAGGAGAATTTTTAAATTTTAACTCTTTTAACTTTTTTAATGTCTGATTTCTATTCAAAAAAAAGGCTTCTAATAATTTGACACCTTGAAACTTTGTATACATATACTTTTCTGGATGGTCGATCAGGTTCTGATTATTATAGGGATAATTCATTTATTTTCTTTTCTGATTAGATCTGATAAAAAACTTGAATGTTTTAATAGGTTAGAGAGAGAGCTATTATTCTTTATTAAGAGATCAGAATTTTCAGGCGGTGTGAATTCTATATCCATTCCTGCAACATTTTTTAATTTCCCCTTCTCAAATTTTTTGTACAAACCTTTATAATCACGCTTAACAAGCTGATCCATTGGGGCTTCAATATAAACTTCATAATAATTTTTAATATATTCCCTATTCCAAGTCCTTGATTCAGGGAAAAGTGACAAAATTGCGCAGACTACATCTATACCTTGATCATCAAGAAACTTACATAACATTGATATGCGTTCAGCATTTTTAAAACGATCCTTCAACGAATAACCTAAGTCATTATTAAACAAGTCTCTAATAACGTCGCCATCAATTAATACGATATCTTTCCCATGAGCTCTTGTTTTCTCTACTATCTGTTTAGCTAAAGTTGTTTTCCCTGCTCCAGAAAGTCCTATAATCCAAATAACCATATTTTTTTTTCATCCAATGATATCAATTTTATTGTTCCTGCAATCTAATTCAACTATTGTTCTGTCCTTAATCTCTTTATAAATCACTTCTCCACATCCAATAGCTGCAGCGATCCCAAATTCCGCACATCTAATGGCCATATGAGATGCCGCACCGCCAAATCTAGTAACAAGACCATGAATTCCCTTTGAAAATATCCAATCGTAACCTGGATCTGCTTTCTCAATTAAAACAATTTTTCCTGCGACAAGATTATAATTTTTCGAATCTATTCCGTCCAAATTAATTGTCTCACCCCTAATGATCAAATTTGTAATAAAATTAGGACGAGTTGTGTATGAGCGAATTATTTCAAAATCGTTAGAATTAAAAACAAGTGCAGGCAAAGCTACATAATTGTAAAGCTTATCTTTAGCTCTCTTGTCCTCAATTTGTGATTGCCATAAGTCCAAAATCTCTGATATTCCCGATGAAGATGATATACCTTTTAAGCTTTCAATAGATAACTGAGACAAGGTTTGACGGTCAAAACCTAACTCCTCTCCAACATCTACTAAGAGCTCCAATGATATACTAAGATTCTTTGTGAATTCAAATTTAAAATATTCTCTTAATTTTGTAGTGTCTTCGATGAATGATAGCAACTGCCTAGCTGAAATTGAAATTTCAAAGGTATCAAAAAAACTTGTGATTTTTTCTTCAATATTTTGATGATCATTATGTTTTTTAGTTGAGCTTTCTAAAATTGTATTATTAGTTTTTTCAATAGTAAAATATTCTGAATCTTTAGCATAAGGTAGCTTAGTAATATCATAAGTTCCTGGCCTTAAATGTCCATAGCGTATGTTAAATTCATTTATCGACAAGCTTTTTGAGATAACATGATCGAAATCTCTTTTTAATTCAGAGGCTACTGTATCAATATTCGAGAGAAATTTCTCGCTATCATCAGAAGTTATAATTCCTCTTGACACCAGTCCCTTTAAAAATTGATTACCTATAAATGCAAGCCTGGCCATTCTAGAAAACTGGGGAGTCCCGCACTCTCTTATATCATCAAATAGTTGAACTACTAAGTTGATTTTTTCAGTTATAGTTGCATTTTTACATTGATCGACTTTTTGGTTTCTTTTTTCTTTGAGTAAATCCAAAGATTCCAAATCTTTAGATTTTATTTGTTTATAATTGTTAAAAATATCTTGAGTTAAATTTATAAGGCAGGATCTGAAGTTTGTGTATTCTTCATCGTTCAATATTGATTTTACTTCAAGTAATTGATTGTCTGTTGTAGGAGTAAAACAGTTGTGCACTATTTCAAATTCAATCTTGTCATGAAGCTCAGGTTCCCTAGATAATTTCTCGCTATAGAATGTAATTAGCTTTTTTGATATAGAATCATCAAGTTCATCTGGTAAAAGGGAAGCAAAAGCAGTTTCAACCTCTATATATGACTTATTCCCAAAACGGGTAATTAAGTCTCTATTTACTTTTTTATACCCTAAAGGGATTAAACCTTCATTCCAAGCTCTATTTAAAATAAGATAGCGATAAGTGGAATAAGCAAGATTACTTGAGCGATCACCAATAATCTCTGCAGGATTCCAAAATGCCATATCACTTAAAGTATAACGCGATGTTAAAAGAGAATTTTTTGACTGCAGTTTATATCGGTTTTTAATATCAAGAATTACATTAAAAATATCAGGATCTGGAATATTTTCATACTTTTGATTTGCAGCAATAGGTCTTACCTGAAAAATAATCACATGCCCTTTTTCATTAATAGCAAACTCTATATCTAAGGCAAGATTATGTAATAATCCTTCTATTTCGCGTACCGATTCAATCAGAGATCTCCAATTTGGATCTAGATTATCATTTTTCAAGTTTCTTACTATTTCGATCTTATTGCTAACTTGACCTGATGTAACAGTATCAGTTAAAGATGATTTATCATAATTAATAAGATAGTATGGACCATTATTTTGAATGTTCCTTGTAAAAACTACACCGCTATAGATAACATCTTGAGTCTGAGATTGAACTAATATTTGGTCATCTTGAGAATTACTATCATGCTTTGAATAACTTATAATAACTTTGGATATTGCACTTTTTACTTCATCTAAATCTTGTGAATCAATATTTAGTTCGCTATGAAAAAAACCAGCGTAGGTCAGGGAATGGCTATCTTCGATAAGTGAGGAGGACCTAACTACAATTTTATTTGTAAATTTATTTTTAATCTCTTTTAATACATCTCCTGATGACTTTTCCCATTGTGCCTTTGTAAAAATAAACAATTCTTCAACCAAAGATTTTTCTAAATTTGGTTTTAGCGAGGCGAGCGTATTAGCCTTCGTTGAATTGTAAAGGGTGAAATATGATATATCGCCTAATATATAACTTTCAATATCATGTGACTTAACTCGTTTTATTTTGTTTAATTCATTCTTAATACTCTTTCTTGTTATCCTAGAATAATAATCAGGCTTGACAATTTGACCACCAATAGATTGTACATAATTTGTTCCCGGTAAACCTTTCCAACTTTGATGACCTTGGAAAAAAATAATTTTAGAATTTGGAAATCTTTTATTTATTAGTTTAAGATTTCTAGTAGGATCAAGTTCATCCTGCTTCAAAACTTCATCGACGCAATTCAGATCTTCAAGGACTGCTAATCTTTCGTTGTAATGCATGATGAGATTGCCGTTCCACTTCAAACATAAGTCGTCATCATATAACCCACAAATATGATAGTCAGATATTTTTTTTGCATTTTTAAGTAATCTCAAATGCCCGTAATGGAAAATGTCAGCTGAAACTCTAGTATATGCAATTATTTTATTCATTTTTGGCATAAAGACTAACTTTTTTTATGCACACTAATTTAAGATTACAAGCGGATTATAAAGCAGTTTAGATATGAAAAAGTGGAAATTTATTTCCATTCAATCTCATAATCTGAAATCATTTCTTGAAGAAGTTTGTTGCTTTCCTCATTGCACTGGCTTTTAATCTCTTTATAAAGTCTATTATACTTCTCTTGGGGTAAAACACGTGGGCAGCCTTGTTTTTTTATTACACGATGTGAGGACTTTGTTGTTTTCGTACTTAGAAAAGATGCTATACTATCCAGCTCTTGAAATGTATCATTTGTAACAAAATCCTCAAATTTCAAAACATATAATTTTTCTTTACTTACTGAATTCAAACTTTCATACTTTTTTCTGTTCTTAAAATGAAGATTGTGAAGCATATGAATAGTTCGATCAAAATCAGACATTTTCAAATATTCTTTCTCCCAACCTATTGCATAATGAGGAACAATATTGTCACCGGCTTTTACACATATAGAAAATTCTAATGGGTCAGTCCCAAAACGTGATGCTAGCCTTCGCCTTAACCAAGCATCAATTAAATAAACAGGATCACGTATGATTTCAATCATCTGAAACCCCTCTGGAAATGCTTCAAAAAAGAAATCTACGTAAGCCATTTGATCGTGCACCATATTTTGGAAAATTGGGTTTCGTTGATTTATTTTTTCAAGAGTTTCTGGCCCTTCCTTGTGAAATAAACGGCGTATATATCTAAACCACTGCGGGTTTTTAAAAACACTTGAGTGGTCCTGCCACCTAAAATTTGTATTTCTGGATAACAGGCTGTTATACAAGAACTCATCTGAAAGTTGCTGAATTAAAGAAATAGCCGCATCTCGTTCTATTTTTTTATGATAATCTAAAACAGCAACATACTCATAACATGCTTCCAAGCGTTCAATTTCAACATTTTCCAAACTTGCAATTATTGGACCAAGTAAAGATTTTCCACTTCTCGCAATACCATCTACAAATACTAAACGACGTAATATATTATGCTTTCGATATATTTCTATATTTTTTGGCATATTTTTGAACTACTAATTTCTTTTATCATCTATCCTGTTTTCTCTAGGATGCACTTGTTGTGGGCGCTTAACTCCTGAAAAGCTTTTATCATCATCTTTCTCATACCAAACAGCATCTTTGAGATACCAAACACCATCTTTCTTTTCCCAGACATTAGATAGATCTCTGTATTTATCTAAATAGCTCCAGAGCTCATCATCAGTGATATCTAAATATTTAAGAAACCAGTCATGATACTTGATAGGATACTCACCGTCGTAGCGCTTGGTTAATGCAATTCCCTCGTCGCGGGTAATGTGATTACGTCTAATATCTTGTTGAGCATCTCTTGAAGCTCTCGACATTCCAAACTTCATAAAACTTAGATACCAGTGGAAACCATCTGATTTATCATCAAGGCTTACATATTTTGTATATGTCCCTTCAGAATGACCAAAGTTATTTGTTTCAAAACCATTGTAGGTTGAAGCATAATAAAAGTTTTCTTGAGGAACCCAGCTATGGTAATATGACCAATAATGTGTTTCCATTCCTACTTCTTTTATAATATCTGGATTTGGAGCACTATACCACTTTAACTTTTCTTTTGATACTTCTCCATTACTAAATATTTTATCCTGAATACCTAATTCAACGAGCTCATCGATACCTGAGCTTTTATAATAAATCTCTTCCCAATCTTCGACCGAATCATTTGGTTTGTATTTTAATTTATCAGAACCTCCATATTCCAAGTCGCCATTTTCACCATAAATAATGAGCTTAACATTATACATTTTTGCTATATGAAGCGCCCATGACATTTGTCCATATGCGAACGGCTCCCATGCATCGCCTTTATATTTTAGAGCCAGCCTTGCCAATTTTCGATGAATCATGCCATCAGGTTGACCAATTATATTATTAAAACCGCTCATTACAAAATTGTGTAGATTTTTCCATCCTATATCGGTGTATTCAAAAGGTGCCCAAGTTACACAGATTGGATTCATATTATATCTGTGTTTTAGTTGATGAGCTACAAATACACTATCTTTACCCCCACTACCTGGAACAACAACGTCAAAACTCCCATCATTACTTCGACAACTGTCTAATAATTGAATAAGCTCTGATTCGCGTTTATCCCAATCAATTATATTGTCTTTTTCAAATGCCCACTGGCAGGCTGAACATATTCCATTTTTATCAAATGTAATTCGTGGACGTTGATTTGAAACAACACAATTTTTACAAAAAACAACATCATCCGGCAGGTAATCAAATTGTCGATCTAGGTTTTTATCTGACATAGCTTTCTCATTTATTCAGTTTTATAAAATTTTCAAGAATCTTCAAACCATTATGCGCACTTCTTTCGGGATGGAATTGGCAACCCATAATATTATCATTAATAACTACTGAACAGAATTCATTATATCCAAACTTTGTAGTAGCTAGAATATCTTTGCTAGAATCTGGCTTGGTGAAAAGCGAATGAACAAAATACATGTAGGTATCAGAAGACAAACTCTCAAGCAAAGTGCCCTTCCAGGAATCATTGTTTGAACAAGTGATTGTATTCCAAGTCATATGTGGTATTTTAAATTCATTTTCAGATTTAGGGCTTTTAAAATAAATAACTTTTCCAGGGATCAAACTTAGTCCTTCATGAAAACCATCTTCCTCAGAACTTGCAAAGAGTAATTGCATGCCAAGACATATACCAAAAAGAGGTTTACCGTTTTTTGCACATTCAGTAATTGGCTCTATAAGCCCTTTTTTATCAAGTCGTTTCATGCCTTCTCCAAAAGCGCCAACACCTGGTAAAACTATATGAGTTGAGTCCATTATTTTATTCTTTGAAGAACTAATTGAAACATCATAACCGATTTTTTCAAAACCTAGTTTTAAATTGTAGATATTAGCTATACCAATATCTATCAAAACAATTCTATTTTCTCGCAAAGTAAATTTTTCCTTTAATCTAAGAAACCATTCTAACGTTTATTCCATTATCATGCATAAATTTTTTGGCCTGTGGAATAGAGAATTTCTTAACAGGAACTGATGTAAATCCTCCATAGCCATAATTTAGGAACGTGATATTTCCAGAATCTATTTGTCTACCCATACGTAATTCATTTTCATCGAATTGCATATATTTTTTTTCAACTTTTTCACAATAATTATAATGAAAGCATGAAGCCAACGCAACCGCATCAGCCTTTCCTTTATTTACAACACTAACTAGATCATCCATAGCACCCGCACCCCCAAGTGCAATTACAGGTATTGGAACGCTGGTCGCAATTCTATTGACAAGATCAATGTCATAGCCTTCCCCTTTCCCCTCTTTATTTATCGATGTAAGGAAGATTTCGCCGACTCCAGTATCAACTACCTGATGGACCCAATCAAATGTATCGATACCGGTTTCTTGTCTTCCATAGTCAGTCCAAATCTCGTATGACCCATCTTCATGCCTGTATGTTTCTATGGAGGCCACAATACATTGTGAACCAAATACCTTGACGCTTTCGTCGAATAATTTTGGATCTGCTACTGCCGCAGTATTTATAGCAACCTTATCCGCACCCGACTCCAAACACTTCTCAATATCATCTATTGACCTCAGTCCACCTGCAATTGTAATAGGGACAGTAACATTCTTAGCTGTTCTTTTTATTATATCAGAAAGGGAATTCCTACAATACAAACTTGCTACACTATCCTGAAAAATAAATTCATCAATGCCTTCTTTATAATACATATCAGCGAAGTACTCTGGTACGCCAAGAACCCGATGACCGTCAAATTGGATACCTTTTATTAGGTTAGGACCTTTTACATCTAAACGTGCAATTAAACGCACGACGCCAGGAGAAAATTTCATAGTATTTAATAAAGATGCTTTATGTAAAAATAATTGTCTTAGAAATTAATATAATATGAAATACGAGTTAAGATATTTATTTCTCAATGGGTTGTTTATTTTGGGAATGAACGTAAAATTGGAGATAACTCTAAAATTCTTAGACTAATTGGAACTACTATAATATTTTTTTGTATGTAAATAGCTTAAAAGTGTGCTGATATGGCTCAATAACTCTTTTTTACTCATAGCTACAATATTTGGAAATACCCAAATAAATGATATAGAAAAAATTATATAAACACTGCCAGAAACTAATAAGGAAATAATTTTACCTTGAAATATAAATGCAGCGATAAATTTGCCTAAGCTTGCTATTCCAAGAAAAATTGTGATGACTGATATTTGATGAATGAGTATTTTTTTTTGACCAATACCCAATTGACGTGTATTAAACCATAGTTGAATATTCACAGCAATAATTTGTAAGACTAGTAACTTTATTGCTAAACCAGTAGCACCAAGGTTAAACCCCCAATGTGATTTAGGTGCTAAGATAAAATAAGTCACAGGCAAACCTATAATTGATATAAATATGTCTATGCCACCATACTCATTAGTCCTGTCTGTAGCAGTCATTAGTGAACCTGATAGCTGACCATAGGTCTGGTGAATTGGCGCTAAACCAAGAATCATAACAGGTAAAACTGCTTCGTTAAAGTCACTACCCCCTATAAGAGAAGCAGCCCAATCGCCATGAACGCACAAGAAACATGAAATGAATGATGTTAGAACATAAAATAAAGGCAAGTATTTTGAGAAAAGATAAACTAAACGAGCTCGATTATTTTGCTCATGAGCTATCGCATATTCTCGTAAAAGGAGAGGCGTGAAACTGCCTGTTAGGAGGAGACATATTGCACCAATATTAAACCCTAAGCTAAAATAACCTTGCTCTGTGGCACCGCCAAAAATTTGCAATAACCAGCGATCAGCTAAGGCTGTAATCGTACCAACAATTGAAGCCAAAAATAACGGCATACTATAATCTTTAAATTCAGTAGAAACTTTTTTTATTGAACTTGGGTTTCTACTTTTAGCAAAAAACTTATATGCGTAGATAGATAGAATGAGTAAAAAAATTATTAAACAAGTATTCTGAATGTGTACAAACGTAACTAGATCTAAATTCCCATTTAAATAATATATTATTATTCCTATCGTAATTGCGATGCGCATAAAGATCAGAACTAGTTCATTTGTAATTGTTTTGCCCAATGCATCCATAAAGAATGTCATTTTCTGGCTGATAATCAAAAGCCAAGTAAAAAGTAAAATAGAACTAGCAATTGAAAATGAATGAACGGTTAAAAAGTTGACGAACTCACCTGTTGAGAATATTATTGTTAAAAGTAGGAAAGATAGAAAAAAAAGAAAAATATCATAGATAATAACAAAAAGTAGTATACCCGAATCGCCTGGCCTTTT
>CEQL01044632.1_pt1 | contig 13137 bp, 10 predicted proteins | sample 356281 | NCBI WGS metagenome assembly CEQL01 (sample SAMEA2621203, study PRJEB7988) | marine metagenome | biome: marine biome (ENVO:00000447); feature: surface water layer (ENVO:00002042); material: "saline water (ENVO:00002010), including plankton (ENVO:xxxxxxxx)" | depth 5 m
CATATTCTAATTACCAAGTTTGAGTCTGATCAGTTATCAAACCTTAATTTTAGAATAGAAATAATATTTTTACCTTTTTTTTTTATTTCATTAATTTTCTTGTGTTTTAACTCTTATTCACTAATCTTAATTTCGGTTCTAATATTATTAAAAGAGATGATATTTATTTTTTGTAGGCTTTATTTATTAAAACCAAAAACAAATATTAAAATATTATATCTCAACCTAGTTATTTTTCCTATGTTACTAATTTTATCTTTTACCAACATGAATTTATTTTATTTACTTTTGGTATTAATTATATTTTATACTTTTGTAAATGCTAAGTTTTATAATTAGAAAAATTTTACAAAGTTTAAGTTTTTTTTTTACAAACAACATGAATGAGGTAAAAAAAAAAGATAAAAAAATTTACAAACAAATAAGCATACATTTAAAAAAAGAGTTTAAAAAAAGTAAAAATTTAAAAAATACTCACAATAAATTTAATAAACAAATTTTTGAAATATTAAAAAAAGGTAAGATATATAATTTCTTAAGAAATTCATTTGTTCAAAAAATGTTTTTTGTGCATAATCGGTTTTTCATAATCAAAGAATTAAATAGTCTTAAAGTTAAAAAAAGATGGAAGTTTTATGAAAAGTTATTACCTGAAGATAACGTTGGAAATCCAATTAGGTACTTTTTATATCCAAAAAGTTCGGGAAACAAGATTAATCATGTATACCACCTCTCAATATTAGAAGATTATTTAAATATAGATCTATCAAAAATTAATTATGTTTTTGAGTTTGGGGGTGGATATGGTTGTATGGCTAGAATATTTTTTAAAATTAACAAAAATATAAAATATTTAATTTTTGATACCAAGTTAGTAAATCTTTTGCAGTATTATTACCTCAAACAAAATAAAGTAAATGTTGGTTTCAATGATCATAATAAATTTACCTTAAAAAATGATTTGAAAAATTTAAAAAATGAAAAAAAAAAAAAATCAATATTTATTGCTAATTGGTCTTTATCTGAAACACCAATTAATTTTAGAAATAAATTTTTAAGATATATCCTAAACTATCAATATATTTTTATCGCTTTTCAAGAACAATTTGAAGAAATAGATAATAGGAAATATTTTGATAATTTGCAAAAAAAATTAAAAAAAAAATATAAGATGTACTTATTGAAAAATAAATTTTATAAAGGAAATATATTTAATAAACATACTCACTACTTTTTAATAGGAAAAAGATTCAATGATAATTAATTATTTAAAAAAAAAAAATAATGTAATTTTTTATTCAATTATATTTTCAGCTATATTATTTATTAATTTTGTTTATTTTTACCTGAACTTTAACTCATCTATAAACGTTAGCGATTATGCATTTAATGAACTATTTATAAATTATCAAAGTGGATTAATAAGAAGAGGTCTTCTTGGTGAAGTTTTTTGGCAGTTTAACAAAATTTTTGGGATTAACCCTAAAAGTTTTTTTTCTATTTTGTTTTTAATTTTATATTTAATGCAATGTTACCTTTTCTTTAAGTTATCAAGTAGACTTTTTATTTTTAAAATAATTTTTATATCAATTATTTTTTCTCCAGCTCTGATACTTTTTCATATTTATGATCAAAACATGTACTTTGTAAAAGATGTTTTCATCAAATTAAGTTTTTTAATTCATAGTTATTTAATATTTAAATTATTAGGTAAAAATAAGAATAATTTAGAATATTTTTTTAATTTAAAGTTTATTATTTTACCAATAATATTTTTAACAATTATTATTCATGAATATCAAATTTTCTATGTTAGTTTACATATGCTGATTTCTTTAAGTGCAATTAAAAACAATTTTGAATTAAAAAAAATATTTAAAATTTATTCTTTACTTTTAATACCATTTATTTTTGTAATTGTATTTTTTGGAGACCAGAATCAATTTGAAGACTTATCAAGAATATTGCTTAAATTTGATGTTGATTTAAACCCCCATCTTGGGGGAGGAATAATTAAATATTTAGGAGCATTTTACAAATGGCATTTTTTTTATTTTAGTTACAGAGATTTTTTAAATTTATTTGTAAGTGCAATATTGAGTATTTTTGTATTTTATTCTTTATTTCAATATCTAATAGATAATAAAATAATTAATGTCTGGTCTAAATATCAAAAAAAATATTTATTATTTTTTATTCCTACATTAATACCAATTCTGCTTACTACAGATCACGGCAGAAATATAAGTCTAATATCTTTTCACCTTGTAGTTTATTTTTTAACTTTAAATTTAAACATTCAAAAACTTAATAAATTAAAAACTGAAATTGACAAGAAGATAATAATAAAAATGATGATATTATTGCTCGTATTCTTTTATATTTTTATGTGGAGACTTGATCAATATGCTGGTTTTGGATTAAGAGGAATTCCCAATGATATTTTTAAAAGTTCACTATTTGCTGAAATTATAAAATTTATTAAGTTTATTTATATTTATATTGACCATAACATTTTTAATTTACCCGAGATTAAACTTTAAATGAAATATCCTGGAAAAGAACTTGAAATATTTGATAAAGCAAGTTTTTGGAGAAATTATCTATTTTTACTAACAAAAAAATTTTATGGGAAGAAAATTTTAGAGGTTGGTGCTGGGATAGGAAGCTTCACAAATATTTATAAAAATAAAGATTTAAAAATTTGCTTAACTGAGATTGATGAAAAAAATTTTGAAACATTAAATAAAAAATTTTCAGATTCAAATAATATTAAAGTATATAATAAATTTACCTACGAGATAAAAGAAAAGTTTGATACTGTTTTATATTTGTCAGTATTAGAACATATAGAGGATGACAAGAAAGAGATTAATGATGCTATAGACAAACTAGATTTAAATGGTCACTTAATTATTTGTGTTCCAGCACATAATTATATGTATAGTAATTTTGATAAAGAAATTGGACATTTCAAAAGATATGAGGATAATTTTTTTAAAAATTTGAGTTTAGATAATGCTAAGCTTAAAAAAATATTTTTTATAGATTCTTTTGGATACCTTTTATACTTTTTTAATAAATTGATATTTAGCAAAGAGGTTTACCCATCTAAGTTTAAAGTTTTAATTTGGGATAAAGTATTTATACCTTTAACTTATGTTTTAGATTTTTTAACTTTTTATAAAATTGGAAAAAATATTATATGTATCTTTAAAAAAGAACTATAATACATTAAAAATCATAAAAAAAATTTTATTAGTTTGAATGAACCTAATATTCTTTTAAAATATTTTTTTGGATTATATAATAGCCTTATAAACCAACCAAAATAAATTTTATCTATGAAATCATTAATAGGAGCTTGTCTTTTAGTTAAAAAAGCTATCGCAGCACCTGTACAAAATATTGTAACATTAAATTTGATATTTTTTTTTATATATAAGGCTAATATTTCTTGAACTTCTCCTCCCAAATTAATTAAAATAAATTTGGGTTTAGTTTTTTTGATCAGTATTAAAAGTTTTGAGTCTTGAATTGTGTCATATTTTGGAGCAACATAAGAAACAACATTTAATAATTTTTTTTTTTTTAAGTAGATACGATTAAATTTTGAATCTGCTCTAGTTGGATCAATCAATAAAAATCTGTCATTTTTAATAAATTTTAAATTAAGAAACTTTTTTAAAAATAAATAACCAGAAAATTTTCTAACTTTATATCTCTTAAATAATCTTAATAATATGCAAAAAAAACCACTATCTAATATTGCCACATCTGCTTTTTTTAGGGAATTATAATAATCTAAATTTTTATTTATTTTTGATAAAGCAGACGCTGCTGGTGCAACTAAGTACCCACCCTTTCTTAGCTTTATACAAATATTTTCAAAACTTGTATTATAAAACTTAATACCTTTAAAATTAATTACATTTTTTTCATGTATCATATTTAAAAACCTATCGATTTATAACTATATTATTCAAAACTAATATATCCATTTTAGTTCTTAAGAAACAATCGATAGCATTTTTATAATCCATTACTATTGGTTCATTTTCATTAAAAGAAGTGTTTAAGATAATTGGAACTCCTGACAATAAACGAAATTTTTTTATTATAGAATAAAAATCAAAATTTATTTTTTTTGAAACTGTCTGAACTCTACCAGTACCATCAATATGAGTTACAGCAGGTATAAATTTACGTTTTTTTTCAATTATAAGTTCAACAGAGGACATATAAGGATTTTGATATTTATTATTAAACCATTCAAACTTATTTTCTTCAAGTATTGCTGGGGCAAATGGTCTAAAATTTTCTCGTCTTTTAATTTTTTTATTTATAATATCTTTTATCTTTGGATTACATGGATTTGCTAGTATAGATCTATTTCCTAAGGCTCTTGCTCCAAACTCCATTTTACCATTGAAATATCCAATTATTTTATTTTTATATAAAGAGTAAGCAATATTTTTAAATAAAATATTTTTATTTTTATAAATTTTAATACTAAGTTTTTTTAATTTATTATTTTTTTTAATATATTCTAATATTTCATAGTTATCGTATTTTGGACCAATATAAGGTGTAGATAAATTTTGTATTGATTTGTATTTATATTTCTTATTAGCAATTGTAAGTGCCGCTCCAATTGATCCTCCTCCATCACCGGGTGCATATGGAATAAATATTTTTTTGAAAATTTTACTCTCATGAATTTTTCTATTTGCTAGTGAATTTAATGCACATCCACCTGCATAAACCAAATTTTTAGAATAATTAATCTTATTTATTTTTTTTATTATTAATAATAATTTTTCCTCAAATATTTTTTGAATTGAACTTGCTATGTCTGCTTTACTTTTTAAAAAATTTGTCTCATTATTTAAATTAAAATTCATCATAACCTTTTTATTAAGTAATTTTGATTGTTTAGGAGAACCTTGGAATTTATATGAAAAATTCTTATCAATATGATTAAAAAATTTTAAATTTAAATTTATTTTATTTTTATCGGTAAAAAATTTGTTATTTATGTAATCATAAAATTTAGGTTTTCCATAGGAGGACAAACCCATTACTTTGTATTCATCACCATAATTTCTGAAGCCTAAAAGTTGCGTAAAAGCCTCATAAAATACTCCTAATGAATGTGGAAAATATACTCTATCAATAACCTGAATTTTTTTGTGTTCGCACTTTGCTATTGCAACGCTACAAAAGTCACCAAAACCATCTACAGATAGTCCAATTGCTTTTTTAAATTTTGATGGATAGTAAGCTGAGGCAATATGAGAAATATGGTGGTCCACAAAATGAAGTTTAACTTTATTGTTTAGTTTATTTTTTTTAAAATTTTTATTTAGATCATCTAGTAATTTAAATTTGTTTCTTGTTCTTTTAAAAATCTCAAATTTTTTTTTCCCTTTTATATAATTCTTTAAAAAATATATTGATTTTTGCTTTATGTTTGAATATGGATTTGTATTAATCACAATGTCAGTCACATCTGATATTGTAAGGTTGTTGTTAATCAAACATGCATTAATAGAGTTTATTGGTAGCCCTGCCCAATGTTTTTTTCTATTTATTCTTTCTTCTTCAATTCCAAATTCAAGTTTACCTTTAATTATGATACATGCTGAAGAGTCTGCATGATAACAGTTTAAACCCAGTATGATTGACATTTCTTATTGATTATGTTTTTTCTTTACTTCCGAAAATATCCATTCATATGTTTTTTCTAAACCTTGATGCAATGAAAATTTAGGCTCCCAATTTAATAGCTGTCTAATTAATGTATTGTCACTGTTTCTTCCTCTAACACCTTTAGGTTTGTCAAGTTGGTAATTTCTCTTTACTTTTTTTTTTTGAAATAATTTCAATTTTATCAATCATTTCATTGATTGATACTTTCTCTTCACTACCAATATTAATTGGTCCATGATGATTTGAATTAAACAATTTCAGTGTAGCTTCAACACAGTCATCAATATACAAAAAAGATCTTGTTTGTTCCCCATCGCCCCAAACATCAATTAAATTTTTATCTTCCAGGATAGAATTAATAACTTTTCTGCATAATGCAGCTGGAGCCTTTTCTCTTCCTCCATCGTAAGTACCATTTGGTCCAAAAATATTATGGTACCTAGCAACCTTAACATCAAGATTATAATCTTCAAGAAAGTGTCTACACATTCTTTCACTAAATAATTTTTCCCAGCCATAACCATCTTCAGGGTTTGCGGGATACGCATCTTCCTCTTTTAAACCGGTTATACCTGTTTCATTTTGTAGATCCTTATTATATGCACATGCACTTGAAGAAAAAAAATATTTTTTTACTTTAAATTCTTTGCATGCCATTAATAAATGAGTATTGACTAAAACAGATAACATACAAAGCGCTTTATTATTTTCTATAAATCCCATTCCACCCATATTGCATGCCATATTAATTACTTCATCAACACCACTAACCATCTTAAAACAATTTTCTTTAATTGACATATCAAGTTCATAATTTTCACTTTCTTTAAAAAATTGATACCATTCTTCAAAAGGTTTAATATCTACTCCTCTAACATCATACCCTTGTTTCATGAGTTCTTTAACTAGATGTCCGCCAATAAATCCACCTGCTCCAGTGACTAAAATTTTTTTCATATTTTTTCTATTATTTGTTATTAAATTAATTTTGTTATTATTATATATTTTATGAGTTTAATTATATCATTATTTCTTGATAGTCTATCTGAGTTTATTCTGGAATAATTGTTAATATTTAAAAAATAATTAAAAATGAGTTTTATTGCTGTTTTTATATTCTGTTTTCTTACCTCTATATTTTTTTTTAATTCAGGTATATTTTTTAATAGATTCTTATTCAAAATTAATATTCAAGATAATATTATAGAGTATAGCGTATTAGGAATAATATCTCTCTCTTGTTTAGCTTTATTTGCAAATTTCATATTTAGCCTCAATATTTATTTTAATACAATAATAATTAGTTTCTGCTTGTGTTATTTATTTTTCTTAAATAATAGATTAATTAAAAGAATTATTTTATACTCAATAATAATATCTCTAATTTCGACCATAACAATTACTTTTGACAATACAAACAGACCAGACTCTGGTTTATATCATCTACCCTTTACAAGCTTATTAAACGGATCGAAGATTTCATTTGGTGTAGCAAATATTAACGAGAGATTTGGAATAATATCCATAATACAATATCTCTCAGCTTTAAATAATAATTTGATATTCAATAATATTGGAATATTAATTCCGTTAGTTATTATTTATTCAATTACTTTGATTTTTTTCATCAATAGTTTTTTTAAAAAAAATAAATCTAACTTGATTAAATTTTTATCTTTTTTATTTGCAATTTTTATTTTGACTACATCAAATCGTTATAGTAGTTTTGGAAATGACGCACCAGCTCAATTTTTTTATCTCATTTTAATATACTATTTCCTAGAAAGCTCAAATGATCAGAGAAATGAAGATCATTTTAAATTAATTAGTCTCCTTTCAATTTTTGTATTTTTAATAAAACCTTTTTTTATACTTTCTGCAATAATTCCAATTTTATTTATTTTTAATAAATATAAAAAAATTAAAATTTTTAATCTGACGACATATTTAGTTATAATTATATTTTGTGCTTGGATTGTTAAAAATATAATTATTACTGGATGTTTTTTGTATCCAATTAATTTAACATGTTTAGATTTATTAGATTGGTCAGTAAATAAAAATAAATTTGCTTTAGAATCTGAGGCTTGGGCCAAAGGATGGCCAGACCGATTTGATAAATCACTTGATTATAAAGAATATTTAGAAAAATTTTATTGGATTAAAGTTTGGTTTACCAATCATTTTAAATTTATTCTTTTAAAACTAGCTCCTATTATAATTTTTTTAATGTTCTTATCTCTGATACTTTTATTAAAATTTAAAACTAAAAAGTTTGAAATACACAAAGAGTTGAATCAATTATTGATCTTTAATGCTATTTTTTTAATAATATGGTTTTCTTCATTTCCTTTATATAGATTTGGATCTTCAATATTAATATCCATAATTGCGTTATTATTTATCAAAATATTTTTAAATAAGATTGATTTGGATAATTATAAACTTAAAAAAAGTTTAATATTAATTTTAATTTTTATAAGTATTGGTATTTTTTTAAAAAATATGAACAGAATAGTTAAAAATTATTCAAATTACTATGTCGATTACCCATGGCCTAAAATAAATTCGGCAACTTCAGATAACAGAAAACTGACATACTTTACAGTAAAAGAGAACAATAAAATACTTTATTATTTATCACCTTATAATGAATTATGTTTTTATGGCAAGTCACCATGCACTCATATAAGAGATAAAAAAATTAAAAAAATTAATTATTTGTATTTTTATGATAAATATACAGCTTATAAGAATTAACTTATTTCAAATTTTAGTATTTTTATAAAAGTACTATTTTATTAGTATTTAAAATGAATTTTTTGTTAAAACAAGACAGGCATAAATTTCTTTATATAATTTTTTTTATTTTAATATGGTCGACAATAGACACAAATTTTGAAAATTTTATATTATTTTTTGATAGTCCTTCATACAGAAACCTTATTTTATTTTTAAGATCCTCATTTGTTTTTTTAATTTTTGCTTATTTATCCAGAGATTTAATAAAAGAAAGAGATAAAAATTTTATATTCAGAGTTGATAAAAGTTTAATTTATTTATCATATATTTTTTTATTATTTTTATTAATACAACTTGTAAGTCATTTTTTATCTGGGAACAAAATAATTTTTACTTATTATTTTTTCTTAAGTTTTTTTTTGCTTATATATTTTATTTTTGCATCTAATAATAATCTTTTAAATATAAGTTTCATTATATCATTAATCTTTTTGTCGGTAGTTTTTATAATTTTTACTTTTTTGAGTATTAAATATTTTTTTACTAATGGTGATCTAACTTTTTATGGGACATTTCCTCATGTTTACAAATCTATGCTTTCTGTTTCATCTAATGTTGTTAGATCGTCTGGACTATCAAGAACCTCGATGCTCATATATATTCCTTTAATATTGTATCTTTTTTTAAACCCAGTATCTAAAAAAAAATTTATTTTAATTTTTTTTATTTCATTCATAATTTTATTAACACAATCAAGGATTGTTATTCTTTTTTGGTTTGGTTATATCATTTTCTTGTCTTATTTTTTTTGGGTAAAACAAAATATTAGTTTATATTTAAAAAAAATAATAATTTTAGTTATACTTCCATTTGTAATCACAGGATTAGTTTTAACGTCTAAGTACTATTTATTACAGTCTGGAATATTGATTACTGACAATGTCAATAATATCATTGGCATAAAAAAAAATAAAGAAGAAGCAGTGTTATTTAATAACCTTTTTGGGAAAGAGGTCGAAAAAGAAGAAAAAAATTCTACAGTTTTTTTTGAAAGAAAATTAAAATTAACAAGAGAAATTGATCCAGATACATTCTCCTCAGGTAGAGCAAGTTATTGGAAGAATATAATAAAATATAATAAAAATTTTCTTATTGGAAACGGATTTTTAGGAGATAGGTTAATAATAGATGGAAACAATGCATCTAATATTTTATTTTATACATATGCAAGTAGTGGAATTATTGGAACGTTACTTATATTTTTGATAATTTTAAGATGTATTTATATCTCTTTTGACTTAATTTTTTTAAAAAAGATAAATTTAACCAAAAAAAACATAATTTTAATTAGTTCAATATTTTATTTAGGATTTTTAATTTTTAGAGGAATTAGTGAAAACAGTTTTGCAATTTTCAGTATAGATTTAATAATATTTTTACAAAGTTTGTTCATTGTAGAAAAAAATAGAAATAGAATTATTAAAAATAAATTATAATGAAGAAAAAAACAATCTATTATTGGGCTTCTAATGAGTTTTCTAATAATGGAGAAGGTATCTTAGCTAATAATTTTTTAGATCTTATAAAAAAAAATTTTCAATCTTATAATCTTAGACCCATAAATAATTTTAAGAATATTAATCAAAAAACTTTTTTTTATAAATATATATTACCTTTTTGGGGCGTCTTAAGTTTGTGGAAGTATTATGTATTGGGCAATAAAGTTTCATATGTAAATTTTTTACCTGTATGGAACTTTTTATTAATTTTACTCCTTCCTCCTAGCACTATACTTGGTCCAATTACTGGATCAAAAAATAGATTAAAATACAATATAATCGTCAAAATTTTATCATCTATTGGAGTAATGATTTTAAAAATAAAGTTTAATAAACTTTTATTTTCACACAATTTTTATTCGAGTTATTTTAAAAAAAATAAAAAAAAATATTTTTTCAATTTTCTACTTTATGATTTTAAAGTATCTAAAGGCTCTTTTAAAAAAGAATATGATTTAGTTTTTTATATTAATAAACATAAAAATAAAAAAAATAAATTTTTAATCGAATTAATAATTGAGCTTTCAAAAAAATATAAAATATGCGTTATAGGGGAAAAGATTACTAAAACAAAAAATGTGACAAATGTTGGCTATGTAGCTAGAAAGAAAGCTTTAGAAATGATCAATAAATCTAAAGCATCTGTATCAACTTATGAAAATCTTTTTAGCTTTTATTTGCTAGATTGTCTTAAATACAAATTAGTTATATTTTACAATAAGGAATTTGAACCAAAAAGTAGTATCAATAGTAAACTTTTAATTCCTATTAATTTCCACAACCCAAAATCAGCCATCAATACTATCAAAAAAAATATAAATAAAAGAATTTCTAGAAAAATTAGTTATAAAGAACAATATTTTAAAAATTACTTAAAAATTAGTTAAACAATTTGTTAATTATTTTGTATAAATTAAAACTAACTTTTAATTTAAAATACTAATTGTTTAAAAATGTTGTTTAAAAATTTTGATATTATAAACTCAAATTTAAATAACAATCTTTCGTTAGCAATTGTAGCAATAATTATTATTTCTACTGTTACATTTTTAATTAACAAAATTTGTATTAAGTATCAAATACTTGATTTTCCAAACAAAAGAAAAGATCATAAATTTCCAATACCTGTCTCTGGTGGTATAATATTAATAGTTTCAAATTTTATTTTTTATATTATTAGTGAATATATCATTCAAAATAACTCAATTTTTTTACTTAACCTAATATTAATATCTACCATTTTTTTTTTACTAGGAATATTTGATGACATTAAAAATTTTAATACAAATTATAAAATCATAACAATTTTGTTAATTATATTAGTTTTTTTAATAATCTACGATGATTTAGTTATTTCGGAACTTAGATTTAAGTATTTATTAGATCAAGTAATTTCATTAAAATATATGTCAATTCCTTTTACTCTATTTTGCATTTTCATGTTTTTTAATGCTCTAAACTATTCAGATGGTAAAAATGGAATTTGTATTTCATATTGTTTATTTTTTGTAATTTTTTTATCAATAATTGATATTGAAAATAATTTTTTTTTTCATCAATTAATTATTACTTTAGCAATTTTATTAATTTTTAATGTTAGGAATAAACTTTTCCTAGGAAATAATGGTGTAAATTTTTTATCAATTTTTTTAAGCCTATTAATTATAAAAATATACAATGTTGACAAAAACAATATATATTGTGATGAAATTTTTCTTTTAATGCTTATACCTGGTATAGATGCTACAAGAGTAACATTACAAAGGATATATAAAAATATTTCTCCCTTAAAACCTGATAGAAGACATCTGCATCATTATATGTCAAGTTTTTTAAAAGATAATTTTATTTGGATTTTTTATTTACTTCTATCCTCCTTGCCAATTATTTTGTTAAATATTACCAAAAATTTCTATTTTGCTCTTTTTCTTCCAGTATTTTTTTATGTTTTAATAATATTAAAATTTTCTAAAAATTAAATTTACATAGTAAGCGACAGATACAACAATTAGTCCAGAGGATTGAAAAATAAACCTATCCAAAGAACCAGTGACCATCCATTTAAATATTTTATAATCCTGTAACAAATATATTATAAGAACTAGGAATATAGTACTTGAAAAGAAGTATAATATTGGCATTTTGTGATCTACATTTTGTTTAAAAAGTAAGATTAATAAAATAATAATCCAAATTGGATATTTAAAAAAAGCTACGAAAATATGAAAAAATATAAAAATCGTTTTTTCAAAAAAAAAGGCATTAAAAATGTTTAAATTGCTATTGAGTATATTTATATCTGTAGATGAATTGAGACTTATAAGATAAATTTTCAAAATTATCACAAAAAAACCCAAAAACAAAAGTGCTATTTTTTTTTTGATTTGCAGATAAAATATTAAATAACTTAAAATAATTCCAAAAAAGAATACTCCCTCATTTTTTGTCCATAGAAGTAATGAAGAAAATAAAAAAATAAAAAATAATTGAGACCAAGATAATTCACTTAAATTTAATCTGTGCGTAAAATTTATAATTATAGCTATTAAAGAAAACATTAGTATTTCTTGATACCCACCAAATAAAAATCTGTCATGAGTTATTAAAATTAGAAATGATGAAATCAAAACTTTATTTATCTTTTTTTTTGAAATTGCAGATGAAACTGCAGTAATTGAGATTACATATATAACTATATAAAATATCCTTCCAAAATATTCATTATCAACAAAGGATAATTTCCAGAGTAATCCCCATAAAATTCCCCCAAGATGAGGATGGTTATTTCTTAAAAAATTTTCTAAATTAAAAAAATTGTGATTTTCCTTAAAATTTAATGCATGAAAATACCATCCATGCCCATCCCATTCTAGTTTTAGATTGGCAACCAAATCTACAGATAGTATCAAGCAAAAAATATAGAATAAAAGATAATCGAATGAGAAGTTTTTATAAATGTTGATTTTTGAATTAAAACTAAACAATAAACTTAAAAGAGCTAATGTAAAAAATATTAAAAGTATAATTAAAAGGTTTAATTCAAAAAAGGAAAGTATTAGTAAAATAAGCATTATTGAAAGTAAATTTATTGAGAATATATCCATTAAAGTGAATTTTTTTATTC
>CEQL01147431.1_pt1 | contig 13083 bp, 20 predicted proteins | sample 356281 | NCBI WGS metagenome assembly CEQL01 (sample SAMEA2621203, study PRJEB7988) | marine metagenome | biome: marine biome (ENVO:00000447); feature: surface water layer (ENVO:00002042); material: "saline water (ENVO:00002010), including plankton (ENVO:xxxxxxxx)" | depth 5 m
AATGTCATAGAACCAGATGAGCTTCCTTCAAGAGTTGAAAAGTTTTGTGTCGGACTATCTGTGGTCTGGTCTCCAGCTACAAGGTTTGTAACACTAAAATCATTTGTATTTCCACTAGTGTCGTCACCTAAATTACTGGATGATGCAAACTGCAATCTAAAACCATTAGTACCATAAGTAATACCTGTTAATGCTTTAGGTATCCATCTGCCAGTTGAGGTGTCAGTGACACCAAAGGTATCTGGTCCAAGTGCTGTACCATCTACAAAATTATATTCAGCAATATAACCATCATAAAATCTTTGGCTACCTACATTTGCACCAATATAATGAGTGCTAGTGTTGTTAAAATGAAAACATTCACCATTTAATGCTGGGTCTGTTTCAGTAGAAAAAGATGTTATTAAATCACCATCAACATAAATTTTTACTCTATCTGATGCTGAAGATTGAGTTGTATCAACAGCACATACAATATGATACCATTTACTGGTATCTTCAAAGGTTCTATTTGTTATGTATTGAAATAAATAAGAACCACCATAACTATAAAATCTTATTCTATTACTACTATCAAAAAGTAATTGGTCTACATTGTTACCTGGATTTGTACCAGCATTAAATAAATCATTACCATTTGATGTATCAAAAACACCTCTTTTTACCCAACCAGAAAAAGTAAATGTTCTTCTATTTCCTGTACCACTTGGTGTTCTACTTAGGTAGGCACTATCGCCATCATTAAATATAACACTATTAGCAATCGTGCCATTATCTGTAAAAGGCACAAATTTTCCCGTCCTCAACGCAGTTCCGTTTCCCTCGTACTGTGTTACAAAGAAATGTTCTTCGCCATTTGGTATTGTTGGTGCTGCCATATTAACTCCCTAAGTTTATTGAATTTATTGCATTATCTTCAGTTATACCCGATGGTGTTTGTGTCCAATCAATATTATCAAATCTAGCTATACCATCTCTTGAGCCATATAATAATACATATGGACTTATGAAACCTGTGCCACCTAAATTGAGTGCTTCACTTCTAGTTCCTTGACTAGCACCATTTTTGTACCACTCTACATTGTTTGAAGATGTATTAGTATTTATCTTACAACCAATGACATCTCCTGTTGTATAACTAGCTCCATAAGAGCCAGCACCACTTCTTGCATAATAATTTCCATTTAAAGCATATGTTATCCACCCTTCAGTATCACCACTTGAATTATCATCAGTTATACTTCTGTTAGATTCTGCCCAACCTATACTCATTTGACCACTACTTGAACCAGCAGAAGTAACATACCACTCATAATACCATGTGCCACTATTTAAAGGGACTTGCATAGTTGTTAAGCCGCCTTTCCATGCAGAACTAGCAGTGGTCGCTTTTAAATTTCCGTTTGAATACGTTTGTGCTGTAGCTGTTAAAGGATTCCATACTGCAAAATTTTTAGTTGGTGAATCATTTCTTTTATCATATGAATTCAAACCACTTGTGGTCCAATTATTACCATTACCTGAACTGTCTGCTCCTAAAGCCGACGAGTCATCACCTTTCAGATAAAATCCATTTGACCCAAATGTTAAGCCGCTTGGATCTTTAGGTATCCAGATTCCAGAATCATTTGTTTCAGAAAAGCTAGATGGATCTAGTGCCTGTCCGTCAATAAATACTATTTCTGCAAGATAACCATCAACACAACTGCTAGAACTCGTATTACTAATGTAATGAGCAGTGGCACTATTCCAATAAGAATCTTGATTCAATGTTATTCCTCCATATGTAGAAAAACGTGTAATTCTATTACCATTAATAAAAAGTCTTATGCGTTCTAGTGCAATCACGTTAGCTGAGTCATAACTGACAGTTATATTATACCAAGCTGAAGGGTCTCTTATTGGGTCAGACGCAATATATGTATTCCCAGCTTCCCAATAATAAGGTAGGTTATTATAATTATAGATGTAAGTTGCATTGTTAGCACCAGAAGGACTGGTATGAAAAGTATACTCATTACCATTTGTAACAACGACATTTCTACCTCGTTTTTCCCACCAACTAAGTGTCCATTTTTTAGTATTACCAGCACCTGATGGTGTTCTTGTCATATAAGGTGTATCATCCTTATTAAACCTGATTGACTGGTCTATTGTGTATGTAGATGAAGATTGACTGTTACTTGGAATTATTAAAGGCATTTAGAAGTCCTCCAGCTTCGGGAACTCTCCTAAAGGTCTTGTCATCACAGGTTTAGATTCTGTGCCTGTATTAGTATATGTGTATAATGTTTCTAAAACTCTGACATCTTTTGTTGCTTTTATTCTTAAAACCATATCATTTGATTTTGCTCGCACCGCTGCTCTAAACTTTGTTACATTGTCAGGCACTGAATAATCAGAAACTTCACTAGCTTTAATTACCATCCAATCTGTATCTTTAAGAATAGTATAAGCTTGGTTGTTTACTTCATTAACTTTTCTAGTTTTTAATCCTTGAACATTTACACCATCAACTGTTTTATCTTCCATTTGATGATCTTCTGCTGTTTTCCAAACCTTTTTAACTACTTTATTGGTCGCATCAAAACTATAACCACCTTCTCTATTTTTATAAAATTTTTCATCTTTAACATTACTTCTATCTTCTTGAACTGGATAAATACCTATAGCTGCCTTTTCTTCAGCACTCCAACTTGAAAAAATATTTGCAGGATGTTTTATATCCTTGTGCTCAAAGGCTTGAGGAGTATTAAAAATTTTAATTACCTGATTTGCTTTAACTAATGCCCACATAATTTCTCCTAACTCAATGTTAATGCAAGGTTTCTTCCGACCTCAACAAATTTAGATCCATTATAATAAAATACAAAAAAATCACCCTTTGCTGCAGTTGTAGTCAAGGTAGGAGCAGTATCTGAAGCAAACTCATAGTTTGATGCAAAAGATAAAGTTCTTGAACCTGTACCATCCTGAACTATTAACAAGCTTACAAATTGTCCAGTCACACCATTAGTTGCATTGTTTAAGGTTCTATTGCCACCTAATGTGACTTTAGCAACTGGTTTTGCTTGTACATCCCAATCTATGTTTGTACCATCTGTCAGTGTTTGTTCAGGAATATAGGCAGCATCATTAAATTTAAATCGTCCCGCACCTTTTGCTGTAAAAGCTAAACCAACATTTGTATCTCCTCCTGTAACTGCAAGTCCTACATCATTACCTGTGGCCGCATTTGTTATTTCTAACTCATTAACAGCACTAGCTGTTTGTTGAAAAATTATTTGCTCATTACCATTAGCATCGGCAATAAAACCAGCATCTGCGATTTTTGGTTTTGTTAAGGTGACAGCACTAACTGTACCACCTTCAATTGTTGCTGAATTAGCAATAGTGCCTGTAGTTGTTGCTCCATTAATAGTTGGACTAGTTAATGTTTTATTTGTAAGTGTGTCAGTGGAAGATGTATTAATAATACCTGTATCAACGACATTTGTACCATCAGCAAATAATACTCTTACTGATTTATCAGCAGCAACAAAAGTATACCCTGTGCCACTAGCTGTTTTAAATTGAACTGTAAAAGAACCAGTAGTTCCATTTGAAACGATGTAAACTTTTTCCATACTATCAGGAACAGTAACAATTCTATTTCCTGTAATTGTTCCTGTTAACTTTACAACCATGTTTCGTGCATTAGAGGCTGCACCATCTGACATTGTAAGTGCGGTAGTTCCTGCACCACCTGCAATAGATACTTCTTCATAACCACCGACAGCTTGTTCTACTAACTGTAAATTTGTATTTGTTTTTGTACCCCAAGTACCAGCGTTTTCACCAGTCGCTTGTAATTCCAATTTTAAACTTGTTGAATATGTTGATGCCATACTATTCCTTTATATTAGTTCACATTATAAATCATTTAAGCAGCTCTATCAACCTCTGTCCATGTAACCGATGTGCCCACATCAACTTCTGCCCAGTTAATTAAATTAATAGAACCAAGTGAGGACGTCAAATTAAATCCTGTAATTGCCATCTCAACATCTGCAAAAGTCGTGATAGAACCCATAGCTGTTGTTAAAGCAACACCACTTGGTGATTCAATACTGTCGTTGAAAAAGTTTATTGAACCAAAACCAAGAGTTGAACTTAAGCCACTAGGTTCAGCTACAAAATCTGTAAAACCTACTGCTGTTCCTAAAGATGAGGTAAGAGCGATACCAGTAGCTTCACCCACTGTTGTCTGAGTAAACCCGCCTAAATTTGTTGTAAGAGCAAAACCTGTTAAGGATACAATCTGGTCACCTTGCTGACCCCAAAGACCTTCGCCCCAAGTTAATTGTCCCCATCCGTTGGACATACTCTACTCTATGTAACTCTTAAAATAGCTGCACTTGCAGTAAAAGCAGGAAACTGAATTGTAAATGTTCCAGATGTAGCAGTCTTATCACCACCAAAATCTAGCACACATACAGCCGGATCACCTGAGGCTGTATCATTATAAATTAATGCACCACGCGCTGTTAATGTAACACCGGTAAAAGAACGATCTGCAAAATCCACAATCGCTGTGTTTGTTGATAATGATGTGCCACCATTTACTAAAGCTCCACCACCACTTGTGTACTGTCCAGAATTTGATACTTGAGCATCAGTAGTAAAACTAGTTGTAGATTTACCCAAAACAGCACTGTTAGTGTAAAGAGATAGCTTAAAAGAGTTTCCTCCTGTTTGTTTAAAGTTGTGAGTTCCTTCAAAAAGTTCTTTTTTAAAAGAATTACATATTACACTAGTTGTTATTGCCATAATTACTCCATTAAATTAAGGTGAGGGTGATTGAATTGGAATTCTTGGAACACCTTCTTCGTACTGCCCTCGTCTTCTTTGTCCCATTTGTTGTAATGCAAATGCTTGAACTTCTTCATTATACTTCGCTTTGTTTAGGTTGTATAGGTCTTGGGGTCCTTTAAGATAACTAAAACACTCCTCTAAAACACCATACAGTAAAACATTTTCATAATACGTAGATAAATACGTAGAGTTTGATGAAGTGAAGTGAGGAGGATCTATAATATAATTTATTTGTATTGTAAACGCTGCATTAGGTATTGGTGCTATTGCAATATTTTGATCATCCCAATTAGCATAATATTTAGGCACACCTGTTGCATCACCTGCGTTATATTCAGAAATAAAACTTGTATCTCTTTTTTCTAAAAAATCTCTGACTCCAGAATTTGTTATTTGGACAGATCGTAAATAAATTAAATCAGAAGGCATACTTAAGTACCTTTGTGAAGCAATTGTAGATGTTGTTGCATATTTTCTCAAATCATCATAGTCAACTTTACCAGCAATATCTAATTCTGTATTTCTAATGAATTGATCAATTAAAGTGTCTGACAATACATTGCTATCTACCTCTGTATAGTTTCTTACTTGTGTTAGAAAATCTGCGTGTGTTATTGCCATATTTTATGCCTCAGTGTTTATAGTCCACCCCATGGCAGAATGGTTTGTACAATAATAATATAATGTAGGAGCACCCACTGCAACAGTGATTTGTGTGTAAGCACCACTTTGTCCTGCAACTCCATTTGTTACAACCCCTACTGTATATTCAGAGCCCCCGCCATGTGTGCCATTTGGTGTCTCACTTATTCTTAAAGGATGGCCGTCATTTGATGAATCGCTCTGATCAAAACGATAAGTTTTACCTTCTTCAAAAGTTAGTGTCACATCAGCAGTTGCAGTAGATCCATCTATCGCAAATTTGTTAGTTGATCCCACATTATGATATGGATGATTTGAAGGATTACCTCCAACTACAGTAACAGCAAAAGTTTGAGTTATGACTAAGGCATCAACAGTAACATTACCAACCACAGCAGTTAATTCTCTTTTTCTATTTTCAGCAGCTCCATCATCGGGCACCATGCTTCCATAAGTTGGGTTAGCTTCAGTTGAAGTTAACGATATAGAGCCATCTGTTCTAAATGCAAAATCACCAGGAAGTGTTAAGTTAACAACTGCTTGACCACCACCACCTGAGTCAGTCACTGTTTGATCTGAAGTTGCGTCATTTATAAAAGGTTGAGAGGGTTGCTGAAATCTTTGACTTCTAGCATTAGCTAGAGCAATTGCATCAGCTGTTATATGTTTTCTTCTTATTTGTGGTTGTTTACCCTCGTATTCAGATTTGTGTACAAAAGAACCATTCCATTCTTTAACCATTTCATTGTAAGGAAATGCCATGCCTGAACGATCTGAGATAGCTTTTGCATATTTACCACGCGCATAAGGCATTTAAAAAACTCCTGTAAATTTTGTTCCCCGTATGGAAGCTTTACCACCATTTGAAAATTTTTTATTTTTCAAATCTTCTTTTAGTCCACCATCTTTAGCCATACCTAATTTTTGATATATATTTTCTGAAGTAAGACCTGTCCCTCCATCTTGGGAATATTGTGGTGCAAATCTATATTTATGTCTTGTTTGTAGTCTAGATAAAGATGCCGCTAATTTATCATACTCCGCATCACCTGCCCTTTGAGGACGTGTAGTTGTTTCAGTTATTTTTTTTGTTCCTTGCTGAACATACCTTACTCCACTTGGACTAATATAATCTGCACTTCTTGCCCCTATTCCACCACCACTGGCAGGTCTAAATATGGAGCCTTCTGGTAATTCTGTTGTGGTTCTAGCCACACCAGGTCTACTTCCTGCTAAACCTTGTACACCAGAACGTCCTTCGTAATAACTGTACAGAGGTACTGTTTTTTGCCTTGACTCAGTTAGTGTTAAACCAGATAAATCTTTTTCTGCTTGTGAAATTTCTTTTGACATATCTCTGTAATATCCCGTGGTTCTTGCAGGTCCTTGTGTGCTGGGATCAACATATCTGTATGTGGGAACAAATGTTCTAGATTTCAAACCCTCTCTTACTTGTTGAAATTGAGCATCAGTGGGATTAGAATACTGTTGTTCAATGGATTTGTAATAAGCTTGACGCATTTGATCAGGCATATTCATACTTGCTTTATATTGAATATTTGCTCTTTTATCAAATGTTTGTTGTTCAGGTGCTGTTAGCCTTCCTCTGTAATTAGAAATTGTTTTATACAGGTCAGGTCTTGTTTGCTGTAAAGCTGACATGTAGCCTCCAGCTTGTTTTCTAACTATTCTCATACCTTTCATATCTAAACTCCTCTTGGGTAATAAGTTTGTGGTGTGATATACACAGATGTTCTTTGACCATCTTCATTCAAAGCTCTTGAAAGTTCATCTTCATATATAAGCTTATTTTGTTGTGTCATTTGGGGGTTTACCTTCATACTAATATAATACGCTAATCCTGCAACCATACAAGGTATGAACCTAAAAACAACATCAGCTGTATTAGTATATGCACCCGCATCTTCAATTCTTTTTAAATAATAATATTTAAGATGTGTAAACGTTGAAGCATCAGGAGTTTGATATAAAGTTATTGTTGGTGTAGTTAATCTATCAACATAATATTGAGAAGGTTGACCTTTTGAACCTTTGTTTGGTAAAGCTGCATATTCACTACGACTTATCTTAGTTAAAGAAACATCATTAGTTGTAGTTGTTTGACCGGAAGTTGTACTAACATAAGCCTCAAGAATATCATTAGCATTACTTGGTGCTGTGTAAGTCGCTGTCCCGTTTGTTAAAGCTTGTTCGTTCAATTCTACTTTCCACAGATGTACGCCTCGGTTTCCCCATTCGCTGAAAAGTATATTTAAACTTCTTCTTGCAGATTTTAAATCGTACCCACTGTTTGTGCGTCCTCCACAGCGTTCATATGCTTCTTGAATGATGTCATCAATATTGAGATCAAATGTAGTTGTTGTTGAAGTTGCCATAACACATCTCTAATAAATAGGTGTTTTCTTTTTAAAACCACCTTTTGCTAATTTAACACCTAAAGGTCCACCTTTTTTTCTTCTATAAGGTGCAGCAATATTTTCAAGCACGGGTGGAGTTCTTGTCGGACTTAAAGAATCAAGAAGCCCACTAAAAAAATCAGCAACTTGTCCTCTGCTTTTACGTTTTCTTTCTCTTGCCTTTTGTCCAGGAGTTAATTTAGTTGTTCTTTTCATAATTGAGCTTGTGTCACCAGAACCCGTAGTCCTTGGTTGTGTACCTGGTTTAGATGTTCTTGCATCTCCTAATCTTGTTAGTCTAGCACTAAGCGCAGCTTCGTCTTCAGGAAGAAAGGGTCTTAACTTCACTGCAAAAGGGAGGCTTGATTTAGGTTCTGATGTAATTTCTTTTGATGTGTATGGTTTTGGTTTTGGTACAACAGCTGAAACTTTTTTATTTTTTTCTTTTATTTCTTCTTTTTTATTTTTAGGTTTTTTTCTACCCATACCAGCTATACTTTTGTAATCAATAAAAGGCACAAGAACATTACCGCCACTTCTAAACATCTTGCCTTTTTTTGCCCCCATGGCTTTTTCTATGGCCATACCTCTTTTTTTCTCGTAGCCAGATAATTTACCATCTTTATTCAAATCAGCTTTTTTTGGGTTTTTTAATCCATTTTTCATAGTCATAGTATATCGTTATAATAAGTTTGAATCAACATCCCCTTGGAAGCAAAGGTTTTAACATTAGTAGGTTTACCACCTACACCTTGTGCTTTTGATCTTTTTCTTTTTACCGCGCTCCTTCTTTGTGATTCTGACATTCTTCTAGCTTTAGCTAAAGGAACACATTTTGGATATTTTCTTTTCTTGTCTTCTTTTAATTTACTTCTACCACACTTAGAGTAAGACCCATCTTTCTTCTTTGAGCCAATGTCAACCCATTTTTCGGAGAACCACTTTTTTAAACCCATTACAATAAATCTTTATAATAATCTTGAGCAGAGGCATTTGATAAATTATCACCATCAACATCAACAGATATTGGTGAACCCATAACATCGTGCATTCCAACTTTGTTGAAACCACCATCTGCAAAATTAGCAGTCTTTTGTTGATATTTTTTACTTTTTCTCATAAAGGTAGCTGTTGTTGGTTTTTTATATCTTTTTCCTGATGCAATATCTTCAGAAATTTTATCACCAAATTCTTTACCTTTGACTGCAACAATAGTTGAGCCCACATATGTTGGTCCAACTGCTGCTCCCAACTTGTCATCTAGTTCAGGTTTTTTTTGGTTACGTGCTTTTCCAACAATTGTACTCATTTTATTTTTTCTTGTTTGTTTTGCCGGATCAGATTCATAACCTTCTTTTTTCAGTTGTTTGAAAAAACTTTTCTCTGTTTTTTTTGCTTTTCTTTTTGCTAAATACTGTGCTCCCTTTTTTATGGCTGTTCTTGCTATCGCACCAACCACTGGAATAAACGCACCAAGAACTGCTGGCTTTGGTCCTTTGAAATCTTTTCGTTTTACACCACTTGGGTCTTTTATTTTACCTGCACATATTTTTGATGCATAAGCATTTGCATAGGCACTTGGATAAACCTTAAATTTTCTTTTAGCTGCTGCTTTCCCTCTCGGGCATAATTTTGTCATAATAGATCCTTTATGTAATCGGCCATTCCGCCTTTGTTATACTTAGTAACACCTTGCTCTTCTTTTGTTTTGTAGAACCCAGAAGCTTTTATATCTTTCATTAATTGATCTGCTCTTTGGTTTTGTTTTGGAAAACTAGGATCATCTATGTAACTACTTCTTGTAGTGTAATCATCCATAAAATCCAAACCAAGACCTTTACCAATCACACCAATACCTTGTTCTAACATTCGTTTTGCTTTTTTTGTATACTTCCTTATTCCTGACTCAGCATCATATGGTAAATTTCTTCTGTTTAAAGTTTGTTGATCCCGTCTACGATCTCTATATTTTTCTTTAAAAGTTTTTTTATCTATTACTCTATCAGTCATTTTTAAATGTTCTTATAATATCAATTTTATGTTCATTAGTTGATACAATATCTACCTGTTTGTCTATCTCGTCTATGATGTTTGGGTGTTCCCCAATGCCAACAGAACTATTTAAATAAATTTTTATAGTTGCATTAGCCTTTTCAATATTTGCATCATACACTTTTACTAAAGCATTTATAATATCATCTTTCATTATAGTACCACCTTTCTTTTCCTCTTTCTAGTCTTAGCATATTTTCGCTTTTGTGGCGGTTTATCAATTTGTTGTTTCATCTGACCTCTACCGATTACCATGGTATATACCTCGTCTTTCCTTTATCCTTATAAGCTTTTAAACTTTGTTTTCTCGGGTTTTCACTTACATAGGATACATGAATCCACCCGCTTTGTGGATCTGATTCTTTGTAAAATTCTAATATCAGCTGGTCAAAAATCAAATTATTTTTTATCCACTCAGCTAAAACTTTATTGTCTACATTTAATACCTCAATGTCTGCAGCTTGACCTTTGGCGTGTTGTGATTTTCCTGAGCTACCAATCGCATGACAAAGTTCAATTGACCTGAATCCTGAACTTACAATAACTGGTTTTTCAAACCTATCTCTAATTTTTTGTAAAACATTCTCACATAAATTTTGTAAATGAAATATTTGTTGACTGCTTGGTGTATTATCAATACCCAAACGTATGGCTGTTTGTGATTTAGTTAATTCGCTAAGTGTAAAGTTTTTGGACAAATTCATCAATCTTTTCAAATGGCCATCTAATGATTGACCAAAAGACCCCTATGGATAAAAAAAACAAAAAAACAAATACAAAAATAGTTGTTATTACAAAATCCAAGATAGGGCTAAAATAATACATAACGCCACTATTATAGGATCTTTGTTGTTTACGTACAAGTCTTTAATCATTTCTTTGTACATTAAAATTTTTTCTAACATTTCCATCTTCTCCTCGCCTGACATATTCTTTTGTTAGGCGTTTTTTTACAATTAATATTATGCATTCTAGCCTGTCCTGCACTGCGTGCGCAAAAAGACTTTCTGCGTTTGGCTGCTTTACTACCTTTTTTTACTTTACCAGTTACAGCTGTTTTTAACTTGGAGCCAGGGTTTTTGCGTCTGTACGCTTTCACCCCAGCTTCAGTCATTCCAGCTCCTGACTTTGTGGATCGGTAATACTTTTTATTACGAGGAGGCATACCCCCCTCTTTGTAACCAAGCAAGTCAAGATCGTCATAATAACTATCCATTGTCAGTATCAGCAGTTACTGGTGTAACAAAAACAGTCACAGATGTAACATTTGATATTGTTAAATGTATATCTGTTTTAAACAAAATACCATCTAGTGGTATGTCTACCTGATATTGATCGGCTGCACTACTAGCTGGTGTTGTAATGACGAGTTTTTGTGTACCACTAGCACCACCATCTTTAAAAGTTAAAGTGCCTGCACTAGCATGACCAACATAGTAAATAGACAATAATCTAGTTCTACCAGACTGTATTGTGCCTGTTGATGTTAACGTTTTTGCACCTACATCAGAGTTCATGATTTACTCCTATCTATCAGATGCAGCAAACATATAATCAATTGACGTAACTTTAGTGCCAGTAGCATTACCTGATAAAGACATTGCCGCTATTGTTAAAATTTCGTCACTTGGAATATTATCTGTGTGTGTTGCAACCAATTTTCTGTTTACAAAAAAATCAACTTTACCTGTGCTTTGACAACGAATACTTAATGTAACATCAGTATCGTTTTCCATGTCAATACCTGAATCTGTTGATGTTTCTGTACCATCTTTTTCTGTTTTACAAAGAATTGATGCATCACCATCGTCTTTTTGGAAAACAATTCTGTCCGTTGCTGTAAGCATAGCTTCAGGGTTAGTTGCAAAATTAATAGTAAAACCAAAACATAGATCAGTGTCAGTAACATCAGAAGTTCTTACTTTAGTTTCAAACCAAAGATCTTTGTTGGATTGTACTTGAAAGATTTCATTCTTTTGAATTGAAGCACCATCGTTATCTGTTGTTGCTGTTGAATTTAAGTTTACTAAACCATTCAGTTGATCTGCTGCAATTGCTACAGATGCACCTGAATCTTTTACGACAGTCCATCTGTGACCTGTGTTGGAATCAAATCCAATTCTATCAAAGTCATCAAAATAAACCACGTAATCTGGGTTTTTATCAATTGGTAAATTTTCAAACCATTTCTTTTCGTTGTTCTTACCTGCAAAAAGAATTGGTCCTGTAAAATGTACTCCTGCCATTTTTTCTCCTAGTTTAAAAGATATAGTCCTCTAGGGTGTCTGCCAAGTCAGTCTATATCCAGTTTATATTGTCTTGGTATTTATATTATACAAAAAAAAAGGGGACTCGTAAGTCCCCCTCTTTTTTAACGAAAGGAAAGAAGTTAAGCTGCTCCTGGTGAGCCGAAAATACCTCTTGGATCAGAGAAACCAAAAGAGTATCTTTCTCTTGCTTTAAATCTTACATTACCTGTATCAAAGTCACCTTCAATAGCAGTCTTAATCGGACTTCTAACAAACATTTTCATGCCGTTAGGTGCATCTGTCATAATGAAGAAAGCATCAGTATCTGTTAGATAGTGATTAACTCTATAACCTTGTGGGATCATGCCCATAGAAGCCATAGCGTTGATATCGTTATCAGCAGTACCAACTCTTTGTGGAGTTCTTAAAATTCTTTCTGCAGTAAACTGTAGTTCTTTTGGAATAACCAGTTTAACACCTTGCATAGCAATTTTAAGTCCTCTTTCATCAACAAATGCAGCAATGTCAATTAGAGATTGCTCTAAAGATGTTTCTGAAAGGTCAGCTGCAGTTGATAGTTCATTTGCAAATGTACCACCAGTAGCGATCGGGTGAGCTGTAGAACAAAGTTCAACACCATCACCACCTGCAAAGTTAGAATCAAATGCGTTGTTAAGAACATTTGCAGCTTTTACTTGTTTAGTGTTAGCCATAGAACGAGCTAGGGCTCTTGTATAACGAGCCGCTAATCTGTCATACAGATTATCTTCAATCGCTTCTTCAGTGATAGCGAATGCCATAGCGATAGTCTCGTGAGTATACCTTGCAGTAAAAGATTCAGTTGCTTGGTCAAAAGTAACCGCGCTACC